>Ga0207159_1050_pt2 | contig 14357 bp, 9 predicted proteins | sample Alteio_BWMinHeat_23_FD_153511 | JGI IMG/M metagenome (GOLD analysis project Ga0207159, IMG submission 153511) | Enriched cells from forest soil in Barre Woods Harvard Forest LTER site, Petersham, Massachusetts, United States -... | ecosystem: Environmental > Terrestrial > Soil > Temperate forest >... | reverse complement strand
GGTAATAACATGCGCACACAGGCACGAGAGGAGGTTATGCAAGAAGTCTATTCATTAGGTCCCTTTGTCCATTGCAAAAAATGGAACCGCCCTCTACATTGAGGAATAGACCTCTAATACACAACTAACACGATGAGACCGACATGTTTGATAAATTCACCAATAGAGCTAAACAAGTCATCAAATTAGCGAAAAAAGAAGCTCAACGCCTCAATCATAATTATTTAGGTACTGAGCACGTCCTCCTTGGGCTCCTCAAACTGGGACAAGGTGTTGCAGTCAACGTCCTTCGCAACCTTAATATCGATTTTGAAACGGTACGAGGCGAAGTCGAAAAATTAGTGGGTTACGGCCCTGAAATCCAAGTGTATGGAGACCCCGCTCTCACTGGTAAAGTCAAAAAGGTCTTCGAATATGCTAACGAAGAAGCCGCCAACCTCAATCACAACTATGTAGGGACGGAGCACCTCCTTCTTGGACTTCTTCGCCAGACCGATGGCGTCGCAGCCCAAGTTCTAGAAAATCTGAATGTCAACCTCAAAGAAGTCCGTAAAGAGGTTCTAAAAGAACTCGAGACCTTCAACCTGCAGCTTCCTCCCATTGCAGGAGCGGGCTCCAACACGATGGGCCAGCAACAGGGTGCTGCTCAAGGCAAAGGATACGAAAAAACAACGAATGGAAACGGCAATGAAAAGATGCCTGCCCTCAAAGCCTATGGCCATGATCTCACAGAGATGTGCCGCGAAGGCAAAATGGACCCTGTCATTGGCCGTAAGGAAGAGATCGAACGGCTTATCCTCATCCTCTGCCGCCGCAGAAAAAACAACCCTGTTCTCGTCGGAGAGGCTGGTGTTGGAAAAACTGCCATCGTCGAAGGCCTCGCTCAAGCCATCGTCAAAGGTGACGTACCCGACACACTCCGAAAAAAGAAGTTGATCACCCTTGACTTGGCTCTGATGATTGCCGGAACCAAATACCGCGGCCAATTCGAAGAGAGAATCAAAGCCGTCATGGATGAGATCAAAAGAAGCGGCAACGTCCTTCTTTTCATCGACGAACTCCATACCATTGTGGGAGCTGGGGCTGCCGAAGGCGCCATCGACGCCTCAAACATCCTGAAACCGGCTCTCTCTCGCGGTGAGCTGCAATGTATCGGCGCGACCACTATCGACGAATACCGCAAACATATCGAAAAAGATGCCGCCCTAGAACGGCGCTTTCAAAAGATCATGATTGCACCGCCTAGCGTCGATGAGACGATCGAAATCTTAAATGGACTCAAACCTGAATATGAAAAACACCATAAGGTGATTTTCACTCCACAAGCCATCAACGCCGCTGCCCTCTTGTCAGACCGCTATGTCCACGGCCGATTCCTCCCAGATAAAGCCATCGACCTCCTCGACGAGGCGGGCGCTAAAATGCGTATCTCGATGATGAATCAACCTCAAGATATTAGCAAATTCGAAGCTGAAATCGAAGAGGTGCGCCTCTCAAAAGAAGAGTCAATCGGAAAACAAGAGTATGAAAAAGCTGCTAAACTCCGCGATAAAGAAAAGACCCTACGCGAACAGCTCCAACATATCCGCGCTGAATGGGAAATCAATAAGGAAGAACATGAGGTCATCGTCGAAGACGAAGATGTCGCCAGCGTTGTATCCAAACAGACTGGAATTCCTATCAGCCGCCTGACCGAAGGCGAACTCCAAAAAGTTCTCAAAATGGAAGAGATCCTGCGCGAAGGGATCATCGGCCAAGAAGACTCGATCAAAACCGTCTGCAGGGCCATCCGACGCAGCCGTGCCGACATCAAGGACCCAAACCGCCCCATCGGCGCTTTCTTATTCTTGGGCCCCACAGGTGTGGGGAAAACCCTCTTGGCACGTCTATTGGCTATCAACATGTTCGGTGGCGAAGATGCCCTCATCCAAGTCGACATGTCAGAGTACATGGAGAAATTTGCCGTCAGCAGGATGACAGGTTCGCCTCCGGGTTATGTAGGCCACGAAGAAGGCGGTCAGCTGACAGAGCAGGTACGCCAGAAGCCCTATTCTGTTGTCCTCTTCGATGAAATCGAGAAGGCCCACCCCGATGTGATGGATCTCCTCTTGCAAATTTTGGAAGAAGGGCGCCTTACAGACTCCTTTGGAAGAAAAATAGACTTCCGCAATACGATCATCATCATGACATCGAACCTGGGGGCTGATCTCATCAAGAAAAGCACTGAGATCGGTTTCGGAGCTTCTGTAGGTTCCTTAGACTATGAACATATTAAGGAAAAAATTGAATCCGAGGTTAAGAAGAAGTTCAAACCTGAGTTCCTCAACCGCCTCAATGACGTCGTGATCTTCCGCCCTTTGAACAGGGAGAATCTCCTCATTGTCATCGAATTGGAAATCAAAAAGGTCCAAAAGCGCCTCCAAAGCCGCCAGATCTTTATCACCGTCGACGATGCGGCAAAGGGCTTCTTGGTCGACAAAGGATTCCAGCCAGAGATGGGAGCAAGGCCGCTTAGACGTACAATTGAACAGTACCTTGAGGATCCACTTGCAGAGAAACTACTTGCCCATCCAAATGAAGGAAGACGCTGCCTTGTCACGGTGCGCGATGGACAAATTGCCTTTGAGGATCAGGAGGTCTTTTCCCTCACACGTGATAGGGAAAAACTCCCCAAGGTCGCTGGTAACGCCAAAGCCTAAAAAAAGGCGGCGCAGAGCGCCGCACTCCAAGGAGCTCGCAAGCTCGCTCATGAGCGAGCTTGCGAGCTCCTTGGAGTGCGGCGCTCTGCGCCGCCTTAATTTACCGAGGTCGTGAATGGTTAGAAACTGTTTTCTCATCAGTGTGATCTGTACAATCCCTTTTTGGGTTCAAGCCGCGGTTAATACCCTGGGGATCCAGTCACAAATGGATCCGTGGCTGCAGCTTCTCCTTGCGACGGTGGCCCAATTTGGTGCGGGATGGATCATCTACAAGGGCGCTGTAGATTTTTTTTCTAATCCCAACAGCTGGCAGGACCTGATCATCGCTTTAGGCTCCACTGCAGCCTATGGCTTAAGCATTGGACTCTTAGTTGCCGGTTTAACCCTAGATCTCTATTTCATCAGCAGCTCGAGTCTTATCACCTTCTTTTTGTGTGGTAAATGGATGGAGAAATCCATCGAGAACGATGAAAAAGAACCGTTCACCCTCCTCAGAATGGAAGGAGCTCGACTCGCAAACAAAGTGTCTAGCCGGTTCACCATCGCCATTCTTGTGCTGGGAATTTTCACCGATCTCTATTGGGAAGGTTTAAAAGGTATAGTCTATGCCCTTGGGATCTTGATCATCGCCTGCCCTTCCATGCTGAGTTTGGCCATCCCCTCTATCATGGTGGTGGCAAAAAAAATGGCAGACGGAGTCAGCGAGGATGACTTCCAGGACTTGCTCACTGCCACAAAAGGGAAAATCAAGCAGAATCTTCTGATTGTGTTTGCTTTCCAGGCTCTTGGAATCCCCATCGCGATGCTGGGACTCCTCAATTCGTCTATCGTCACAGGAACCATGGTCATGAGCTTTTTAGCACTCGCGGCCAATAGTCTCCTGTTAGGGTACTGGAAACCAGAAGGAAATAGATGACAAAAGAAGTTTTCATCACGGGTGCAGCAGGATTTATTGGATTTCACCTCGCACGCTTTCTACACAAGCGTGGAGATCACGTTGTGGGGTATGACAACTTCAATAACTACTATGATATCAAATTGAAACGCGACCGTGCCCAAGAACTTAAGAAGATGGGGATCCCCATCCTCGAGGGAGACATCTGCGACATCGAGAAGCTAGACGACGCACTCAACCATCGTCAGACCACGCACCTCATTCACCTAGCAGCTCAAGCTGGGGTTCGGTATTCGATCCAAAATCCCCGTGCGTATATCAAATCCAATGTGGAGGGATTTCTCAATATCCTAGAATACTGCCGCCGTCGTCCCACCACTAAACTCATCTATGCCTCTTCCTCATCCGTCTATGGAACAAATCATAAAATCCCCTTTGCCATTGGAGATCATACCGATCACCCCGCCAGCCTCTATGGAGCCACAAAGAAGACAAATGAATTGATGGCCTATTCCTACCATCATCTTTTTGGAATTTCGGTCACAGGTCTTCGATTCTTCACAGTGTATGGTCCCTGGGGCCGACCCGATATGGCCTATACCCTTTTCACAAAAGCGATTTTAGAAGGATATCCTATTGAGATCTTCAACAGAGGGAAGATGCAGCGGGATTTCACCTATATCGATGATATTATAGACGGTATTGCGGCTGCCATGGATCTTGTTCCCGGATGCCGACTCTATAATTTAGGGCATCATAAACCTGAAGAACTGCCCCATCTCATTGCCTTGATCGAAAAAGAGCTTGGCATGAAGGCGCAAAAGATCCTCCTCCCCATGCAACCCGGAGATGTGGTTTCAACATTTGCAGACATCGGCGAAAGCACTGCCGACTTAGACTTTGAACCCAAAGTCACCCTCGAAGAAGGCATTCCTAAGTTCATCCAATGGTATAAAGAGTATTATAAAACCTGAAAGGACAAAAGGACAATAACGATAACCACTGAGCCACTGAGATCAGTGAGGAAGAGTGAGATAAGGAGAAGATCCTGCAGCCACTCTAATCGGTTATTAACCAATTTTATCCTAAAGCTACTAAAACAGGGACTTCGGTACTTAGTCGTTTGATATTTCTCAATTTTCTCACATCTTCTCACTGATCTCACTGACTCAGTGGTTATCGTTATTGTCGTTAATGTCCTTTTGTCCTCTTGCAAAAAAATTGCTCCTTTGCCATAATCGCTATTTATTCTTATCGCTAAGGAGAAAAAATGTCTCGTTATATTGGAAATAAAAACCGCATTGCACGACGTTATGGAGTGAATATCTTCGGACGCGCGCGCAATCCTTTGCTGCATAAACCAAACCCACCAGGCGTTCACGGCGCCCGCCGCAAGAAGAAGTCTGATTATGGCTTGCAGCTCGAAGAAAAGCAAAAGCTGAAGGCCATCTATGGCATGCTCAGCGAAAAACAGCTCGTCGGCTACTTCAAAAAAGCCCTGCGTCTCGAAGGCAGCACAGCACACAACTTCACAGGGATGCTGGAATGCCGTCTAGATAATATCGTCTACCGTTTAAAACTCGCCCCTACGATATTTGCTGCACATCAGCTCGTATCGCATGGTCATATCCTCGTGGATGGCAAAAAGGTCGATAGACGCTCTTTTCAAGTGAAGCCAGGAATGGTTGTGTCTATCAAAGAAAAATCAAGAAAGATTAAGACCGTAGGCGAAGCTCTCGAGAACCCTAATCGTTCTGTTCCAGAGTACCTCTCTCTTGATAAAGAGCATTTTTCTGGCCAGCTGATGGCAAAACCTCTTCCAGAGCAGATGCCATGGCCCATCGAGGTGAACCTTCCTGTTGTGTGCGACTTCCTCGCCCACACCACCTAATATCGAATTGCATTTAAGGCGGCGCATAGCCGCCTTAAATTCTGTGCCACTATGATGAAAAAAATCTGTACTCTTTTTATACGAGCCTACCAGTGGACTATTGGGCCTCTCCTGGAAGGGACATGCCGCTTTCATCCCACCTGTTCTGAGTATGCTATCGAAGCTATCCATAAATACGGGCCTTTAAAGGGCTGCTGGCTTGCCCTCAAACGGATCTGTAGGTGCCACCCATGGAACTCCGGAGGTGCCGATGCCCCCTAATGTCGAACTTGTCAGCGTGGTTGTCCCCACGTATAATGCAGCCCAGTATCTACCGATGGCGTTGGATAGCATCCTGAACCAGACATATCCCCATCTAGAAATCATCGTCGTCGACGATGGCTCCACGGACCAAACTCCCCATATCTGCCAAGAATATCTCAGGAAGGACCCTAGGATCCAATACATCCGTCAAGATAATCAAGGACCCTCTGCAGCAAGAAATCGCGGGATCGCTCAAACGACAGGCCGATTTATCGCCCTGATGGACTCCGATGACCTCATGAATCCAAAATGCATCGATTTAGAATTGGAAGTCATTCGTCGAGATCCTCTGGTCGATATCGTCTACACGGCGATGCGATTCATCGACAGTCATGGCAACCCCATCGGAGAACTACATGGCCAAGAGATCGATCCTAAAAATCTCGTGATCCATCTCCTCTTTAGAAATGTGATTCCAGGCCCAGGGGCCATTTTTGCCAAACGCGAATGCCTCGTTAAAAACCCTTATAATCCCTCTTATAAGCATGCTGAAGACTACGATCTGATGATCCGTCTCGCCCATCGATACCGCTTTAAATATTTAGATCTCCCCCTCATTAGCTATCGACGGCATGGTGCCAACCTCTCGAACAATCAGCAAGAACATCGAAAAAGCGAATTATCAATCCTTCGACAGTATAGCCAAGACCATATTGAGACACTGCTTAACCATTCCCATTTTGACGGTGCACAGAAAGCCTTAATGAAGGGAAAAATTCTGTTTAATAAGGAATTATGGAAAGAGGCTTTGGCTGTCTTGGAAAAGATTCCGACAGCTCTGAGCCATTTTTATCGAGGCAACTGCACTCTCAAACTCCATCAACCTGAGAAGGCCCTTGAATGCTACCAAAGGTCTCTAGAGTTGGATCCCGAAAATCCAGCATGCCATAACAATTTAGGAGTCGTCTATTGCCATCAAGGACAAGTCGATAAGGCTATCAAATGCTTTCAAAAGGCCATCGAGCTGAAAAAAGGTTATCAAGACCCTCAATTCAACTTGGAACACCTCCATGATGCGGCTCAGCTTAGAGTGACTCTCCGCGAATTGCGTCAACAGCTTCTGCCCTACCATTAAGGTTTTTTGCCACAGAGATGGGTAGCGCATTGCGAGCTCCATGGAGTGCGGCGCTCTGCGCCGCCTTTAATTTAGCGTTGCTGAGACGGCCTCCACCGTGGGGGCGGAGCGGCCCTTAAAGTGGCGCGAAGCGTTGAGCGAGCCTGCGAGCTCCATGGAGTGCGGCGCTCTGCGCCGCCTTTAATTGAGCGTCGCTGAGTTTTCATAGAGTAATGAGAGCTTACTCACTCAACGCTTTGCGCCACAATATAGACCGCCCCGCCTCCATGGTGGAGGAGCCTCAGCGACGCTCAATTAAAGGCGGCGCAGAGCGCCGCACTCCATGGAGCTCGCAGGCTCGCTCAACGCTTCGCGCCACTTTAAGGGCCGCCCCGCCTCCATGGTGGAGGAGCCTCAGCGACGCTCAATTAAAGGCGGCGCGGAGCGCCGCACTCCATGGAGCTCGCAGGCTCGCTCAACGCTTCGCGCCACTTTAAGGGCCCCGCCTCCATGGTGGAGGAGCCTCAGCGACGCTCAATTAAAGGCGGCGCAAAGCGCCGCACTCCATGGAGCTCGCAGGCTCGCTCAACGCTTCGCGCCATACCACAACTGACTACCGACTCCTTTCCTACATCAGCTTACGTTTCTTAAATTTATCGAGGTATTCCAAGGCCTTTCCTGTGCCGAGGCAGACAGCCAACAGAGGATTCGACGCCACAATAACAGGCAACCCTGTTTCTTTGATCAATGCCTTGTCAAGGCCCTTTATCAAGGCACCACCGCCGGCGAGGACCATGCCCCTTTCCACTAAGTCGGCAGCAAGTTCGGGAGGGCATTTCTCTAGGGTCAATTTGACGCTTTCGATCACCTGTTGGATGGGTTCTGCGAGGCATTCGCGGATTTCAACCGAGTTGATCCGTTTGGTAATAGGAAGACCCGCCACTTGGTCTCGACCCCGCACTTCCATCTCCAACTCATTGCTCCCTAAGGAATAAGCCGAACCTATTGTGATTTTAATTTCTTCAGCGGTACGTGGACCTATCATCAGGTTATAGGTACGCCGCATATAATTGATGATGCATTCATCGAATTCATCACCGGCAATCCTAAGAGAGCGGGATTCCACAATTCCACCCAGCGAGATAATAGCAATTTCTGTTGTTCCACCCCCAATATCGATAATCATACTTGCACAGGCTTCATGAACGGGGAGGTCCACGCCTATGGCCGCAGCCATCGGTTCTTCGATCAAGAGGACCTCTTGAGCTCCAGCGTGAAGGGCAGAATCCTCAACGGCGCGTTTCTCCACTCCAGTGATCCCTGAGGGAACGGCAATCAAAATTTTAGGGCGGAAGAGGCTGCGGGAGGGCGAAACCCTTTTGATCAAGGCTTTGAGCATTCCCTCCGCGATTTCGAAGTCGGCGATGACGCCATCCTTCATGGGGCGCACAGCGTGGATTTTGCGTGGCGTCTTACCGAGCATAGCCTTTGCTTTATGGCCAACGGCAAGAACTTCATTGGTTTGGGAGTCGACAGCTACGACTGAGGGCTCAGCCAGAACGATCCCTTTGCCTCTCACGAAGACCAAGGTGTTGGCGGTTCCTAGGTCAATTCCGATGTCATTAGAGAAGACACCTCTAAATTTATTCAGCTGACCAAAGGCGGAATGATATAGCTGATTGAAAACACCCTTAACGCTAAATTGATTTTTCTTACTCATGGTCTGTTACCGGTATCCCCTTTTGGTTATTCTTTGAGGTTAGGTCTGAAGCAGCTCCAAGACCTCTTCCCAAGTCAATTTCGACATCATATCTTCATCGTGGGTGATGATCTCCTTCACGAGGCTCTTTTTCCGTTGATGCATTTCTACAATTTTCTCTTCGATTGTATTCAGAGTGATCAATTTATAGGAAGAGACAGAATTTTTTTGACCCATCCGATGGACGCGATCTGTCGCTTGGTTCTCCACAGCTGGATTCCACCATGCATCATAATGGATGACTGTATCTGCTCCAACTAAATTTAATCCTGACCCTCCGGCTTTCAACGAAACAAGGAAGATAGGGATATTCTGATCTTCATTGAATTTTTTCACAATCCCTAGTCGATTTTTACTTGTTCCATCGAGATATTCAAAAGGGATACTCTGCTTTTGCAGATCTGATCTGATGATATTCAACATCCGAGTGTATTGGCTGAATATGACCGTCTTATGACGTCCTTCAATGAGAGTTTGAAGAAGCTCTAACAACATATCATATTTTGAGGAGTCGCCATTTTCAGGTTTATCTTTGGCAAAGATAGCGGGATGGCAGCATATCTGCTTGAGACGTGTCAAGGTGGCTAGAACATGGATCTGCACCCTATCAAAACCTTCTTTCTTAACAAGTTGGGACAGCTCTTCCCGAGCCGATGCTGCATAGGAATGATATAACTCTTGTTGAACAGGAGAAAGTTGGCAGTGGTAGACGATTTCCGATACAGGTGGAAGGTCCTCGAGGACGTCCTGTTTCATCCTTCTCAAGATGAAAGGCGCCACCTTTGCTCGTAATTTGTCGAGGTTTTTCCCTGCAGTCTTCGCCTGGGTCGGTTGTTTGATATATTTTTCGACAAACCTGTCGTAGCTGCTGAGGAGGCCTGGCATGAGAAAGTCAAAAAGGCTCCACAGCTCATCCAACGAATTTTCGATGGGCGTACCTGTCAAGATCAGGCGATGGGCACCTGGAATCATCTTCACGGACTGAGCATTGCGTGTCGATCGATTTTTGATATGCTGAGCTTCATCCAGAATCACATAACCAAAGTTCCTGGCTTTGTAATGTTCGATATCCTTTTGCAACAGGGAGTACGAAGTCACGAGAACATCATAACGATCGATCTCTCCGATCAGTTTTTTCCGTTGCAGCGGAGTCCCATCAATAGGCAAGACTTTGAGCTTCGGATTGAACTTACTGAACTCCTCTTTCCAATTGTATACCAATGAGGTCGGACATACCACCAGGGAGGGGATATGCTTATTTTCCAACTTATGCTGGGTAACAGCAATAATCGCTTGCAAGGTCTTTCCAAGACCCATGTCGTCGGCAAGAATACCATTCAGGTGCATGCAGCGCAGACGATCCAACCAGCGGATCCCGTCGATCTGGTAATTGCGGAGCGAAGCTTGGATGGCTTCAGGAACTTCACAATGGGCAAAAGGAGCCACTCCCAGCATCTGCTGCTGGATTCCATGCAGTTTAGGACTCATCGAGAAGCTGATAGGGAGCCCTTCAAAGAGCTCTGGACTGATGCTGGCTAGGCTCCAGAGCGGGCGCTGCTCGGCATGAGATTCTAGGCTATTAATCCCAAGCTCATCGAAAATTTGGACGACAGGGGCCAGTTTCTCCAAGTCGAGAACCAGGATTTTGTGCGGTTGGGATGCTTCGTCGCCTTTACCCTTCTTGCGGCCCCCTTTCTTCTTCGCTGAGAGTTCAATGAAGGCCCTTTTGGATGAGAGGCAGTCCCATAAAAGATCGATAGTAACCCCTTCAAGGTATCCTTCAACCTTGAGATCGACTTCATAGATGTCAATCCTGTCAGTCTCACGCATATGTAGATAGAAGTGGGAGTCGTCATAGATGAATTGGTCTAGTAGATTTTCAGGGCAGTTGAAGGTGACTTGCTGTTGATTCGAGGGAATCACATCAGTCATGAATTCGACAATTTTCTTCTCATTCTTGGTGATGTAGACTCCTGTGGCGCTATCGTAAAGGAAGTCTTGGAATAATCGTTCGATGATCTTCTGCTCTTCGGTCAGATTGCGTGCCAGGATGCCGTGGTTGGTGACGAAGGTGGTAATATGTTCGACTTTGAGCTGTGAAGTGGCTGCGGGGACTTTTACCTTCCCATACACAAAGTTGAGCGATGCCTCGAGTTCTCCATTCAGATAATGGATATCGCACTCGGCTCCGACAGATTCCACAAAAGGCAGCGTCACGAATTTGTCGATGACATCGGTATGGACAACGTCAGCAAAACGCCGTAATTCAGGCAGCGCATTTTCAACGAAGGTGCCGAAAAGGGGTTCGGGGATTGTCATTTGGCGAATGGAAGGCAGATAACGCAGGTGGTTCGGCATGATGTTGGAGGGGAAACGATAGTAGGTCTTCTGATGAATCATGCCAGGCTTGGCGCACTCGAAGAGGAGAGTCTCTTCGCATGTGATGACAGATTGATGGGGCAATAGGATTTTGGGTTTAAGCAATAGCTTGGGCTTGGAGACTTCCAAATAGTCGAGTTCGAATCGGAGCAGTGCCGGGTTCGGGGCACACTTCAGGGGCTCTTCGATCGATCCGATATACAAACAAGGGAGCGGGGAGTATTCCTGCTCCTGATCTTCGACTGAAACAAGAGATGAGAACTGCTTCTCAGCGATCTCATACGAGGTGGCTAATAGAAATCCAAAGGTCTCAATATCGAGGAAGGCTGATCTCTGTTGTTGCTTCTCCCCTTTGCCTTCAGGGATACGAGCCGAATCCATGATAATTTTAAGAAGGCTGGAGCTGGCCTCATCAAAGGAGCTGAGAGAAAAGAGGAATCGTTTACTTCCGATATAGATAGCTTCGCGGTAGCGTACCGCATCAAGGAAGGATTTGAACTCGGCAATGTTGAGGGATTTGGAGCGGAAGGGCATACGCAATGCCAACTGGATTTCGACCTGTTGTGAGGCACCCTGGCCTTGAGCCTGCTGCTGTGGCATTGAGAATAGGATCGCCAGTTCGGCCTTATCTTGTGGGATCTCCTCAGGGGGATGGAAGAAGGAGGATTGCCCCAGGATCTGAGAAGCGAAAACGTATTCTTCTAAGAGCTCTTTTTGGATCTTCCTTCCCTGCCTGACGTTCTCCTTTGTGACCGCCTCTTTGATGGTTTCTTGAAGCTCTTCTTTTTCCTCTTCATCGACGTGGACGTCGTCGTCTAAATCCGTCTCTTTGGAGTAGGCCACAAGGATCTCGTCATAATGGGCATCGAGGTAGTAGAGGACGGCCGCAAGATGCTGACAATCATATTTGTAGGAGCAATCGCAATCGGAGTCGACAATGAGGCACTCATGCCTATCCATCTCTAACTCGGACTGGTAGGAGTTGTCAAAGCTTCCTGCTACACGGCAGCTGAAACGGATCGTATCGGCTTTAAGCTTAGTGATCTTAATCGATAGAACCATTCCCTTATCATAGAGCGTCTTCCCTTCCTTAAGGATGTTAGGAGAGAAGTCTTTCTTAAGTTTGCGTAGATTTATCATCGTGTATCCCTAGCGGTAGGTTTGGGTGTTAACAAAAAAATTGTCCAATGAGCGTTTAAAGTCAACTGATTCTTTTAAGAGCGAACAGAAATTGAAGACGGCGCGGAGCGTCGCACTCCAAGGAGCTCACAGGCTCGCTCATGAGCGAGCGTGCGAGCTCCATGGAGTGCGGCGCTCTGCGCCGCCTTTGTTTTTAAGAGTGGCGTAAAATAGCTCAATGCGGCACAATCTGTTTTACGGTATATCGCATTTGTGATGAACATGAGCAAAAGAATTTTCATTATTGCTGGCCCTAATGGGTCTGGAAAAACAACTACGGCTTTATCACTTCTGCCCGATTTGATGAGTATCTATGAATTCATCAATGCTAAGGATGTCTGATGAGTTTGTCAATTAGCCCATCAAGTCTACAGGAAAGTTTGTTTTGTACTATCTGTACATATGAGCCATTAGAAGTTTTTAAGTATCTTGAAAAATTACATAGCCTGAATCAACTCATCAAAGGGGAATTATTAAAGGCCTCTGGCAAGGCACTGCAAACAAAGCTATCAATCTTTGATCAAAAGCAAATCATCAAAATTTCTCTCATTTTCATAGAGGGCGAAAGTACCAACTTGTTCCTGTATGATAATCTTTTGAATAATTTCAAAGATCATCTCAATAAAGCAACTTGTGATGAATATATTCAAATTTGTTCCTTATTGAGATTTTTAGAAATCGCCAAATCAAAACAACCTCCTAATCAGATCGTTGTTAGTTTTTTAGAAAACCTTAAGAGACTTTTATCCGGGCATCTTAAAAACAATAATACTCTTATTGATGCGTTGTGTTCAAAATTGAATAGTGATCAGGTGGAGACTGCTGTCTGTGCGGATATTCTTGAAATGGTTATTGATGTGGGAATCATTCATGAAAAAACAATTGCCTGTAAAAAGGCTTTTGAAAAAATCAAAGCTAGAAATATAGAATATTGCAATCGCACTTTAACTTCAAACTTCAACCTCCTCCATTTTTATTTTCAATATCTGGCCAAAAAAAAACTTGGTCAAAAAAAGAATTTTTATAACCAAGATAATTTTTATTTAACACTCTCTTCTAAAATTCAATGTTCTGTGAATGATTTAGCTCTTTCGCAAATAGATTCAATGACCTGCTCAATGGTAAAAGCACGTGTAAGAGATCCTAGCGTATTGCGCACATTTGCTAGAAAAATTTTCAAACTGGCAAGTTATTTTAAGATCGACGACTACAAGATTATCGTAAGAATCTTAGATAACTATGCAAAACTAAATATTCAGAACCCTCTTTTATTCGAAGTGTTTTACAATTATTTTATTACAAAAAATATCAAGCCCGATGCTGTAGATCCTTTGACATTATTGCATACAACAGCTCTGTTTAGAATCAATGGCTCCTCAAAAGTAAAAACCCTCACCCTTTCAAAGAGACTTAGTCCCTATGTGGTTTTGCCAAAGAATAACAGTGACTTACTTAAACTAGAAATTATGAAACTTTTTATCGATCGTATGTTTCCAAAGATATCCATTCTAATGCCAAAATCCTATGAAAAAGCCAAGCAATTGAAAGGAATGATTTCCCCTGTTCAACAAAAGGTATCCGATTTTCTGACTACTTGCGGGTTAGACAATGAATGTGAAGCCTTCATCGATGATTATCCCTACCCATTAGATATTGTATTAAGAAAAAAATGGGTAATCGTTGAGGTAGATGGGCCGCATCACAAGGATATTAGTGGGAAAGTTTGGCTTGGTAACGATGTCTTAAAGAATTTTCTCCTTAATAAGAAATGGAAACTTATTCGCATTGACGCAAATGCTATCACCAAATCCACACAGTCTAGTCTCAATAAACTAAAAACGGCAATAGAAAGTATGTAGGAGGCTTCCCTTCATCGTTGACGCAACGGTAGAAAAAGATCATCTTCCTTCAAAGGCATAACCCGCCCATGCACGAGATTTCGGACTACCTTCTTCTTTCGCAAAAGAAGATCAAGGTCCTTCCACACTCAATCTCAGACCGCATAAATCGGATCATCTTGTCACGATGGTAATTTTCAGCTCACGAGCCATTCCTCACTGCTAAGGAAATCACCCCTCAACGGCGCTAAAACAAAGGCGGCGCGGAGCGCCGCACTCCAGGGAGCTCGCAAGCTCGCTCATAATCGAGCCCTTGTGTTAGATGATGGCGCGTTTGACGAGGGCGACCTGTTTGAGAAA
>Ga0207159_1169_pt1 | contig 14417 bp, 11 predicted proteins | sample Alteio_BWMinHeat_23_FD_153511 | JGI IMG/M metagenome (GOLD analysis project Ga0207159, IMG submission 153511) | Enriched cells from forest soil in Barre Woods Harvard Forest LTER site, Petersham, Massachusetts, United States -... | ecosystem: Environmental > Terrestrial > Soil > Temperate forest >... | reverse complement strand
GTAAAACGAAAATGACCAACATAATCAACTCACTCATCAACATACTAGTTCACGGTCTCTGGCAATTACCCTGGTGGGGCTATCTCGCTTTTGTGCTGATAGTCACCCAAATTACAATTTTTAGCGTGACGATTTATCTGCATCGTCATTCCGCTCATCGCGCGCTCGAATTACATCCTGTCGTTAAACATTTTTTCCGTTTCTGGTTATGGCTCACCACCGGCCAGTCAACTAAAGCTTGGACGGCGATCCATCGTAAACATCACGCGCGTGTCGAAACCGATGAAGATCCGCATAGCCCACAAACACGTGGTTTGCGTAAAGTATTATTGGAAGGCGCTGAGCTTTATCGTGCTGAAGCCAAGGATAAAGAAACCTTAGAAAGATTTGGTGAAGGCACGCCGAATGATTGGTTGGAGCTTCGTCTGTATGGGCCGCACTCCACTGCTGGGGTGATTGCCATGCTGGTCATAGATATTGCCTTATTTGGATTTCTGGGGATGACTATCTGGGCCATTCAAATGGCTTGGATCCCATTTTGGGCTGCCGGTGTCGTCAATGGTGTCGGACATTACTGGGGTTATCGAAATTTCGAGAGCGAAGATGCTTCGCGCAATTTAGTGCCGTGGGGATTATTTATTGGCGGCGAAGAGTTGCATAATAACCATCATACTTATGCTACCTCGGCAAAATTTTCAGTGAAACCTTGGGAAGTGGATATTGGTTGGGGCATGATTCGCTTGCTGCAATTGTTTGGTTTAGCTACGCCCAAGCGCGTGGTACCTAAGCCAAAATTAGTGCCCAATAAAAATCTAATCGATGTGGATACGTTAAAAGGGTTGGTAAGCAATCGATTCCAAGTGATGTCGCGATATGCAAAAGAAGTTATTTTGCCGGTGTTGCGCGAAGAAAAGAAACGTGCAGATAAAGCCGGGCAAAATTTATTGCGTCGTGCGCGTACTTTATTAGTGCGTGAAAAATCGCTGTTGAAATCACCGCATTGGATGACATTAAATAAAATGTTAGATACTTCGCAAATGTTGCGTACCGTTTATGATTTCCGTTTACAGTTGCAAGCTATTTGGTCGCGTAACACGGCTTCTACGGCTGAGTTAGTTGAAGCTTTGCAAGAATGGTGCCGACAAGCAGAAGCGACTCGTATTGAAGTATTGTCACGGTTTTCTAAGCATTTGAGAATGTACGCGGTTTGAGTCAAAGGTAACAGTTCACGAGGCAACTTAACTACCCTCATCCGGCGCTGCGCGCCACCTTCTCCCACTGGCGTGGGAGAAGGGAATCAAACTCACATTCTGGGCAAGGTGGCGCGCGAAGCGCAGTGAAGTTATAAGAATTGTCGGAGCCAGAAGTCGCAACTATCGGAGCCAGGAGCGTCAGCGACTGGTGCATTTAATCACCAGTCGCTGACGCTCCTGGCTCCGTTTGATGAGTCCGGGTGAGGCGAGTAATGATTGCTATTCAATGTCCCCTCTCCCGACCTCGATGCTGAAAGATGGGGCATCGCATTCTATCTCGGGAGAGGCGAAGTCCCGGCCTGCTTCAAGGGAGTGGCGCGAAGCGCCGGGTGAGGCATAAAAACAATCGCCTGCTTTAACACCTCTCCCGACCTAGGTTGATGTTAGAACTCAGAATCTTATTTCGGGAGAGGTCGCCGCGCTTTTTGCGGCGGGTGAGGGTTACGACAATTTCGTTTCTTCAAACATCACATGCATGCCAGTTTTGCCGGTTGCGGCATCAAAGGCGCGTGGATCGTAAAATTTCATCTTCAACTTTTCAGTCGTTTTCTTTTTATTTTTGGTGGTGGTGCGAAAGGTGCCGGTAGGTTTACCTTTTTTGTTTTTTCCAGTAGAAGCCATTTTGATAATTTCACGCATAAATCAGTCCTACCTCTTAAGCCGCAATTTTTTCACGAAGTTTGATATCTTTCAGCACTGCTTCAATACCATGTTTGTCGATAATACGAATGGCGCGAGTAGTTACACGTAATTTGATGTAACGCTTTTCTGATTCCAGCCAAAAGCGGCGATATTGCAAATTCGGTAAAAAGCGCCGTCTCGTTTTATTATTGGCGTGCGATACGTTATTCCCAATTAAAGGGCGCTTATTTGTTACAGGGCATTTTCTTGCCATAAAAAACTCCACACTAAATTGATATATCTTAATATTTTAAGCGAGCTGCATTTTATATCAGAAAAGCCCATCGGCTGCAACAGGATCTGTTTACAATTCAACGGAGCCAGGAGCGTCAGCGACTGGTGATTAAATGCACCAGTCGCTGATGCTCCCGGTTCCGTTAGTTGCTACAATTCGGCGAGTTATAGATCATTTTTTATACAAACTAAATCAAACCCTTTTCTGCAAATGAAAAATTCACGCTATGACCGATGATAATATGATCGACCACCTGTATATCAACCAATGCTAAAGCCTCTTTTAATACGGCCGTTATCTCTTGATCTGCTTGGCTAGGCAATGCGTTTCCGGAAGGGTGATTGTGAGCAAAAATTAATTTCGCCGCATTATGCGCGAGCGCGCGTTTGACGACTTCGCGCGGGTAAATACTAGCTTCACTTAGCGTGCCGCGAAATAATTCTTCATAGGCTAATAAATGGTTCTGATTATTCAGGAACAGGCAGGCGAAGACTTCATGCGGATAATCGCGCAATTTCACCGCTAAATAACGTTGGGTAATTTGGCTGTTAGTTAATATTTCACCGCGCGTTATGATTTCTTCATGATAGCGTCGGCCAAGTTCAATGGCAGCTTGCACAGCAGCGTATTTAGCTTTGCCGAGGCCGGGTTTTTGGCAGAATTCATGGGGGTGAATGGTTAGCAATTTGTGTAAGCCGCCGGTTTCCGCGAGTAAATCTTTAGCGAGATCGAGAGCAGATTTGTTCTTGGTGCCGGTCAGCAAAAAAATGGCTAGCAACTCGGCGTGAGTGAGATGTTTTGCGCCGTGGGCGAGTAGTTTTTCGCGCGGTTGGTCGGCTTTGGGCCAGTGGGTGATGGACATACAATTATTCCTTTTTGTTTGGGGTTCATTGAAACTTTTGCATAATGCTTTCGCTACCCTTAATGATTGAAAGTTAGTCTCTTGGTGTTTGCTGCCCTAAATGATTGAAAGCTAGTCTCTTGGTGTTTGCTGCCCTTAATGATTGAAAGTTAGTCTCTTGGTGTTTGCTGTCCTTAATGATTGAAAGCTAGTCTCTTGGTGTTTGCTGCTCTTAATGATTGAAAGTTAGTCTCTTGGTGCTTGCTGCCCTTAATGATTGAAAGCTAGTCTCTGGAATGGATGGCCTTGCATTGCCTTGCGCCGTTTGTGTTTTTCAAAAATACGGCCGGGACGGACTCCTGTCCTCGGTTTGCTAAACGCCATCCTGGCAGCAACGCCCGGCCGTATTTTTGAAAAACAAAACGGCTCCGGCAACGGCCATCCATTGGCTCTCAAGATCACCGGATTCATGACACACACAGCTATACCTTGCAAAACAGCAGACTCATTTCGTACGCATAATCATTTTGAATTAGCTAATTAATATGATGAATTGAAATCTAAAATAATTAAATCCCAGCTAATCTTTATTGATGAAAGTACACACAAGTAAATCTGCTGATTGATAAATTGTGTGGTGGAGTGTTATGAACTCGATGATTTTGGTAGCAGTTGGATGGCCGTTGCCGGAGCCGTTTTGTTTTTCAAAAATACGGCCGGGCGTTGCTGCCAGGATGGCGTTTAGCAAACCGAGGACAGGAGTCCGTCCCGGCCGTATTTTTGAAAAACAAAACGGCGCAAGGCAATGCAAGGCCATCCATTCCAGAGACTAGCTTTCAATCAATAAAGGCAGCGAAAATCCAGCTAACAGCTTTCACCTTTGCAGCGAAAATCGAGCACGAAAGCCAAGACTGCCACTCTCACCCAAATATGCTAAAATACTCCCCACAATAACCAGCTAAACTACAACCCCATGACCCTTAACCACAAACAAATCATCGTCGGCATCACCGGTGGCATCGCCGCCTACAAAAGCCCCGATCTCGTGCGTCGACTGCGTGATGCCGGTGCCACCGTCCGCGTGGTCATGACCGAAAACGCCAAACGCTTCATCACTCCGCTAACTTTGCAAGCCGTTTCCGGTTTCCCGGTACACGAAGATTTATTCGATGTTCACGCCGAAGCGGCGATGGGACATATTGAATTAGCACGTTGGGCAGATATGATTTTAGTGGCACCGGCAAGTGCCGATTTTATAGCGCGATTACAACACGGTATGGCGGATGATTTATTAACGACGCTTTGTCTCGCGACACAAGCACCGATTTTACTCGCGCCAGCCATGAATCAAGTGATGTGGAAAAATACCGCAACCCAACAAAACCTGCAAGCGTTATTGAAAAAAGGTGTGCAAGTATTAGGAACTGCGGAAGGCAGTCAAGCTTGTGGCGATGTGGGGCCTGGCAGAATGTTAGAGCCGCTCGATATTGTCGCCAAAGCCAGCGCCGTTTTTGCCACTGGTTTATTAGCGAATAAACGAGTGCTGATCACTGCCGGGCCAACGCGGGAAGCAATTGATCCAGTGCGCTACATCACTAATCCAAGTTCAGGCAAAATGGGTTATGCAATCGCCGAAGCCGCTCGTGAAGCAGGTGCTCTCGTTACGTTGATCAGCGGTCCGGTCACTTTAACTAAACCTGCGCATATAGATTGTGTGAACGTGCAAAGCGCGCAAGAAATGTTTGCGGCAGTCGCTGCCCGATCGCAAAATTGCGATATATTTTTTGCAGTGGCGGCCGTATCCGATTATCGCTGTAAAGAAATCGCCAAGCAAAAAATCCATAAAAACGCTGCAGAAATCAGCTTGTCGTTAGAACTGAATCCCGATATTGTGAGTTATGTCGCTGCGCAAAAAAACCGTCCCTACGTGGTTGGATTTGCCGCTGAGACGGAAAAAGTGTTGGAAAGTGCGCGCGCGAAATTAGCCAAGAAAAAATTAGATATGATTGTTGCTAATAAAGTAAGTGAGATTGATATTGGTTTTGCTAGCGATGAAAACCAAGTCACCGTATTATGGGGAAAACAACAGCACAAATTTCCGCGCATGAGTAAACAAAAACTGGCGCGAAAATTAATTGAATTAGTTGCCACCAAAATTTAATGAGGGAAAATATAAATGCATAGCGAAGAAAATATTGTTTCACTGGCTATTCCAGCTGCGCCACACACGCATAATGTGCAAGTTAAAATTCTCGATCCGCGTATCGGCAATAGTTTTCCATTGCCGCGCTATGAAACATCAGATTCAGCTGGTCTCGATTTGCGAGCTTGTCTCGACGAAACATTGATTTTACAACCCGGCGCAACGCAGCTTATTCCTACCGGTATCGCTATTTATATCGCTAATCCCCAGCTTGCTGCCGTCATTTTGCCGCGTTCGGGATTAGGTCATAAACACGGCATTGTTTTAGGAAATTTAATTGGCTTGATTGATGCGGATTATCAAGGGCCGCTGATGGTTTCTTGTTGGAATCGCGGCAACACCGCGTTTACTATCGAACCAGGCGATCGTATTGCCCAATTAGTTTTTTTACCCATCGCACGCGCGCAATTTACTGTCGTTGAAGAATTCGCGGCGAGTTCGCGCGGAACAGGTGGCTTTGGCCATTCAGGAACGAAATAATATGTTAAAAGATCACAGCTCAGTTATTCATCCTTCCATTTTTCGCGCCTATGATATACGCGGCATTGTGGGTCAAACGCTCACTGAAGAAAACGTTTATTTACTCGGTAAAGCATTCGGTTCCTTCGTGCGCGAACATGGCGAAAAGCGCGTTGCAGTCGCGCGGGATGGTCGGTTGTCTGGTCCTGATTTATTCGAATCTTTATGCAAAGGAATTATGACCACGGGTTGTGATGTGATGGCGCTGGGGATGGTGCCAACACCTTTATTGTATTATTCCACTTTTGTGCTAGAAGAAACAGCTGGTGTAATGTTAACTGGCAGTCATAATCCGCCGGAATATAACGGCCTTAAATTAATGATGCGCGGCCAAACACTAGCAGAAGAAAGAATTATGGATCTCTATCATCGCATTAACGAAACTCGTTTTGTGCGCGGTGATGGTGAACGGCGTGAAATAGAAATTGTTGAGCGATATATTACGCATATTTGCCGCGATATTCATTTGCAGCGGCCGCTGAAAGTGGTGGTTGATGCGGGCAATGGTGTGGCATCCGTTGCGGCAGTGGAGTTATATCGACGACTGGGCTGCGAAGTGGATGAATTATATTGTGAGGTCGATGGTCGTTTTCCCCATCATCATCCTGATCCAAGTTACATTGATAATCTGCAAGATTTAATTAAACGCGTGCGAGCGACGCAGGCAGATGTGGGTATTGCCTTCGATGGTGATGGTGATCGCTTAGGTATTGTGACGCCGCGCGGCGAATTAATTTGTCCTGATCGTCAATTGATGTTGTTTGCGAAATCGGTTTTATCTGAACATCCTGGCGGTAAGATTATTTATGATGTGAAATGCACGCGTCATTTAGATAAATTTATTCGTGATAGCGGTGGTGAGCCTATCATGTGGAAGACAGGTCATTCGTTAATTAAAGCGAAACTTGCTGAAACACGAGCGTTGTTGGCTGGTGAAATGAGCGGCCATCTCTTTTTTAAAGATCGCTGGTATGGCTTTGATGATGCGATTTATGCAGGCGCGCGTTTTCTGGAAATTCTTGCGAAAACAGACTCAAATGCAGATGGGATTTTCGAGGCTATCCCAAATAGCATTAACACACCCGAGTTGAAAGTGTTGGTTTCTGAAGATGAAAAATTTACGTTGATGCAAAAATTAATTAAACAGGCGAATTTTATGGATGCCGGAATTAATACCCTGGATGGAATCCGCATTGATTTTCCGCAAGGTTGGGGACTGGTGCGTCCATCCAATACCACACCGTATTTAATTTGTCGTTTTGAAGCGGATGATCAAACGATACTTACCAAAATTCAAAATTTATTTCGTGATTGGATGTTGTCGGTGGAACCGGGGTTAGTGCTGCCGTTTTAAGGGATCATGTTTTTCATGCGAGTAATATGATTCGCCCAATAATGAATTTTAATTTAGTCTGGAAAAAATCTTAGGATTCTCACTTCTGGCACTCTGTACACGACACAAATAATTTAATGATAGCTTCTCTCCGAAATCCAGCAGAACCATTCTGTCATGCCAGCGAAGGCTGGCATCCAGATTAAATTATATACTGGATGCCAGCCTTCGCTGGCATGACAAGAGTTAAATTTTAAAAATTGTCGTTTACAGCCTAATTAATCCGCTTCGCGAAAAAATAATAAGAATGACAAAATAAATCAAAGAATTAAAATTTTGTCCCTAGAAGAGCTTCTGGCAAATCAATTGTTCAATTTAGTTGATGTATTAATAATTATTCATCTATAATCCACGCAGTTTTAATCATTTGGAGAATAAAAATGTTTGCAACTAAATTACCCGAACCTAAGACCAGACTCAGTGAAAAATATGCCTACATTGCCAAAAAAATGCGTGAAAGCAAAGAGGCGGAAATTAGCATCAGCAGTGCTGGCAGTGATAAACCAGAAAAAATAAAAATGGTAGATCTTATTAGTGACGCGCAAAAGAAAAATAGGGTCATTATTGTTAGCATTACTCCAGGACCTGTTAAAGACATAAAAGACTTACCCAAAACCTGGATGTACCCAGAAAATGAAGCGGCGCAAGGCTGTTCAGTACAATTAAATGCTGCTGACCAAGCATGGGAAAAATTAAATGGCGATGTGTATGGCTTGAATAACAAAACCAGTGAATATCAATGTGGTCCAGACGGTTTGGTGGCTGCGAAAAAATATAAAAAACTGCGTATGATTAGTGATGCGGACCAAGCCTTAAAAACGGCGTGGGAACTTCCTACCATCCAAGTGGAAAAAAAGGACTATCTTGCTCGCCTTACTGTGGTGCTAATGCCCGATGGGATGGATGGGGTATTTGAATTAGACAGCCCGGTAAACGAACACACTGCAAAAGACCATGTGACGTTGATTAATAATTTTATGTCACCGGTGCTTAAACAAGAACATCGCCGTAGTCCATCACCTATTCAATCTGGGTCATAATGTAGCGAATTGTAAATAGACCCTAATCATTTTTCGGGCCTCCTGTTTTTGAGGCTCGAAATTTTGCAAGTTATTCACACTAGGCTCAGCAGTTCCCGCCGAAGGGAAGACTCGTCATCGCGAGGCCGCGAAGCGTTTGGCCGTGGCGATCCAAGCAGCATGGAAGCTGGATTGCCACGCCCTGCAAAAAGCGCAGGGCTCGCAATGACGACTTCAGCGGGAACTACTGCACTAGGCTGCGCTCAGTCGTGTCTGCGCAAACTATATGGTAAACTGTATTATCTTATTTACTCATGGGAATTTGCAAGGATGCAGGCTAAAGTCCAAATTATCTTTTATAGCATGTACGGCCATATTTATCGCATGGCGCAAGCGGTTGCTGAAGGTGTAAAGGAAGTAAATAATGCAGAGGTAGAAATCTTCCGTGTTGCAGAATTAGTCCCTGCCGCAGCGCTAGAAAAGAGCGGTGCCAAAGAAGCACAAAAACTTTTTGAACATATTCCGATTATGAAGCCTGAACACATGGTCGAAGCGGATGCTTATATTTTCGGTACCCCCACTCGTTTCGGTAACATGTGTGCGCAGATGCGCAATTTTCTCGATCAACTCGGCGGGTTGTGGATGAAGAACACGTTTGTTAACAAAATCGGCAGTGTTTTCACCAGTACAGGTACGCAACATGGTGGACAAGAAACGACTATCACTAGTTTTCACACGACTTTGTTGCATCTCGGGATGTTGGTGGTGGGTGTTCCTTATTCAGAAACAAAATTAATGGATATGAATGAAGTCAGTGGCGGCACGCCTTATGGAGCATCGACTATGGCGGGTGATGGCAAACGTCAGCCGACTGAAAATGAATTAGCGATCGCGCAGTTCCAAGGTAAGCATGTGGCTGAGATTGCATTGGCTTTAAAATACGGAAAAAATCATAAGTGATGAAGGGGCATCTATGTGTATTTTTTATAACAGTAAGAAATATTTATTGTAAACGTTCACGGGTTTTGGCTTTTTCACCTCTCCCCGCCCGATGTTGAAAAGAAAACTGAACTTGTTCGGGGAGAGGTCGCCGCGTTCTTTGCGGCGGGTGAGGGTAGGCTATTTTTTCATCCAATTAATCAATCCACCTTTTTGTAATATTTCAATTTGTCGTTTCGATAAATGATGATGCAATTCGATATTAATATTTTTTCCTTCGATCGTTGCTTTTAACTCATGTCCCTTTTGTAATGCTTGCGCAACATCATTAATGACAATCACATCGCCTTGCGAAATTTTTTCATAATCTTTGGGATTCACAAAAGTAAGCGGTAAAATTCCGAAATTAATTAAATTTTCCCAATGAATGCGCGCGAAAGATTTACTGATCACTAATTGCAATCCCAAAAAACGCGGTGCCAATGCGGCATGTTCGCGACTGGAGCCTTGCCCGTAATTTTCGCCGCCCACGATAGCATGCTGTTGGCCTTGTTCTTTTAAGTTAGCTGCACGCTTTGCATAAGTATCATCAATAATATCGAAAGTGAATTCACTTATTTTCGGGATATTGCTGCGATAAGGTAATACGCGCGCGCCAGCTGGCAAGATTTCATCTGTTGAAATATGATCACCGACTTTAAGTAAAACCACCAGTTTGAAATTTTGCGGCATAGGAGCAAGTTGTGGCAGAGAAGTAATATTCGGCCCTTTAATCAGCCGCACATTTTTCGCTTCATTGGCTGGTAAGGGTGCTTGCATCACCGCTTTATTAAAAACATGTTTTTTCGGTAGTTTTACTTTCGGATAGCTCATCTCTAAATCTCGCGGATCAGTAATTTTTCCGCGCAAAGCAGAAGCGGTCGCCGTTTCCGGGCTGCAAAGATAGACGCTGTCTTCACGCGTGCCGGATCTTCCAGGAAAATTACGCGGTACGGTACGCAAACTATTGCGACCGGTCGCGGGCGCTTGTCCCATGCCAATACAACCATTGCAGCCGGCTTGATGAATGCGTGCGCCAGCGTGAATAAGATCGGCTAATATGCCATCGCGGGCTAATTCTTCCAGTGTATTGCGTGAGGCCGGATTAATATCGAAAGAAACTTGTGATGAAATAGTTTTGCCGCGCACCATAAGCGCAGAAATCGCCATATCACGATAACCAGGATTGGCAGATGAACCAATGTAAGCCTGATATAAATCAAGTCCGGCCACTTCACGCACCGGAACTACTTTGCCTGGGCTGGAAGGTTGTGCAATCAATGGTTCAAGTTTAGATAAATCGATCGTATCTTTTTTATCGTATTTTGCACCTTTGTCTGCGACTAATTCTACCCAATCTTGTGCGCGTTCTTGTCCTTGTAAAAATTTTAAAGTTTGTTTATCAGATGGAAATACACTGGCGGTGGCACCTAATTCCGCACCCATATTAGCGATGACATGACGATCTTCCGCGGTCAAATATTTTAAACCAGAACCGTAATATTCAAATGCATAATCCACTCCGCCTTTCACACCGTGGCGGCGCAGCATTTCTAAAATAATATCTTTGGCGCTGACCCAATCCGGTAATTTACCCATTAATTTTACGCCAAAAACCTTGGGCATTTTTACCGGGAAAGGATGTCCCGCCATGGCCATGGCTACTTCTAAGCCGCCAGCGCCGATAGCGAGCATGCCCATGCAGCCATTGGCACAAGTATGGCTGTCTGATCCGACCATGACTTTGCCGGGTTTGGCAAAACTTTCCATGTGTAGTGGATGGCTAACGCCATTACCTGGCCGGCTGAACCAGACGCCGAAGCGTTGTGCGGCACTTTGCAAGAAAATATGATCGTCGGGATTTTTGTAGTCTTCTTGAATCAGGTTATGGTCGACGTATTGTGCAGAGAGATCGGTTTTTACTTGCTCGAGATTCATCGCTTCAAGTTCTAGCATCACGAGGGTGCCAGTGGCATCTTGGCAGAGAGTTTGGTCAACTTTAATGGCGATTTCTTCGCCGGGTTGCATGTTCCCTTCTAACAGATGGGAATGGATGAGTTTTTGCGTGACATTCATTGGCATGGCGACATTCCTTGTCGGGTTTTTTCTAGCATAGCATGGGAAGAAGTGGATGTGCAGTGGGATACAGATAATCTCATACCATTCGAGTAACAATTATTTTAAGAGAATCAACAGAGCCAGGAGCGTGAGCGACTGGTTATAAAAAATTATTTATAACCAGTCGCTCACGCTCCTGGCTCTGTTTGTCGTGAATAGTCACTAAACGAGGTTAGGAAGAGTTTAATAAACAGGTTTTAGTAAAATATTTTTTACTTCAACCCATTTCTTCATGTTCCTTAATCAAATCTTCAACTACATTAGGTTCTGCCAGCGTACTGGTATCTCCCAGATCCTTGGTTTCATCATTGGCAATTTTCTTAAGTAAACGTCGCATGATTTTCCCCGAACGTGTTTTCGGCAAATTATCTGCCCACTGAATAAAATCCGGAGTTGCGATGGCGCCGATACTATCGCGCACCGTTTTAATTAATTCCTTTTTCAATGTTTCGCTGGGTTTATTCCCTGTTTTCAAAGAAACAAAAGCATAAATACATTCACCTTTTACCTCATGGGCTTTGGCTACTACAGCTGCTTCGGAAACTGTTTTGTGTTCTAATAACGCGCTTTCGACTTCTTGCGTGCCGATACGATGTCCCGACACTTTAATAACATCATCGCTACGACCGGCAATCCAATAATAGCCATCAGTATCACGCTGGGCATTATCACCAGCTAAATAACGTCCAGGATATTTTTTGAAATAAGTTTCCACAAAACGCTTATGATCGTTATAGACAGTTTGCATCATACCCGGCCAAGGTTGAGCGATGACAAGATCGCCCATTTTTCCGGCAGGTAGTGATTCGCTTTTGTCATTCAAAATGTCTGCTACAATGCCAAATAAAGGCCGCGTCGCGGATCCTGGTTTTAAAGCAGTTGCTCCCGGCAAAGGGCTAATTAATATCCCACCGGTTTCAGTTTGCCACCACGTGTCGACAATGGGACAGCGATCTTCGCCAATGACGTGATAATACCATTCCCATGCTTCGGGATTGATGGGTTCGCCTACCGTACCTAAGGTGCGCAAACTTTTGCGATGGGTTTTAGTCACCCACTGATCGCCTTCGCGTCGCAGCGCGCGGATGGCTGTGGGTGCAGTGTAGAAGATATTTACCTGATGTTTGTCGATGATTTCCCAGAAGCGTGCTGGCGTCGGATAGTTGGGTACGCCTTCAAAAATAAGTGTGGTGGCGCCATTAGCGAGTGGCCCATATACAATATAGGAATGACCAGTGACCCAACCGACGTCAGCGGTGCACCAATAAATATCACCTTCATGATAATCAAATACATATTTATGCGTGAAGGCTGTATATAACAAATAGCCGCCAGTACCGTGCAAAATTCCTTTGGGTTTACCAGTGGAACCCGAAGTGTAGAGAATAAATAATGGGTCTTCAGCATTCATTATTTCTACTGGGCAATCGGGATTCACTGTTTTCATCGCCTCGTGATACCAAACATCGCGCTGATCATGCCAAACAATTTTATTTTTAGTTCGTTGCACAACAATCACGTGCTGCACTTTCGGACATTGTTTAAGTGCAGTATCCACATTATTTTTTAATGGAATAATTTTGTTACCACGGACTCCCTCATTGGCAGTGATGACTAAATGACAATCCGCATCTAAAATACGGTTTTTTAATGATTCAGCAGAAAAACCGCCGAACACCACTGAATGAATAGCGCCAATCCGCGCACAAGCGAGCATAGCGATGACGGCTTCTGGAATCATAGGCAAATAAATACAAACACGATCGCCTTTTTTGATCTGGTAATTTTTTAAAACATTAGCAAAGCGGCAAACTTTTTCATGTAATTCGCGATAAGTTATTTTTTGTGAAACATGAGGATCATCGCTTTCCCAAATTAAGGCAACTTGATCGCCGCGTTTAGCTAAGTGACGATCCAAACAATTTTCAGCGGCGTTGAGTTTGCCGCCTTGAAACCAGCGCACATCTAATTTATTAAAATCGCCGTTCAGCACTTTTTCCCAAGGCTTTGCCCAGCGGAGAAATTGTTGCGCTTGGTCACCCCAAAATTTTTCGGGGTTGTTGATGGAGAGGTTGTACATGCTCTGATATTTATCTTCGTCGATGTAAGCGCGCTTGGCTGCATCGGGAAGTATGGGATAAATTTTTCCTGGCATCGGAGTTTTCCTAAAGTTTTAAAAATCGTCTTGGGTCTAGTTTTTCATTCGGGTAATTCAATTCCACAATAGGCATAACCTCCGTCGACTCGAATAATACTCCCCGTCATGTAGCTGGACGCCTCTGAAGCAAGTAATAATAATGCGCCTGTTAATTCTTCAGGTTCTGCAGCACGATGCATGGGAATGGTTTTTCGCCATTTTGGCCCATCAGGTCCATTCAATATTTTTTCTACCATTTCACTATTCATCCAGCCTGGTGCTAGACAGTTTACACGAATATTATGTTGTACAAGTTCCATTGCCATATTTCGAGTAAGATGTTCAACGCCAGCTTTTGATGCAGCATAAGGAATTCTTTTAAGTTGTGATCTTAATCCAAGAGAGGATGAGATATTAATAATTTTGCCTTTAATAGCTCGTTCAATCATGTATCTTGAAACTTCCGTTGAAATCAGCCAAGTTCCTTTTAAATTGACATTGATAACCTCATCCCATTCCGTTTCTTTAACATCTAACAGCGGAGAATCTGCACCTAATATACCGGCACAATTTACCAATATATCAATTTTTTCAAATTTATGATCTATAACATCGATTAAATGGACGACATCTTTTTTTTGCGTGATGTCACAAACTTGAGTAATCGTTTTTGTATTGCTTGGATCTATTTTTTTGGAGAATGCATTTAATTTCTTTTTATCAACATCTACTAAAGCTATTTTTACACCGGCATCTAATAAAATATTTACTAGTTGTTGACCTAAGCCGCCGGCTGCTCCAGTAACAATCGCAACTTGATTTTCTAAAGAAAACTGTGAAATCCATTTCATATCAAATCTTTCCTGGCAAGATCATCAAATAGTTCATTATGGGTTCGCGCGAAAAATGCTTAGAGACTCTGTGTTGCGTCAATCGAAAACCTATCACTCCGCTAATTGCTGAATTCGCTCTAACGGTAAATCAGTGATATCTGCTATAAAATTCAATTCGGTTCTGCGGGCCAACGCAATCGTCGCGCG
>Ga0207159_1168_pt1 | contig 14459 bp, 14 predicted proteins | sample Alteio_BWMinHeat_23_FD_153511 | JGI IMG/M metagenome (GOLD analysis project Ga0207159, IMG submission 153511) | Enriched cells from forest soil in Barre Woods Harvard Forest LTER site, Petersham, Massachusetts, United States -... | ecosystem: Environmental > Terrestrial > Soil > Temperate forest >... | reverse complement strand
TTTTGTTATAATTGATAATGTAACTCAGTATTTATCACGGTAATGAAGATGAATACGGGAGAACCAATGCTGCAAACAGCAAAAAGGAATTGGTTCACTACTATAGCCATTGTTTTAATGGTTGCTTTTCTATATGCGTTCACGGGATATTTCGGCTTATTTTTCGCTACACCACCAGGATATGCGACTGCCATTTGGATACCCTCAGGTATAGCATTAGGTGCCGCCTTAGTCTGGGGATTGCGAACTTTACCGGGAGTATTTTTCGGTTCATTACTGGTCAATTATATTGTGACCCAGCACTCTGGGATAAGTTCAACATCGACATTTCCGATTACGGTGGGGATGGTTATTGCCACCGGAGCAACATTACAAACATTCACCGGTTGGTGGTTAATTAAAAAATTTCTAGGCTTAAATAATTTACTCAATTATCCCAATGATATTCTTTTATTTGCCTTGCTGTCTGGACCCGTGGCTTGTTTGATAAACACAACTTGGAGCAACACAGCTTTGCTATTACTACAAATTAATCCATTAAGTACCTATTTATTAAGTTGGTTTACTTGGTGGATAGGGGATAGCATGGGTGTGTTAATTTTTACCCCATTTTTTCTGATTCTTTTTGCTAGCCCACGTAAGATTTGGTGTCAACGAATTTTATCAGTAATGTTACCTTTAGGAATCAGTTTTTCAGGCGTGGTTTTGGTATATTGTGTGGTGAATTACTCTGGTGTTGTATATGTTAACCAAAAATTTTCATGGCAACTATGGTCAGTGTTAATTAGTGGATTATTTTTCTGTGTATATATTAATATTATTTTATTAATTGTTTCTGGACAGAAAAGTATTGCCCACGTAAGTATGCGCAAGAAAAAAGTTGCTTTAAAAAAAGAAGAGTTGAAAAACGCTCTGATATTACGTTCGGCTGGTGAAGGAATATTTGGTTTAGATCATGAAGGTTATATTACCTTTATTAATCCTGCGGCTGAAAGAATGTTAGGATATTCTGAAGGCGAATTAAATGGCAAACAAATGCATAATATGGTGCATCATAGTTATGCGGATGGTTCAAAATACCCCCAAGAACGTTGTCCAATTTATCTTACCCGAGAAATAAATAAAATTAGTCATATTACCGATGAGGTTTTTTGGCGCAAAGATGGTAGTTATTTTCCAATCGAATATATTACTACTCCACTGCCAGGTAAAAATAAAGAAGGCGGAAATGTCGTTATCTTTAATGACATCAGCCAGCGCAAAGAAACGGAAATCAAATTATATAAAATGGCGCATTATGATATTTTAACTGGTTTGCCGAATCGTAATAGTTTTCTTGAATATCTTACTAAACAAATTACAAATGCAGAAATAACTCAAACAATGTTGGCGGTATGTTTCATTGATGTCGATAATTTTAAACAAATTAATGATATTCTTGGGCATAGTGTCGGTGATGAAACATTAAAAGTGATTGCTAAGCTATTAAAATTGGTGCTGGGAGAAGCAGGATATTTTGCTCGATTGGGTGGCGATGAATTTGCGGTGATATTAGAAGATGCTCAATCACTGGATGATATTAAAAATATGTTAGATCGTATTATATTGGCGGTTAGTAAACCAATTCGAATCTTAGATCTTGAAATAAATATTTCTATGAGCATAGGCGTGGCTGCTTATCCCATTGCGGGAACAAAGCCTGAGGAGATTATTAAAAATGCAGATATTGCTATGTATCATGCCAAAGAATCTGGCAAAAATACTTATGCTTTTTATGACGAAAGTATTAATCGCAAAGTGAAACGACGACACATGGTCGACACTGAATTACGCCGAGCATTAGCTAACAATGAATTTAAATTGGAATATCAGTTGCAAATTGATGCCCATTCATTGCAACCATTGGGTTTGGAAGCTTTATTACGTTGGCACAATGCTGAGCTTGGTGACGTGCGACCAGAAGAGTTTATTCCTATTGCTGAATCTAATGGCTTAATCCATCAAATAGGTTACTGGGTGCTAAATCAAGCTTGTAATGATTATAAAAAATTATTAACTGTTTACCATAAGCAATTATTAATTTTATCGATCAATGTTTCAGTAGTACAGCTAGAAAATATTAAGTTTCTTCAAACAATCGAACAAGTGTTACATAATACAGAAATGAAAAGTAAAAATCTCATGTTTGAAATAACCGAATCCGCCTTGATGCGTCATCCAGAGCATACGATGAAAGTGATGAAACAAATTCAAAAACTGGGCATTCCATTTGCGTTAGATGATTTTGGAATAAGTTATTCATCCATGCAATATTTAAAAGTGTTGCCAGTTTCGTTAATTAAAATTGATAAAGAATTTATTCGTGACATTATTACTAATGACAATGATGCTAAAATTGTCAATGCCATCATTCAATTATCTCATGGTATGGGAATTAGTACGATTGCCGAAGGGGTAGAAACTAAGGAACAATTTCAATTATTGAAAGAAATGGGTTGCGAATATATTCAAGGTTTTTATTTTTCAAAACCGGTCGCGATAGATGTATTGTTAGCAAATCCAGTGTTAGAGCATCCATTATTATAATGCCACACACTCTTACTTTAAACCCCCGATAAAGCTATCAGCCAAGGATAGAAAGGGCAGAAAATTTGCCACTGTCAAGGCAAATTAGTATACTTCAAAACAAATAAATCCATGGTATATAATCATTTCACTATTAAACGAGTAGCACACCGATGAGTAACTGGGTTAGAGATGGCAATTTTTTGGAAACAGTTTCAGATAAAGGAGATTACTGCACATTAGACATAAGAAGAGTACGATATATTAATACTACCTACAATATCTACAATACTGTTGTTGTAAGATTTTTTTACGTTTTGCAACATCAAATAACCGAGGGCCTTGGTTCTGGAATAGCCACATTTTTTGTTTTTTATCTTTCCCCCTATCATCACCAAAAGTTTCGCTCTGCTTGCGATGCGGTTGGCATTAAGCCTAGTGAATATATCGTCCCCAAGACTTTTCCTACAGATCCTGACTGTTATTATATTGCCAAAATTTCTATTGGACACACAGTTGAACAAATAAAAATCGCTTTGACATTATTAAGTTTACTTAATGATTTTTCTTCTGACTTTATCAATGAAGTTTCGCGATTAATAAACCACGATCCTCAAGGCCAGCATATCATTCCACAAATTGCCCCCCCAATACAATCCCAGGTTGATCCAGATAAAAAGAATGATCCCGCGTTATTTCGTACCATGAAACAAATATACCTAAATCAACATCAAGAAAAATTATATCAGCAATATGTTTTACAACTGAAAATTTTATTGTCGCAAGGTTATGACCCAAATCAGACCGGTCGATTATTGCTAGTTTTCGCACTGCATCTACCATTAGATGTTATAAAATTATTATTATGTTATGGTGCAAACCCGTATTACACCGATCCTTACAGTAAAATGATGGATGGGTACCCATTCATAGAAATTGCCCAAATTGAAAATAAACCTGAACATTTAAATATCGTGTTGGTCATGTCTAACAAACTCGAAGAACCCTTATGTAAAGTACGGCGTGTGGAAATGCACGCTGAAAATAAGCAAGTCAAAACGCATTATGAATTTGAGGATGATGAGATCTTTCGCACTGACTTGAAAAAGTCATCTTCACTAACACCGCAAGAACACAAACAATTATTTAAAGTTTTTAAAACAACTTGTTTTAAAGATCCCCAAAATAATAAAGCCAAGCTTAAATATAATTACGATAGTTCGTTTAAAACACAAACGCCGAAATTGATCGACGTCATTTCATATCGTAAAAAAGATGGTCGCTATGTAACTGCCGGCGGCGTATTGGTTGAACCAGTAAAATTAGTCGAAGAATTAAAGACAGTTGATATAATAGACCAAAACAATATCTTCGTTATTCATGTAGAATATTCATTCCTAGGTCCCAAGTATCGTGGACATTTGTCAATGACATTAGAAACTTACCGAATAGGTAATGCGGTTTTAGTACTAGCGAGTTATGCCAATATTCCTCGTGCTCTTGTACCGGTGTTTGGCAGTTATACGAGCGTGATGAGTTATTTAATGGTACATAGATTAAATGTGCCACATGGCCCTAAGCAACGCTCAGCGTTTATTGATGAATTAATCAAGATTACGTTAAAAAGTATTTGCTGTGCCAGTGAAATCGTGAAAGATGAAGCAAATACTTTGGCGGTTCTAGAAAAAGTTCCTATTCAATCAATTTCATATGAATTAGCACCCTCTCTCTATAACCAGATCATCAAGGAATTTTTTGAAATTTTAAAAGGCAATGTTCCTAATGCATATGCAGCCGTGATGTTTTTTGCCAATCATGCCTATAAAGCCTTCGTAGCTCTCTGCAAGCGTATGGCAATTAACTATCCTGAGTATAATGCCACATTAGCACAACTGATAGCTGAGACGGGTTTGCTGGAAGATTATATTGGCAAACCGCAGCTTCCAGTTAAAAAGCAATGTTATTTAACTCAGGTCAGTATTTTTAGCGGCAAGCGTACACAAAGTAATGAGGTGATCTATTTAAAACCGCTGAGACAAAATCAGCTACGTAGTTGTTTATAGGTGACGCATGCGCAATTTTTTACAACACCCCGTTAGCGAACACTCACGTGATTTACAACAAATTTGCCAACCATTGCAAAAACTCGATATCACGTATTTTTCACATGTACGTATTAATAATAAAAACGAATTTGCTGCAATCTGCAACAATCCCGATTTCATGGCCCATTATGTAAAGAAAAAATATTATAACGCTGATATACATATGGCTAGCTCCGATATATTTAGTCATTTTGTTATCTGGGACACGATTGAGCGCTGCGGTAAAAGTAAAAAAATGGGCATTGAAGCACTGGAATTTGGCATCGATCATACCTTCACCATTATTGAAAGCAATAAACGCGGCAATGATTATTACCATTTCTCCACGCATATTGCTGATAAGTCATTTAATCAAGTTTATTTGCGTAATTTTGATTTATTACAACTTTTTATTCGTTATTTTAAGGATAAAATTGGTGAAACCAAACAACTTGCGAAAGCCTATGATATAACTTATACCATTGATGAACATGCTGTAGGGTATGAAACAAAAAACGCTGAAGTTATCTCGCAACAACGGCTTAAGCGGAAAGGGTTTTTAGAATGCATAGGAATGATTGACATACGTTTATCATCACGTGAAAATCAATGCTTGTATTTGACGATTCGCGGTAAAACAGCCAAACAAATTGCGAAAATTTTGGGAATATCCAACCGCACCGTAGAAGAATATTTGATGAACGTCAAAAATAAAATGGGGGTAGCATCAAAAGCGGAAGTCATAGAAAAAATCATTACCACGCCGATGTTAATTGATTTTTCAAGTGAGCACATAAGAAGTTGATTAAACACATGTACCTTTTTGCATCGTTGGTCTGTTTAACAGAATATCAATTTTTTGAGATGACAGTTCGCTCTCGGAAGCTTTTGCATCTATTTCAGAAGAAGATGGATTTTGACTCGCAAAAAATACTATACCTGTCTGTATACATTCTTGATATGCACTTCTGCGCTTAGTGACTTTTGTTCCATCAATAACACAAATTTCCCCAGGCCATGAATTACACATTGCTAACCGACCATTGTTTGTTCCGATGAGAAATTGATAAATATCTTCATAAATATCTTTCTCGCCATTGAAATAGGTGCTGATTGATTGCAAGATTTTCGCACAATGAGAAGAACCGCAATTTGCGTATATCGTAAATGAATTTCGACGGGGCATTGATATTTGTGCATCATTGACGGTGAAACTACTTATATATCTTTTTTCATTTATATCAAAGAGATCTAGCTTATAGATACGCGATTCAAAATGAATGGATATAAACGCGAATTTTTCATCGGTAAACACCACCATTCCTAAGATATCGATAGTTTTTGGTTCTAAAAAGTTAGTTCTATTTTCTCTTTTGGTGAGTGCTCCATCAACATAATTAAATTCAAGAGAATAGGGTTGCTGCTCATGCCATTCCTTAAATAAAATGAAGGAGTCATTATGACGAAAAAGCATGAAGATTCTATTACCGGTCAAGTCTACATAGGCATCTCTGCGTTCATCAATATGTGAATTGCTATCCTCTATTATTGATTTTTTAAGCTCTAACGTTCCAGCAGACGTTGCAATATCAATTGGTTCTGAATCAAGCAGATTTACACCTATTTCTTGGCGAGAATATTCTTTAATTAAGTTAGCAGACCAACTAATCAGAGATATATATTTACCAAAAATCAACATGGCCTGTGCAGTATGATGAATCAAATCTACTAACATCAATCCTCTTGCATAAGAAATGAATCCATCTTTCCAAACGCATTTACCTCTGTTTGACCATACACTCAATGAATATTGCTGTTTGCTATAAAATTTATGATAATCCACCACGAATAAATATTTTTCATCAAGGGCTGATATTTGAATGCTTTCCTTATCTGCCTCTTCAAGTGTTTCTTTCTCTATCCTGGTGAGGTTACTATTGAGGTTAAAACAAGCTATCTCATTAAACTCTGAATCTAATACATCCACTGTACGGTCAGCATAAACTTTGATGTAAATATTTTGCTTGGCAAAGTATTTAAAAAATATAATCATGTCCATTTTGGATATCTCCTCGTTGCCAACGCTTGATAAAATTCATGTCAGCAAATATTATACTGGTTTACTAGACACGAGTGAAACAATTTGATCCTGTGTCTGTGTAGTAGATTTTTTTAACTTGCATTTCTAACATTTTTTTACTCTCAAAAAAGAGAATTTTATTTCCGATTAATTCACTTTTATATAGCTACAGAGATATCGCTAGGCTGCTCTATTTCATTAAATATTTTATTTATGTTTTCTCGATATTGCTGTTCACGTGTTTTCATATATCATTCTCCACATTCATTATTTTTAATAAATTATAATTTTTTTGTAACAGTCGCATTCATAGGATTTAATAGTAAACTATCTGCATCAATTTCATCGTTATCTTGTAGAATTTCTACCGGTTTTTTGTCAAATAACCTGATTCCCTGTTTGACGAGTTTATCAACATGTTCTTGCTTTTCAACCCATGTTGATCCTGTATAAATACTTAACTTGCCTGTTGTACAATCGCATGCCGCCAAATCACCTTCTTGAGTACCCACCACTAATTGGTTATGGTTATTTTTCGTATTTATTAATTGGCCAATTGCATTGAGAATTTTTTCAGAATTAGAAGAATCACAATTGGCATCGATTGAAAATAATTTCTTACGCGGGATACTAATTGCTAGCGGCATGTCACTGTTTATGCTCTTTACAATTTGTTGTTGGTTAGCATCAAAGAGATCAAATTTATATTTTGACTCATCAACTGATATAAATGCTATTTTATCATCAGTAAATACAATTGTTCCGAGCGTGTTACACCTTGGTGGCGCATTTAATTTAATCACTGTATCTGATCCATCTATATAATTATATATATGCGCCTCAGTATCTTGACACCTGGAATATATTTCATCAGTGTAAGGGGAATATCTGCGAAATATTACTAAGATTCGATTATTTGATAATTCAGCAATAGTATGCTTTATATAACCAAGTTTATGTTCTCTCATATTACATTTTAATTTATTAATTTCTAATTCACCATCATCAGTGAATAACACAGGATCACCAGGTATAAAGTTTGCTTGAGTACAGCCTTTGAATGAACTTGTATACATTGAGCAATGCTTCCAACTTATTGCGGCTACTTCATCAGGCTGGAAGATCATTCCTTGTTTCTCACCTGATTGCCAACACTTTGTGCGAAAATATTTACTACAGTTACCCCAAACGGAATAGTGATATAGACACTTCCCTTCATTCGTCCGAATGGTTAATGTGCTTTTAATATGCGAAAAGAGTCGAGATTCTAAAATACATAAATGTTTTTCATCTAGATCAACAATCTCAATATTTTCAAAATTGTTGCTTTTATCCTCCCCCGTCTCGGTACTAGCTAGATCAAAGGTGACTTCTTGATTTCCGTCTGCATCCAGTATCTCAACACTGCCATTTATATTGGCTCTGACTAATCGTTTTTGTCTTGGTAAGTATCGAAAAAATATAATGTCCTTCATTCTTACTCCTAACGTTATGAGAGATAACAACCTAACCTAACTGCAAGTATCAGCGAGCAGATTAGTTAGGCAGAGAGCCGCAATGTAGATAAAATATTGAAGTTTGACGACCCCGTAACGGTTACGGGGTCGCTATAAGATATCTTTTTTTTATACTGCCTCGAGGATAGCAGTGACCCCCATCCCTCCAGCCGTACAGATGGAAATAAGTCCGCGACCGCGGCCTTTCTCACGCAGCATTTTGGCTAAACTAGCGATTATGCGAGCGCCAGTGGCTGCAAAAGGATGGCCTAAAGCAACGCTGCCGCCTTTAATATTTAATTTGCTGCGATCAATTGCACCCAGTGCTGCATCACGCTGCAATACTTTTTTGCAATAATCGGCTGATTCCCATGCTTTGAGTGTACATAACACTTGTCCAGCAAATGCTTCGTGAATTTCGTAAAAATCAAAATCCTGTAATGTTAATTTATTTCGTTTAAGTAATTCACTCACAGCGATAGTAGGTGCCATTAATAATCCTTCACCATGCACAAAATCGACTGCAGCCACTTCCGCATCGACAAAGCGCGCGAGAAGAGGGTGGTTATTTTTTTCTGCATACTCTTCGCTTGCTAAAAATACCGCGGCTGCGCCATCCGTTAACGGGCTACTATTCCCCGCCGTTAAACTGCCTTGTCCAGAAAAATCAAAAGCGGGCGGTAATTTGGCTAATTTTTCTAGCGAAGTATCGGCGCGAAGAATACCATCACGCTGTAGACCCATAAATTCGATGACCAGATCATTATAAAAACCTTGTTGATAAGCATTCACACCGTTTTGATGACTTTTTAACGCCAGTTCATCTTGCGCTTGGCGGGAGATTTGCCATTCTTTAACCATTTTTTCGCAATGTTCACCCATTGAAAGATGAGTACGCGGTTCAACCACGCTGGGATATTGTAATTTAAAATCACTAGGTCTTAGTGAAGCTAAAATTTTAATTTTATCAATAACACTTTTTGCTTCGCGTAATCCTAAAAGTTTTTGTGTTAATGATCTGCTAATTAAAATAGGCAAATCACTATTGGTATCGACACCACCAGCAATGCCGCAATTCATTTGATTACTAGCAATTTTCAGCGCGATTTGCCAGGTAGCCTCCAAGCTAGTGCCGCAAGCCCGTTGCAAAGTATAAGCGGGGGTATGTGGATCAAGGTTGGTACCCAAGACGCATTCGCGAGCAAGGTCCCAGTTGACCGAGCTATTTATTACTGCTCCAAGCGCGACATCACCAATGATTTTATTTTCTAATTTCATTTTAGTCACTAACGCTTGTAATGCTGTGGTCATCAAATCTTGTGTAGTGACCTTGCTATATTTTGTTAAAGATTTTACAAATGGCGTTCGCACGCCACCGATAATATATACTGGTCTAGTTTTCATATGATCCTCATGCGTTACATCGTTGGCCTAATTCATGATTGTATTGTGCAAACATTCCTGTTTTATGAGTGAAAAGCTCAGGGCGATATTCAAAGTGCATGGTGTCGTAAAATCGCCAACGTCCACCCCATAAAAATCCTTCTTTTTCGAAAATTTCAACAATCTTCATCGGAATATTATTATGATAAATAAAAATGGAACCGGAACGTCTGGCTCGTAACCAATCCCATAACCAATAATTCGCATTACGCGCATTAATATCGATGGCAATGCCAAAACTATGTGAACTTAAATAAGGTTCTCCTGCCACTCTTCGCCAGTAAAAAGCACCCTCAGGTTTGGCTAAATATTTATTATAAGAAACCGGAAGTTTTTCTAATTCAGCAGAAATACGCTGTAATTTTTTATCGACGCCATTAACAGTGGTCACTTTTAACGGATAGAGATTGCCAAATCGTTCTGGCATCCAATAAATAGTTACTAAGTGCTTTTTAACTTCTTGGGGTGTACGCCCATACATTTTTTTGAAAAAAGGTTCGTAAGTATCGCATTGTAAATCTTTGATGGAGATACTTTTTGAAGTATTTTCACTATAATAATTAACCGAATTAAATAGTTCATTGAACAATGAGTTGCGAATTGCCATCTGGCTGCCATCTTTCCACGTGATACTATTGGGCTCGACAGATTGAATTGAATCGGGGTAGGCGTCTTTTATATATTGCAATTCTTTACGAAGTTGAGCTTGAACATTAATGGTGAAACAACAAAAAAATACAAACAGAAACACAGTTAATACTCTATTCCTTGGCATAGTGAGCACTCTAAGCATCCATTTAGTTTGATTATTATATATAATTCATTAGATATGTATATACTGATGTGATTTTCTTTACACCTTAGCACTTATCAGCTATTTTGACGGCATGACAGCTGTACATCCTTGCAACAAACAACTTTTCGGCATCTTGCCCAATGGCCAAAGTGTATTTCAATATACATTGACCAATGTTAATGGCGTGCAGGCGCAGTTGATTAATTATGGTGCCACATTAACTTCTCTGAAAGTGCCCAGCCGCCAAGGAAATTTGGTGGATGTTGTATTAGGCTTTGATACCCTCGATGAATATTTACATCATAAATTTTACTTTGGCTGTATCATTGGTCGCGTGAGTAATCGTATTGCGCGAGGGAAATTTCGCTATCAAAATAAGTGTTATGAGCTTGCTTGTAATGCCAATAATCAACATCATTTGCATGGCGGCAAAAAGGGATTTGATAAAGTCTTTTGGCAGGCACGACCTTTTATAAAAAATGATGCGAGCGGTGTTGAGTTTACTTATCGCAGTCCTGATGGCGAGGAATCTTATCCTGGAAATTTATCTGTTCAAGTTACCTATGTTTTGGCGAATGATAATGCGCTTAAAATCAGTTATACCGCGCAAACCGATAAGGCAACACCAGTGAACCTCACCAATCATACTTATTGGAATTTAGCAGGGGCTGGGATGGGGACGATTCTTGATCATCACTTACAATTATTTGCCGATCATTATTTGCCAGTGGATGATGATCTTATTCCTAATGGTCAGATAGCCACTGTGACGAATACTGCCTATGATTTTCGGGACCTGAAAATTATCGGCAAAGATATGCATCAAATTAATGGCTATGACGTTTGTTATGCGCTAGCTGAAAAACAATTATTAAAGCGGGCAGCGCGCGTTTTTGAACCATCCCATGGGTTCACTCTAGAAGTGTATACTACTCAACCGGGTATACAATTTTACACTGGAAATTCCCTCTATAAATACCCGATTGCCAATGGTAAATCCATAGCCCATTGGTCGGGTTTTTGTATGGAAACCCAAAATTTTCCTGATGCTGTTAATCATGCGCATTTTCCTGAATCTATCTTGTTGCCGCAACAAACCTATCAACAAGAAACCAGCTATAATTTAAGTGGAGGTGGCTTGCAAATTATTTGATCATTATAATATTATATGTGCCTAAGTATTTAATTAATATAACTAACGAGTAAGTGGGGTAGATGTGAAAAAACTGAAATCAAAAGTATTTCAAAACAAGCTAGTAGTAAAAAGATCATCCATGCATGGCAACGGAGTTTTTGCTGGAAAAAAAATTAGGAAGGGTGAATTAATTGAAAAGTGTTATTTTATTATCACCAAAGGCGGAGATGCAGTTTTAGAAGATTATTATTTTGATGCCAAAAGAAAATATGCTGTTTTTCTTGGGCTCGGAAGTATTTATAATCATTCGGATGATCCCAATGCGGATTATACAATTAATATGGCAAAACGTATTGCAACCATTAAAGCAGATCGAACTATCCAGCAAGGAGAAGAAATCACGATTTCCTATGGTAGTAAGTGGTTTAGCAGTCGTGGGTTAAAAGCAAAAAAATAATTTTTGAGGATTTGTATGACTACATTAGCAGGGAAGACGATTTTAATTACGGGTGCGAGCCGCGGCATTGGCCAGGCAATTGGTTTACGCTGTGCGAAAGAGAAAGCAAATATCATTATTTTGGCTAAGCATGATTTAAATGCCAATACCACGACTAATATCTATCTTGCCGCAGATCAAATTAGCGATGCTGGTGGCAGCGCCTTAGCACTTAATGTGGATGTGCGTGATACTGAAGCTGTAACATCTGCCGTGAATGAAGCAGTGACTCAATTTGGCGGCATTGATGTCTTGATTAATAATGTGAGTGCGTTTTGTTTTGCCGATACTTTGCATACAACACCAGCCCAATTTGATTCATTAATGGCAGTCAATGTGCGAACCACGTTTTTATTATCGCAAATTTGTTTTCCACATCTGAAAAACGCATTAAATCCGCATATTATTAACATTTCACCACCATTAGACATGGAACCACAATGGTTTACTAAACATCTGCCTTTTACTATGTCTAAATATGGCATGAGTATGTGTACTCTTGGTTTAGCAGCCGAATTTGCGGCAGCTAAAATTGCGGTTAATTCCTTATGGCCGCTGACCACTATTGCGACCACCACGATTAAAGATCATTTTTCACCGGAAGTTTATGAGGGCAGTCGTTGGCCAACGATTATGGCCGATGCGGTGTATGAAATAGTAAAAAAGAAAGCGAGTGAGTGTACCGGAAAATTTTTAATTGATGAAACAGTGTTACGGGAAGCTGGTGTGACGGATTTTTCGAATTATGCAGTTGATCCAAATTCGCCGCTGATTCAAGATCTGTTTATTCCTAATGAAGTGATTGATAACAATCATGTTCATGTCGCGTTAGGGAAGGAACAGTATAAATAATATTGGCTACTACGTAGAGCGATGTCATGGCAGCTAGGGCTCACTAGTGTCCGGTAAATCGGTGTGGATATTAATCGCATTAACAAGACGTTGGGGTGACCGCATAAATACAATACTACACTGAAGTCATGCCAGCGAAGGCTGGCATCCAGCTTATAATATTTTATACTGGATGCCAGCATTCGCTGGCATGACAGACAGTTAACTTTAATTCATTGCGGACCCTTAGGAACTAAACTCGAATCTTCCTCAGGTTGTTTTACTGCTGCTGTTTGCACCGCCGGTGTTGGCGTCTTATAAAGCCCAAAATAATTTAAAAATTGCGTGAAATACGGTTCACTCGCTGCAGGAACAACTACTGATGCTGGTGTCACTGGAATTGCAGTAGCCGCTGTAGCAGATTCTGCTGTCACACTTAATTCAGCTTTCTTTGCCAATTTAATACTTAATATACTGCTCCAATATTTAGTAACAAATACTTGATTCGGATCATTTTCTTCACGCAATTTATTCCATTCAGTAAATTTGGGTATATTGCGATAAACAATATCTGCGGGTAATTCTTTGCCATGATATTTTTTTCCAGGGATAGGTAAATGTTTTCCCCAATGGAAACGCACTCCTGGAATATCGTGCAATAGCTCCCAAAATATGTGTGCAGAAGCAGGAAATTTCAGCATCCATAATCCTTTTACCATTATAAAAAAAAATAATAACGTCATTGATTATTATCATTTTGCTAGCGATTGGCAGGATAAAAAAATTAATCAAGTATATTTGGCTAATCTAGATTTACTGAATCTTTTTATCGAACATTTTACGGCAAACATTAAGCAATCAAAGCTATTATCCAAAGCTTATGATTTTACTTTTAATTTAAATAATGGTAACGAATCGAATTTAAAATTCGAAGAAGATAGCAATTGTGATCGTGCTGAATTTATTCGGAGTATTAACCCCAAGACTTCTCGGTTGCAAATTGCTAATAAATTACTTTCTAAACGTCAAAGTGAAATTTTAAAGTTAGTAGTTCAGGGCAAAACTATCAAGGAAATTTCGAAAATATTAAATTTATCACCACGCACGGTAGGCCATTATTTTGATACTATCAAAGATAAAGTGAATGCTTCATCACGTTCTGAATTGATTGCTAAAGCAATTAACTCTAAGTCAGTGAATTTATTTGGTGATTTTTTAAAATAAAAAACCCTTTTATTCTTGTTTGTTCAATTTTATACTATTAATAGAATACCCGAAAAGGATTTTAATATGAAATTCATTAGCAATATTGGATTTATCTTATTAGCTATTTATCTCATTATCGTAGGGCTTATGTCTTTATTGCCAGGAATAGTTCTGCCTAGCATCGTGATTGGCATTCTGGCAATTGTGGCTGGGATTTTTATTTTAATTGGTAGGTAGGGGATTAAATTGCTAAAATTGTTCGAATTTCGTCGCTCTGCGGCTTGTCCGCTGTTGTTGCAGATTTTATCTCCCGGATTCTCTCCTCCA
>Ga0207159_1032_pt2 | contig 14556 bp, 7 predicted proteins | sample Alteio_BWMinHeat_23_FD_153511 | JGI IMG/M metagenome (GOLD analysis project Ga0207159, IMG submission 153511) | Enriched cells from forest soil in Barre Woods Harvard Forest LTER site, Petersham, Massachusetts, United States -... | ecosystem: Environmental > Terrestrial > Soil > Temperate forest >... | reverse complement strand
GGCATAGTAATTGGGTGTATAGCGTCGCCTTCAGCCCCGACGGCAAGACATTGGCGTCAGGAAGCTATGATAATACCGTGCGGCTATGGGAGGTCTCCACCGGAAAGGTTCTGCAGACCCTTCATGGGCATACCGATTGGGTGAATAGCGCTGCCTATAGCCCCAATGGCAAGACTTTGGTATCGGGAAGCAAGGATAAGACCGTGCGGCTTTGGGAGGTCGCCACCGGAAAAGCACTGCAGACCCTCCAAGGACACACCTCTGCTGTGTATAGCGTCGCCATCAGCCCCGATGGCAAGACGTTGGCGTCGGGAAGCTATGATAATACCGTGCGGCTATGGGAGGTCGCCACCGGAAAAGCACTGCAGACCCTCCAAGGGCATACCAATTGTGTGTGTAGCGTCGCCTTCAGCCCCGATGGCAAGACGTTGGCGTCGGGAAGCTATGATAATACCGTGCGGCTATGGGAGGTCGCCACCGGAAAAGCACTGCAGACCCTCCAAGGGCATACCCTTGTGGTGAATAGCGTCGCCTACAGCCCCGATGGCAAGACCTTGGCGTCGGGAAGCGAAGATCAGACCGTGCGGCTATGGGAGGTCGTTTCAGGGCAATACCTTTCTGTTTGGAAAAAATTTAAGGGTGCTATCAATAGTATCGTATGGAATCCTACAGGAGAGGAGCTCACCACCGGAGATGAATCAGGAGCCGTTAAACGCTGGCACCTACCAAAAGATCTTAAGAAAGAGCCCCCTCTCCTTATGTGGAGCAGCCATGGGACTCAGGGGTTGTTTGCTGATCAGTCGACAATCACGCTTGTCACAGGGCTGTCACAACTCAACCTGACCCTTCTCCAGCAACATGGAGCAACGGGACAAGTGTTCCAAAAGTCGAGCGAGGACATTTTGTTAGCGCGTGATGAGATGGAAACAGTGGGCGATTCTTGCGAGGCTGTTCTTGGCAGTTTGCTGGATGGTAGTCCGTTAGGTTTAAGGTCAAACAATTGGGTCGTCTCTCTAGCTCATAAAATAAAGGATAAAACAGGAAAAGAGGATGTCAATCAACATGCCTTTCTGATTCTAGAAGGCATTGAGAACCAGAAAAGAGTGATCTTGGTAGCAGAAGTCTTCATTGATCATAAAAGACAAGATGAATTTCAAATGCCATTCAGTCGAAAATTGGGTTTTGGCTATGCCTACGTCCAGATCAAGCCTATCACGAGTCGAGATGCGAAAGAGCTCGCCAAACAATGCCATTTCCGCAGTGAAGCGATCAACAAAAAGCAGGTAGACCTGTTGCAGGAGTTGATCCACAAAGATGCCAAGAATCATGATTTGGAATACAGTTACTACGGCAATAACAAGATCTTTTCCATTGCCTTAGGCGATAAAAAATATGGGAATTGCCTCAATTTTGCTGAAGCGTGGCTTAAAGGAGCCCAAGTCAACTTTGTGAATGAAGCAGGTTGGGAAAAGACGTTCTACCCCTACACCAGTCAACGTGCCTATCTTCCCAAAATACCCAATGACAAAAAAGACAACACGTCTAGTAATTGCTTAGTGCAATAAAGGAAGATTTGCATAATAACCTTTTTATCATCTAGGAGGCATTTTTATGATCACTGTTGGAAATCGATATGAACCCTCATTTGAGGAGTTGTTAAATCAATTCTTCACAGAGAACCCTGTAGAGATCCCCTCTGTCATCGAAGCATTGATGTCATTCACGGACTCAAGCCACATCTATATCATTGCAGAATCTCTCAAAGAGCGTGTCCAAAAGCTTCAATCTCGTCTAGAGACACTGACCACCAATGAAAAGACTATGGCCTTAGATAAGGTCACTACAAAAATTAAAGAGCTCTCACAAGTAGACTTGAAGGTTCAATCGAAGGTGACCACCACAACATCGGAAGTCATTCCCTCGTTCTCGAATGATCTTGAGGTCAATAAACAGCTTTACATGGCACTGGTCAAGCTCAGAAAATATGAGCTTATGCACATTGATGGCAAGGAATCCTCCACGTTCTACACTCTACTGGAGGGGTGTTCCGATTTTGATACCCCCGCACGATTTGATGCTTTCGATAAATTCATCCAGTTTCGCAACGATGAGTCCCGCCGCTGCCTCCTGGTTATGGGTGAAGCAGGCACTGGCAAAACAACCTTTGCTAATTTCTTAGCAAAAGGTCTTTGGAAAGCACATCAGGAGGGAATCGATAAGAGCAAACCCATCCCTGTGATCGTCCCCCTCATAACTATCGGAACAGTCGAAAGGAATCTTCTTTTAGAACACTTCAGAAATTGCGGCTTAGGGACACAGGAAATCTACCTCCTGAAAGAACGTTGCTCTTTTGTATTTATCATTGACGGCTATGACGAACGGAATGTCTTTAAGAACCTCTATGCGACCAATAGACTCGATGAGTGGAACTGCAAGGTGATCATCACCTGCCGTACCCAAGCCCTCTTCAATCTACGAGATTATCGCCCCCTATTTACTCCTACAAAGGGATCTTTAGATGAAATGATCCTCTGCCCTTTCACCGAACGAGGCATCCAAAAATACCTTCAGGATTATGTAAAGAGTCATAAAGACGAACTAGAATGGGATGGTGATCTCTACTGGAAGGCTTTATCAAAGCTGCCTTCCGTGTTAGCCCTAGTCAACAATCCCTTCATGCTCCACATGACAGTGTTGGCCCTTCCCGAGATATTCAGAAAGCATGGACTGTATGAAGGGAATGCCCTGAATTTTGATTACAAAGGCCTACGCTTGGCCCAAGCAAACCTCTACGATGCCCTTATTGACGCTTGGCTTGAACGGCAACTCCAAAGACTCAGTAATCAGGGTTCTCTGATGCGTAAAGATGGGACTTTCCTTACTAAGGAGCATTTTTACAAGTTTCATCAAGAGATTGCTAGCGGCATGCTCACTCACAAGACCAAATTCCTTGAAAAGCCGAAAATCCACGAATCCCAAGATCTACAGAGCACCCTAGGCAGCTCTTTCATGCAGGATTGGCAATTCCAGTTTTTCAATCCCGATAACGAAACAACCACCCTACTGCGCTCTGGGTGGCTCCTCAACCAAGTTGGCCCTCGCACTTACATCTTCCCACATGACTCTCTTCGCGCCCATTTTGCCGCTAAACACCTCTTCCATGGCATCCTCTCGCTCAGCAGCTTTGCTTTAGGCTTCCCCCTGAACGACCAGCTCATCGTTGACCAGCCCGATCTTCTCGACTCCCTCGTCGACAGTGTGAAAAAGGACCATGCGTTGGAACCGCTCTTATTCGAACTCATTCAAGTGTCCAGATATGAGCCTTTTGTTAGCATCGGCGCCGCCAACGCTATCACCATCCTAAACAGAACGGGACTATCTTTTTCATGTTGCGATTTCAGCCGCATACGCATTCCTGGTGCTAATCTGTCAGGAGCTATCTTAGATCTGGCTAATTTTGCTGAAGCCGATGTACGCAATGTGCTTTTTACTGGCAGCTCTCTGACTGGAGTGAATTTTACCGGCGCATGCATGGATGGTGTACAGCTAGACAATATCACTTGTACAAGTAACCAGGGGCCAAAAATCACCATGGTGACAGGATTATCTTCTAATAACCTCAAGCTGCTACAATTGCATTCTGCTGTTGGCTTTGTGTCTCAAAAAAATAGCGAGGATATTCTCTTTGCACGTGATCGGATGGAGCTAGTGGATGATTCTTGCAATGCGATCTTTGGTCGTTTGGTTGATGGGTGTTTGCTAGGCTTAACGCCCAATCATTGGGTTGTATCTCTAGCTCATAAGAAAGACAACGAGCACCACTTTCTGATCTTAGAAGGCATCCAAAACCAGAAGAGAGTCATCTTCCAAGCCGAGGTCTTCCTGGATTGTAACCGGAAGATGTATAATATTAATGTGCCAATACAAGGGCAATTAGGCTTTGGCTATGCCTACGTCCAGATCAAACCGATAACCGCCCATCAGGCCGAGGAACTAGCCAAAATGTGCGCCTTCCGCAGCGAGCCGATCACAAAAATGCAAGCAGGTAGTTTACAAGCGCTGATCTACAAAGATGCGGAGCAAGAGTTGGGTTTTAATAGCTTAGGCAACAGCATGATCTATGCCCTTGCATTTGGCAACTTAGAATATGGGAATAGCCTTACCTTCACAAAAAAATGGCTGAGAGGAGTCAATTCCACTTTGTGAATAAACCTGGTAGCGGTCCGCATATGTCACTGTGAATACAGCTAGGAGAATCGAAAATGATCATCACTGTAGGAAATCGACACGAACCTTCGTTTGAGGAGTTGCTAAATCAACTTTCTACCGATGATCCTGAAGAACTTCCCTTCGCCATCGAAGGGTTAAAGACGTTCATCGAACCCACCCAAAACCACATGGTCGTGGAGTCTCTCAAAGAACGTGTCCAAACGCTGCAATCTCGCCTTGACGGGCTGTCTTCCGAGGGAAAAACGCTCGCCTTAGGTATGGTCACGGCGAAGATTCAGGAGCTCGCTCAAACAGTTTTGAAGCTAGAGCAGAATCCTCTTCTCAAAGCTTTCCTGAAGCTCAAAAAGCATGGGACTAAGCAGATCGCGCAGGAAAGCGGAGCGCTGCAGCTCTACACCCCACTGGAGGGGCGTTCCGACTTCGATAGTAAAGAGCGCTTTGATGCGTTCACTAAGGTTGTAGCGTTCCTGAAAGATGCCTCCCGCCGCTGCCTCCTGCTCATGGGCGATGCAGGGGCTGGTAAAACGACTTTCAGCTATTTCTTAGCACAATCTCTCTGGCAAGCGCATGCGAAGGGGTTTGTGAGCGATCAACCCATTCCTGTTCTGATTCCTCTCATCACAATCAAAGGCACCGGGAATCTGATTTCTGAACAGCCCATCTCCACACGCAGTGCGGAAGAGCTGCCAAACAGACTCTTTTTCGAAGCGAGCCCATCACCAAGGTGCAGGCCGATCAGCTGATTAAGAAAAAGGCCGAAAGCGAACTTCTCTACAATAACCTCGGCAGTAGCAAGGTATACGCCATCGCCACGGGCAAACAAGAGTATGGGAACTGCCTCACGTTTGCTGAGGAGTGGCTGAAGGAAATCAAAGTCAACTTTGTGAATGAAAAAGGATGGCAGGCAACACTATCACCTTTCTCTATCACCAGCCAAAGAAAGTACCTTGTCCCTGACGACAAAACCGATCGCACATCGGATTGTTTGCTGCAATGATTATTTCTTCAGAGATTTGATCACTTCTTTGGTTAAACCAGTCGAAGATATGATGGTAGAGATATCGATGCCTTTTATGAGTAGGTTTCTTGCCACTTTTAACAAAGCTTCTTGTTCCCCTTCTTTCTTTCCTTCTTTCTTTCCTTCTTGTAACCCCTCTTTCTTCCCTATGGCTTTTCCCTCATCATACTTTTGCTCCATTGAAGCGTGGTAGGCCCCTGCATACTTTTCCGCTTGATCATAGGTCAGAAGTTCCTGTTCATTCCAGGAGAAACGGTTTAGCTCTTCATAGGCCCTCTCGATAATCTGATCTTGGCCTATCAGCTTATGTAAATCCTTCTCTGATGTCTCTTCGGCATGTTTGAAAAAGTAGCACCACTTGTCCGTTATGCTAGAAAGATGATCGATATCTTTATCAAATTTAGGAAGCTCTATAAAGGAAAAAGAGAAATCTTTCAAATCGTTCGTGTGATTTTTCATATCAAGCATGAGATGATCTGATTTATAATCCTTCTTATCGGAAAACATGACAAAGTCAGAGATAGCTAAAAAGATGATCTCCTTAAGATCATGATATTCTCCTCCAGCATGCGCTTGAGCAATGTAAGCTTTGGAAGCGTAATATTGCGCTCTCTTTACAAATCCCTTTTCTTTTGCTACCTGCATTTCAACAATATATATATGACCCTTTTCATCTTTGCATAAGATATCGACGATACTAGTCTTTTGAGCGGCTATGACAGGATCTTGGCTAGTCTTAAGAAATGACACATCCACAATATGACCATTCCCTTTGAAAGTGATCATATCATTCAGAAAATGGATGAGAATATCCTTATTTTTTTCTGACCCGAAAATTTTTTTAAAGGCCACATCATTTTTTGGATCGAGGAACTTTGATAACATGATAAACCTTACGTAAGAATATAAGTATACCTATCTTTTGCAATACATGCAATTATTGTTTGAGATGTTCCGGTGATGGCAATTGAGAGTAAATTGTTATGGTGTTATAAACTTTTCTTATGCCTGTGGAGGAATATGATTGTAGTCCGAAGTCAGTATGCATCTCTGATAGACAATCTTCTGAATCAATTCCAGATGGAGGATCCTAAAGAGATTTTCTTCGCAATAGAGGCATTGCAATCTATTGTCGACCCCGACCATGCCCATAGCATTGCCCCATCTTTGAAAGATCGCATTCAGGAAATTCAAAAGCTGATCACTCATCTCCCAGTTCAAGAAGTGGGAGCGCATGCACTCAAACTCTCTATTTTAATGAAGGTGTCTCAGAAAATAGAACTTCTACAGAAGAAAGCGCAGACTCATGAGGCGCTGATAAGGCTTCAAAAGTACGAGTTTGAAGAGATCGAAAAAGACCATGGTATTTTGGACCTTTACATCCCTTTGCAAGGGCAAGAAGATAGAGAGAGTGCCCACTCATTTGATCTTTTCATTAAAGTCATCGAGTTCATAGAAAGTCCATCTCACCATTGTCTGTTGCTCACTGGCGATGCTTGCGCCGGAAAAACAACTTTTATTCATTATTTGGCTAATTACTTATGGAAGAGTCATAAAAAAGGAATTCAAATCAATCATCCCATTCCCGTTATTATCCACCTTCATACCATTGCGAAGGTTGAAGAAGAGTTACTATCGGAACATTTGGCTAATCAGGGATTGAATGCTGAAGAGATTAGGCTGTTAAAATCTCATGCGACCTTCATTTTTATTTTAGACGGATATGATACTCTGGGCATCACCAAAAATCTTTTTCAGACTAATCGCCTCGATAATTGGAAATGCAAAGTCGTCATCACCTGTCGCAGCCAGGGGCTCTCCCAAGAGGCCATACAATCTCGTTTTGAGTCGGGCCTTCGGGACGATGTTCTCCAGAAAGTTAGTGTTTCTCCTTTTGCTGAGAAAGAGATAAAAAAAACCATCACACAATATCTGGAACATCATAAGGATCAAAACTGGAAAGAGAGTCACTACTGGAATATCCTATCCAAATTTCCCTCCGTTCTAGCTCTATGCTCACATCCATTCATTCTTAGTGCAACGATGGCAGCTCTCCCCATCCTAGCTCAGAAGTACGTAGTGGAGGGTTCTGAGGATAACAATGGCCCCCCCTTATATAAGAAAATGGCGGACACTCAATGTGAACTGTACGACGCCATTGTCAATGCATGGTTAGACCGACAAATAAAGAAGCTTGGCGAACTAGAAAAGCTAGAACTTAAAAATGGGACTCTTCTGACTAAAGAGGATTTTATAAGATTTAATCATGAGATGGCACTCCAAATGGCCCTGCATAAATCAATGAAGGTCACTATTTCAAATACAGAGGATGAGAAGATCCAAGTCCTGTGCTATGGTTCGCTACTCAAAAATAGTGGAGATAAAACATACACATTCTTTCACGATTCGCTACGAGCCCATTTTGCTTCAAAACAAACTTTTCATGGGATCTATTCATACACCACCTTTGCAATTGGCCACGCCTTAAACGACAAGCTTCTTGTGTGTGAATCCGAATTATTAGACCTTCTCGCTGCCAAGATAAAAGTTAATCCGAATATTGAAAAGTTGCTTTTCTCGCTAATCGATGCTTCAAAAAATGAGCCTATTTTCACAGTGGCAGCTGCCAATGCTATCACACTCCTCAATCGAATAGGAGTTACCTTTTCTGGACTCGACTTGAGCCATGTTCGCATAGAAGGGGCGGACCTATCCAGGGGTGTTTTAGACGGGGTGGACTTTACTAACGCTGATTTGCGCCATGTAAAGTTGATGGATGCTAATATCACCCAAGTCAATTTTTCTGGAGCTTGTATGGATGGCATTCAGTTGGGTCAGGTGGCTCATAAAGAGAGACAAAAGCAAGGGTTTAAATGTGATAAGACAACGATCGCATTTGTCACAGGGTTATCGCAACAAAATTTAGCCCTCCTACAGCAATGTGGAGCTAGCGGACAAGTGTTAGAAGAGTCGAGTGAAGAGATTCTAACAATCCGCAATCAAAGGGAAACGGTAGACACTTCTTGTAGTACGATCTTCGGGTTTTTACCAGGGGGTGATCGATTTGGGATCACATCAAGGAATTGGGTTTTATCACTTGCTTGTTTAAAAGACAGCGAACACCCTCAATTGATTCTTGAGGGCATTGAGAACAAGCAACGAGCGATCTATCAAATACAAGTTCCACCCGATCGGAAAAACTCTTCTTCCATTACCCAAGAGTACGTAAGTCATGTGGTGTTCAAGCCCATATCAAGGCACGCTACTGAGGAGTTAGCTAAGCGATGTACGATACAAAGTAAGCCGATTACCAAAATTCACGTCGATAAGTTAAAGGAATTGACGAAGAAGGAGAAAAATATAGGAAAGGGGATGGCTTTGATACAACAGTGGTTGACCGAGATCAAGGTCGAGCTTGTCCATGAGACTTGGCCGAAAGAGCTCTTATCCCTCTCAGACAACGATGACCAACAAAAACAGTCAAAACCCAATGACAACAAATGTTCGGTGCAATAGAAGGGGCAACCAATGATTACCTTTGAAAGTCAATATGGACCATTAATTGACAATCTTCTGAATCAATTTCAGTCGGATGACTCCAAAGAGGTCAACTTAGCCATAGAGGCTCTACAATCAATTGTAGACGCTAATCACACACATATTATTGACGACTCTCTAAAGGATCGGGTGACACAAATTCATTCGCTCTTGGATAAACCACCAGTGGAAGGGCTGGCTGTGGAGGGCTTCAAAACCCTTGTTCTGATCAAGGTTGCAGCCAAGATCCAAGAACTATCCAAAAAAAGCCTTATCAAGGCAGAAGAGGTCATCCCAGCCTTCACCAATGATGCTAAAGTCAACGCCAAAATTTATGAGGCTCTCCTTAAACTTCGCTCATTTGAATTTGAACAAATAGAACAAGAAAAGGGCACACTCCAGCTCTACACCCCCTTGGAGGGGCGTAGCGACTTTGATAGCACAGAAAAATTTGATGCCTTTGCAAAAACCAAAGAGTTTTTGGAGGGATCGCACCGCTGTTTGCTCCTGATGGGCGATTCAGGAGCAGGTAAAACCACCTTCGCCTACCACTTAGCTCAAACCCTCTGGCAGGCTCATGAGAAAGGTTTTGCTAAGAACAAGCCAATTCCCGTTCTAATTCCTCTCATTACGATTGAAGAGGTAGAAAAGAGGTTAATTCAAGAGCACTTTGGCCATCAGGGGTTAAGTCCAGAAGAGATACGCCTGTTAAAAGAACATTTCTCCTTTGTTTTTATCCTAGAGAGCTATGATGAAAGAGACTGCTTTAAAAATCTCTATCAGACAAATCGTCTTGATGGTTGGAATTGCAAGGTGATCACGACCTGCCGCAGTCAATCTCTCCTCAATAAGCGTGAAAATTATCGCTCCTACTTTAGCACAGGGCAGCTGAGAGATGTGTTGCAAGAAATCATCCTTTGCCCCTTCACAGAGAAAGAGATCAAAACATACATTGCATCATATGTCAACCACCATAAGGATGAGGTCGAATGGGATGCTGATCTCTATTGGAAGACGCTATCTCAGCTGCCTTCCGTGTTAGCCCTTGTCACCAACCCCTTCGTGCTTAAGATGACAGTGCTGACTCTTCCCGATATTGTCAAAAGACAGAAACAAATCGAAGTATCTATGGAGTGGGATGCTACAGAGAATAAAATCAAGGTGTCCATTGATAAAAAGAAAGCCTATGAAAAAATGAGCTTAACACAGGCAGAACTTTACGATGCTTTTATTGATGCCTGGTTTGAAAGACAGATCAAAAAAATGGGGGGTAAGCTTAAGCTCAACGATGGAACTCTTCTCACCAGTATCGACTTTTTCAAGTTCAATCAAGACATCGCCATAGAAATGCTCAGGCATAAGACTAAGTATCTCGAATTTAAGGAGTCCCAGAAGCAGATGGCCTCATCGCTATTAAGCAGTACTTCGACAACATCCTCTATAACGGATTGGCAGAGCGCCTTTTTTAATCCTGAGAACGAGAAGACGACGTTGCTGCGCTCCGGCTGGCTCCTCAAGAAAACCGGAGCTAAAACCTATACGTTCTTGCATGATTCTTTACGCTACCATTTTGCTGCGAAGCAGCTTTTTCATGGAATACTTGCGAGTAGTAGTTTTGCTTTTGGCCATCCCTTAAATGAACAACTTATTGTCGATCAAGCAGATGTGATCAACTCCCTTGCGGATAGAGTTATTAAGGACTCTTCACTAGAACCGCTCTTATATGAAATCATTAGGGCTTCGAAATGTGATCCTTTTGTCTCTATTGCTGCTGCAAATGCCATCACGATACTCTGTCGTTGTGGAGGGAACCTCTCCGGTCAAGATTTTAGCTGCGTTCGCATTCCCGGGGCGGATCTTTCTGGAGCTTACTTGGATACCGTTAACTTTAAAGAAGCGGATCTGCAGGGAGTCAACTTTGCCAGATCTTTCATCAATAGCGCCGATTTGACAGGTTCTTGTATGGATAAAGTCCAATTTGGGCAGACAATCATATCTTTCCAAAATTGTGTGGTATGTTGTAAGTATTCCAGTGATGGGAAACTAATAGCTATTGGAGATAGCGAAGGCTATGTTCATCTATATGAATGCGCGAGTAGTAAACTAGCTTATACAATAAATAATTGGTCCCCAGGTCAGCTATCTGCTAATGTCATTCGTTCGCTAAGTTTTAGCGGAGATAGTAAATGGCTTGCTGTAGGTAGTGAAGATTCACTAATACGGATATGGAACATCTTTCTACAAAAAGAGGGGGTGATATCGGCAACTCTCATGACAACCTTAAAAGGTCATCAGGGGGTAGTACTTAGCGTAAGTTTTGGCCAAGAAGGAACCTTATTAGCTTCAGGAGGTAAAGATAAGATAATTCGAATATGGGATATTTTCTCAAAGAAAATGGTACATGCTTATAGTGATCCGCAAGAGCAAATCCAAAGTGTCTGTTTGAGTTCAGATGGTGGGGTTGTTGCTGCAGGATGTCTTGATGGTTCGATTTGGATATTAAGCAAGGAATCCGGAAAGGTGCTACAAGGACATCATAAAAGTGTGACCAGTGTGAGTTTCTCACCCGACGGGAAAACTCTTGCAGTAGGGGGAAATGGCATTTTGTTGTGCGACGTGCTTACGGGGGAAATTTTATGGAAAATTAGATGCCCAAATGTAATATTTAGCCTTGGATTTAATCCAGATGGGAGAAGCATAGCCTCAGGGCATAGCGATAACTCTGTTCGGATATGGGATGCTGTTAAGGGATTAGAACTTAGAAGTTTTGAGGGTCACCTTAAACATGTGTTTAGCGTCACTTTTGATCCGAGTGGCAAAACGGTTGTTTCTGGTAGCCTTGACGGAACAGTCCGATTATGGGATGTTTCTCAGGGGGAAGTCAATGATAAAAAGTTGCGTTCTACTGGGCTGGAAACATGCATAAGTTTAGATTCGCAAGGAAGAGCTCTAGTATTAGGAGCAGACGATGGCATAAGACTATGTGATTGGAGAGTTATTAATGACCGCATTCAGCCTAGTATTGGGCATTGTTCAAGTTACTCCCTCGCAGTCAGCTCTATGAGTCTAAGCCCCGACGATAAATTGCTGGCTGCTACTGGTGGCGATGATAACATCATTCGGTTATTAGATCTTACAATCGATAAGGATATAAAGACACTTGAAGGGCATAAAGGCCCAGTGATTAGCCTTAGTTTTCACCCAGACGGGACCTTATTAGCTTCTGGAAGTGAAGATGGAACAGCACGACTGTGGGATATTTCTACAAGAAAAACCCTCTGTGGTTTTCAGGCCCCATTAAGCATTAAATTTACGAGCACAGGCTTTAGTCCGGACGGAAAGATATTTGCATATGGATACGGCTCTTCAGTCTATGGAGGAGAAGTTCATTGGGTAAATATTTCTACTAAAGAAAACTTAAAGAGTTGGGGAACTATTGGTTCATTAGCCAGCAAAACGCCAACGGGGGAGTCCATTGAAAGCTATCTTGTCGTACCCTCTCTTATCACGTTCAGTCCCGATAGTCGATTCATAGCTGTCGTTGACTTAGTAAATAATGTGTGCTTACGGTCTCTCCAGGCAAATATGATCGGCATTCCTCTTTTTGCCAGAACTTGTCGAGGTCACAAGGGTGCGATAAGCAGTATCACTTTTAACCCCAGCTTTCCCGATAATCCAATTTTCGTTACGGGAGGTTCACAGGAGGTTCGGTTATGGGATATAAATTCTGGGCAGTGCTTACATAAGCTAGGCGGATTCATTGGTTCTAATATTAAAATATGCTGGCCAACACCATCTTCTAAAGAAGTTAAAACCCAGATGCTGATAACTGGAGATAGCTCAGGGGCCTTCAGATTTTATAGTCTGCCTGTAGACCTTGAAAAGAACGCTCCATTATTTCTTCATAGTACTCTTGGCACTCAAGGGCTACATTGTGATTCTGTCACCATTACCCAAGTGACGGGATTGTCGCAACAGAATTTTGAACTTTTAAAGAAGAATTCCTCAATCGGTCAGGTATCGCAAAAATCGAGTGATGATATTCTGTTTGCCCGCGACCAGATGGAGACAGTAGGCGACACATGCAATACTGTCTTCGGCCGTTCTAAGAGTGGTGACCTCTATGGTTTGACGGCCAGTCAGTGGGCCGTATCCATGGCACACAAGAAAGAGAATGAACATGCTTTTATCATCCTTGAAGGCATCGAAAATCAAAAGCGGGTGATTTATCAGGCTGAAGTATTCCTGGATTCTAAGCGGGAGGCCCACATGTTTAAAATCCCCCTGTATGGCAAACTGGGTTTTGGTTATGCCTACGTACAGATCAAACCCATCTCCACGCGAAATGCCAAAGAGCTTGCCAAGCAGACCTATTTTCGTAGTGAGTCTATTACCAAGGAACAAGCTGACCAACTGCTGGTTTTGATTAAGAAAAAAGCTGAAAGCGAACTTCGTTATCACCACCTCGGCAACAGCAAAGTTTATGCTATTGCCATGGGCAATAAAGAATATGGGAACTGCCTCACCTTTGCTGAGGAGTGGCTGAAAACGATCGAAGTGAAGTTTGTCAATGAACAAGGATGGCAAACGACTTTATCGCCATTTTCCATCACTAGTCAACGTGCTTACTTTATCGCCGACAACAATACTGGTCGCAATCCAGGTAAGTGTATATTGCAATAGAAGGGGCAACCAATGATTACCTTTGAAAGTCAATATGGACCTCTAATTGACACTGTTCTGAATCAATTTCAGTCGGATGACTCCAAAGAGGTCAACTTAGCCATAGAGGCTCTACAATCAATTGTAGACGCTAATCACACACATATTGTTGACGACTCTCTAAAGGATCGCGTGACACAAATTTATTCGCTCTTGGATAAACCACCAGTAGAAGGACTGGCTGTGGAGGGCTTCAAAACCCTTATTCTGATCAAGGTTGCAGCCAAGATCCAAGAACTATCCAAAAAAAGTCTTATCAAGGCAGAAGTGGTCATCCCTGCCTTCACCAATGATGCTAAAGTCAACGCCAAAATTTATGAGGCTCTCCTTAAACTTCGCTCCTTTGAATTTGAACAAATAGAACAAGAAAAGGGCACACTCCAGCTCTACACCCCCTTGGAGGGGCGTAGCGACTTTGATAGCACAGAAAAATTTGATGCCTTTGCAAAAACCAAAGAGTTTTTGGAGGGATCGCACCGCTGTTTGCTCCTGATGGGCGATTCAGGAGCAGGTAAAACCACCTTCGCCTACCACTTAGCTCAAACCCTCTGGCAGGCTCATGAGAAAGGTTTTGCTAAGAACAAGCCAATTCCCGTTCTAATTCCTCTCATTACGATTGAAGAGGTAGAAAAGAGGTTAATTCAAGAGCACTTTGGCCATCAGGGGTTAAGTCCAGAAGAGATACGCCTGTTAAAAGAACATTTCTCCTTTGTTTTTATCCTAGAGAGCTATGATGAAAGAGACTGCTTTAAAAATCTCTATCAGACAAATCGTCTTGATGGTTGGAATTGCAAGGTGATCACGACCTGCCGCAGTCAATCTCTCCTCAATAAGCGTGAAAATTATCGCTCCTACTTTAGCACAGGGCAGCTGAGAGATGTGTTGCAAGAAATCATCCTTTGCCCCTTCACAGAGAAAGAGATCAAAACATACATTGCATCATATGTCAACCACCATAAGGATGAGGTCGAATGGGATGCTGATCTCTATTGGAAGACGCTATCTCAGCTGCCTTCCGTGTTAGCCCTTGTCACCAACCCCTTCGTGCT
>Ga0207159_1160_pt2 | contig 14720 bp, 12 predicted proteins | sample Alteio_BWMinHeat_23_FD_153511 | JGI IMG/M metagenome (GOLD analysis project Ga0207159, IMG submission 153511) | Enriched cells from forest soil in Barre Woods Harvard Forest LTER site, Petersham, Massachusetts, United States -... | ecosystem: Environmental > Terrestrial > Soil > Temperate forest >... | reverse complement strand
AAGTTTTTAAAAGAATATCCCAGGGTATTAAAAGAATTTGAAAACCTGTTTGTACGTAATCGCATTTTTATGGATCGCACAATGGGTGTTGGTCCTATCAGTGCAGAGCGGGCATTGAATTATGGATTCACTGGTCCTAATCTTCGCGCTGCCGGTGTTGACTACGACGTACGGGTACATAGTCCTTATTGCAGCTATGAAGATTTTGATTTTAAAGTGCCGGTGGGAACCACGGGTGATTGTTACGATCGCTTTTTGGTTCGCGGAGAAGAGATGTGGCAATCATTAAGTCTCATTGAACAGGCTTATCAGAAAGTGCAGGAGTTTAAAGGAGCGGAGGCAGAAGTATTTCATGCGGATGTACCAGAATATTACTTGCCACCGAAGGAAGATGTGTACACAAAAATGGAAGCCTTGATCTGGCATTTTAAAATTATTATGGGAGAGATTGAAATGCCGGCGGGTGAAGTCTATCATTCTGTAGAAGGTGGAAATGGGGAGGTGGGATTCTATTTGATCAGTGATGGCGGAAGAGGTTTTCTTTCAGCAATTTTTTCAAAGGCACGATGAATGTAACCGATAGTTTGCTCTGCAGAAACAATTCGTTCTCCATCCAATTCAAGTATATTCTGCATTACCCCATGTGTAGCAGGATGTGTAGGCCCGAGATTTAAAGTTGTAGTAGTTTTTTCAATACTTCCTTCGGGCAATCTAATATGTGGTTCTGCGATAGTTGACATTTTTTTGCAAAATCAAAAATCAAAAGTCAAAAGAAATTCCCCATTTTTACTTTTTACTTTTTACTTTTTTTGAAACAATCACCTATAAAACAGGTTTCCCTTCATTATTTTTTTCTTCTTCAGCAATAGTGCCGTGTTCCGTTTTCTCCGTTCCATATCCGAGAGTCCCGCCTCTTCCAAACATTTCATCATCTTTATCAATACGAGTTGAATCTTCCAGTGGATATTCCTTTCGCATTGGAAAATAGTCCATCTCTTCAACATTTAAAATGCGTTTTAAATTCGGATGCCCGACAAAATTGACCCCGTAAAAATCATACGTTTCTCTTTCAAGCCAGTTGGCAGCAGAAAATAAACCTGTTGCTGTATATACATCAGGTTTATTGATGTCAGTATAAATTTTAAATCGAACACGAATGTTATCTTCCAGGTTATGCAAATGGTACACGACGGCCAGTTCTTTTCCTTTTTGTTGAGGATAGTGAACAGCACAGAGTGTGGTAAGAAATCTAAATTTTAATTCCGGGTCATCATTTAAAAAATTAAGCACCTTAAGATTCATTTCTTTTGGTGCTTCAAAAGTTAGCATGCCATAAGGCTCAGCGAAATTACTCACGCCGTCTCCAAATTTTTCAATCAATTTCTGTTTTATATGTTCGTTAGTTAACGCCATTGAAAATTCAAAAGTCAAAATTCAAAAGTCAAAAATTCGGACAATTATATTTTTTAATTTTGACTTTTTACTTTTATTGTATTCCGTAACTTTCCAATAATCCTTTATACTGTTGACTATTTCTTCTTCTTAAACTTTCTTTACCTACCAGGTCCTGTGTTCTTATTATTCCATCAATGATCGCCTCAGGCCTTGGCGGACAACCGGGAACATAAACATCTACAGGCACCACCTGGTCAATTCCCTGTAACACACTATAGGTATCAAAAATACCGCCGCTACAGGCGCAGGCCCCTACTGCCATTACCCAGCGTGGTTCCGCCATCTGCAGATAAACTTGTTTAACAACAGGACCCATTTTTTTTGCAATTGTTCCCATTACCATCAATAGATCACATTGCCGCGGAGAAAAGCCAACTCTTTCACTGCCAAATCGTGCAAGATCGTAATGAGAACCCATTGTAGCCATGAATTCAATACCACAGCAAGAGGTTGCGAAGGGTAAAGGCCATATAGAATTTTTTCTTGCCAGCCCAATTATTTTATCCAAAGAGGTCGCAAAATAACCTTCGCCCATAGAACCTTCAGGCAACTCTGCCATGCTGATATCTTTCTCTAAACCTTTTGGATGTATGTTATATGATACAGGACGATCCATAAAAATGCCCCCATTCCGCCTAAGGCGGAGAGTTTATATACACTCTAAATTTTTTGAGTGACCATTAAAAATTTTTATTAAAGAACTATAAATTGAAATGTGCAGTGCAAGGAGGTTTAGCAAACCCTTTGATGCCTGCATCATCATCATCAACCTTCTAATAAAGAACAATAATAATCAGAAAGATATTCATCCTAAGTTCCCCTTTAGGGGACAGGGGCTCAATCTTCCCATTTCAATGCTCCTTTTTTAATAATATAAATAAATCCGCACAGAAAGAGAGCTACAAATATCATTACAGCCCAAAAACCGCTCCAGCCAAGTGCTTTAAAATTTACAGCGTAAGGATAGAAGAAGATCACTTCCACATCAAACAAAACAAATAATATCGCAACTAAAAAATATTTAATAGCCATCGGCTGCCTGGCATTCCCATGCGATTCTATTCCACTCGCAAAATTTTCTAATTTATCAGTTGTTTTTCTCTTCGGTCCAAGCAGGTGTGTGATCAGCATAAGGATGGTTACAAGGCCTGCGGCAAAGATTATCTGGATAACAACCGGCAGATATGATCCGGAGGTATTGGTATTCGCCTGGAGTAAATAGATCATGAATGAATTCACAGTTCAAAAATAAGGCGAAGAGATTAAAGAAGAAAAACGAATATAATTGCAAGAACTGCTTAAGCGCTATCTATCGCAATAGCACCAAACAAAAAAATCCTTGCATCTCTGCAAGGATTGGTCACAAATATTAGATTGGGATCAGCTTTTGGCGACAATTGTTTTTTTATTATTTATCACTGATGAATTTAATTCAGAAGAAACAGGTTTAGTTGAGCCTGTCGGCTTACCCTTTGTAGTTTTTGTCGGTTTGGCCGATTTTTGTAAATAATCTAAAAGGTCTTTGATCGAAGCATTCTCCGGATCAAATTCAAGCCCCTTTTGCAAATATGCGATTGCAGAATCTCTGTCTTTCTTAATATTATTATAGTATCCGGCCAATAATTTACTTGATACAATAGCCTGTGATTTGAACTTAACCTTATCCGATTGGGCAAGTTCGAGTGTTTTTTGATATTCATGAACCATGGTCGAAGCGTAAGGTTCAACCATCATTGTACTGTCAAGAGCAAAATTTGCCTGCGCACGTAAATAATGACCAATTACTGTATCCGGTGCGAGGTCATTATATACTTTTAAAGCACTGTCAGCTCTTTGATAATTGCCACAGAGATAAAAGCGGTAACCGATAAAAAATGGATCGGTCGGAGCCGGGTTCTTTCTTGATTTTGCCTGGAGAATTCGCAATTCAGCTGCCGGGCACCATTTTTTCTTTGATTCAAACATGGTGATGGCTTTTTGTATTATATCCATTTTGTCATAATAATCTGAATCCATTTGGATGGCCCTGGCATAACTATTTATAATGAGGCTGTCATCACCGGTACCTGAGCTATAAATTTGTCCTTTAAGGATATAATCGTTAGGTGTAATCTCTTCTTCCTTTACTTTAGCAAAATAGTCATCAATATATTCCTTTGCTCCTGCAGTATCACCTTTGCTTACATATGAATCAGCTAACAGTTTATACACTCTCGGTTTGGTTTGTTGACCGGCAGCCGCCACTAATGCCTTTGCGCCGGTAATTGCTTCATCATATTTCTTTTGAGCCCAGAGAGTTTGAATTCGGAGATAATCATTTTGAGGATCCTGATCTGCATTAGCGATGAATTTAGTTGCATAATCCTGAGCAGTTGTAAAGTCAAGTTTACCGAGGTAGTAATAATATAATTGATAGTAAGCGGGAGCAAACTTCGGGTCCGCGGCAATTGCTTTTTTCATCAGGTCTGTAAACAATTCCCAGTTCTTTTGTGTGTAATAGATCATGCCTTTCCTGTAAATAGCTCTTGCAAGGTTTGGATTTACCGTAAGCGCCAAATCATAATTTGTTACGGATTGTCCACCTTCATGAGCTTTCCGATAAGCATCTCCAAGGTTGAGAAAAACATCAGCATTTTTTGGATCTTTTTGTGCGGCCAATTTTAATTTATCAATTGCATAGGCAACATCTCCTTCTTTGGCATCTATGTTTGCACGCCCGATCGTATTTAAAACAGCCACATCGGGTCCTTTTTTACCTGAACTCAAATTAATAGCAGTTTCAAATTGTTGGCGGGCATCATCTTTCTTTCCATCGATCAGGTTTACATGTCCCATTCCTACTAATATAAGCGGGGCATTGCCATTGGCCTGCAGCGTTTTTGAGTATAGTTCTCTTGCAGATTTTACATCTTCCAGTGCAATCTCAGTTTGACCTAACCAGTAAACCGCGTCAAGATTATTTGGATTTGTTGCAACAAGTTTTTCAAACACATCCTTTGCACTTTTATATCTTTCAGCATACAAATGATTTATTCCTTCCTGCATGCTTTGTGCCCGTATGGCAGTGGCGCTTAATAAGCTGGCAAGTAAAACCGTTATCGTGGTTTTCATTTTCATACTCTGATTCACTTTTAAGATTGTAAATATATTCTATTCATTCAATTTTGTAACCCTGACATTAAAATTCATTTGTGTCGGCCAGAGATATGCTCTCCTGAAAATTAATTGACCCTGCTCTCCACTTAAAAAGTTTGCAAATCCCTTACCAAGTCCTAAATTCTTTTCTTTCAAAATATAAACCAAATCCCTGGTCATAGGATAACGGCCTAAATAAATATTTGCCTGCCAGGGTAATACATAGCTGCCAGGTACGTCCGTGCTTTCGAGTTTGGCCATTTTTACTTTTTTCAAAAAACTTTGCTGCGTTGTATCATCATGGTTTCCGATCCAGCTTATCCCAATGAAACCAACCGTGTTCAGATTTTTTGAGACATAATCAATGACTCCTTCGCTGCTTTTTGCTGCCATTGTCTGCGATGTCAGCGTATCGCCTCTTAATATAGAATCGATGGCAAAACGTACTGTACTGGTTGCACGGGTACCATCAAATATGGGGATTAAATTTTTCTTAAATCCTCCGGTCAGGATTTGTCTTATGTCGTTCATTGTAAACAGCGTGTCTGGCGAAGAAGGATTTACAATAACGGCTACTGCATCTTTTGCAATGTCTAAGCCTTTAGGAGCAAGCTTAAAAGAATCAACTATAAAGTTTTCTTCCTGTGGTGTAAATGTTCTTGTAATGATAACCATCCGGATGCTGTCTACTGCGAAATCTTTGATACAATCAGCTTCGGGCTTGTAAAAAGGAATAATTTTAGCCTGCGGGTGCAATGCCTCAAATACCCGTATTTCAGAATCAATAACCGGCTTAAAAGACTCATCGGCACTTATATATATTGTGCCGGAATCTATTGTGTCCTTTTGATTTTCCCCGGGAATATTTCCGCAACTGGTCAATAACAGAAATAAGCTAAAGAAATAAAAAAAGAGTCGGCAGGTATAAGTCATTCGGGTCATAAATCAAATTTCATCAATAATTCTTTTTGTATCCCCTGTATATTCTGAACGCTCCGTATAAAACTGCAGAAATCCCGAATATAGTCGTAAGGACTTTATCAATATTTAAGTCTACTCCAAATTTTTCGTGCAACAGAAAAAATCCACCCAGGCAAAGCCAAACAACTCCCATTGTATAATCGTAAAGTGAATGCAGGAAGACATTCGTCTTTTTTCTCCTGTCTTCATAATCAGTTGCCATAACAGTCTTGTTTTCGGGGACAGCAATTTAAAAAAATTTATTATTCAACGCCGATAAAAGTTACAGGCTGAGTAAACCAGGTTGCTGTCCTGATACCATTTTGCATGGCCGGAATCCATTTTGGCATTTTATTTAGTACCCTCACTACTTCTTTACCGTATTCATCAGCATCGCTTTGCGTAATTTCTATTTTTGAAATCGTTCCATCAATATCAACCATAAACCGAACCAAAACAATTTTCTTTTCGCCTGCTTCCAGATCATCCGGAGTAATAAGATATTTCGTCAAAAATTTTGCAAATGCTTCTTTACCGCCGGGGAATTGTGCCTCTGAAGATGTAGAACGAATTTCCGTTTGAGGAGAACTTTGCTTACTACTACCTTCATTGTTATTTGTTGTGGCAGACAATCCTTTTAAACTGTCAGGTGGAATTCCGGTTCTGTTAACTGTCGATGTCAAAGCAGACTGCAATTCATTGGGCGTTGGAACTTCCGGTTTTTTTACACGATCGTCAGTAACAATTTCTATCCTGGTATTTCTTATCTGCGCGCCTTCCGGAGGTTTTCTGAATTGCGGTGTTTCCGTTTTAGGCTTTGGAATTTCAATCGTACTCAATATTATTTCAGACTTTTTTCTATCATCTTCTCCACCCGGGTTTTCCTTGCCAAACCTGATCATTAACAATAAAAAAATAAGACTTAAAGAAATTCCTAAAGCCCATTGCAAACGGTAATGATAAGTTTTTCTGAGTGCATAAGCACCATAAGCCTTATTACGATTCTCGAATATTATGTCGAGTAAATCGGCTTGTAAAATTTCTTTGTTAGTCATGGCTATACTTTATAGTGAGATGCTTATATGAAAGAAATCCACAAGAGGCAAGGATCAAGGAACAAGCCAGCGTGAATCGTGAAACGTGAATCGTGAGGCCCAACTCACGACTGACGTCTCACGTCTCACGACAATGTCCCTTGATCCTTGCGCCTTGTCCCCTGTGCCTGTATATTTGCGCTATGAAAATTTTAATGGTATGTCTTGGAAATATATGCCGAAGCCCAATGGCGGAAGGAATCCTCCGGGACAAAGCCTTTAAGGCAGGTTTATCGTGGAGTGTTGAAAGTGCCGGTACCAATGGTTTTCACAATGGTGAGGCACCACACTATCTTTCTCAAAAAATAGCGAGGCAGCACGGCATTGAAATTTGCAATCAAAAATCACGAAGATTTCTGCCTGAGGATTTTGATCGCTTCGATAAGATATACGCTTTAGCAGAAAATGTTTTATTTGACATAAAGCAAATTGCGAAAAAGAAATTTGACAGGTCGAAAGTTGACCTCCTGATGAACGAACTCTACCCGGGAAAAAATATGGATGTGCCTGATCCATGGTCAGGCCCTGAGGAAGAATATCACGAAGCATTCAGATTAATTGATGCAGCCTGCGATGCGATCATAAAAAAATACTCAATACCCAATAATCAATATTCAATATCCAAATAACTTTTTCTTTTGACTTACTGACAACTGACTAATGACCAATGACTAAACCTTCAATTCCACAAGGCACAAGAGATTTCGGACCGGAAGTTGTTCGTAAACGAAATTATATTTTTAATACGATCAAAAATGTTTTTGAGCTCTATGGTTTTCAGCCGCTGGAAACACCGGCAATGGAAAACCTGGAAACGCTAATGGGAAAGTATGGCGAAGAAGGTGATAAATTAATTTTCAAAATCCTCAACAACGGGTTAGATAATCCTTCAAAAGAAAAACAAATAAAGGAAGATTTTGAAAAAGTTTTACAGGGAAAAAATGTAAAGGGGATTACAGAGCGGGCTCTCAAATATGATCTAACCATTCCTTTTGCAAGATATGTGGCCATGAATCATGGCCACATAACTTTTCCATTTAAGCGTTACCAGATGCAACCGGTTTGGAGAGCTGACAGACCACAGAAAGGCCGCTATCGCGAGTTTTATCAATGCGATGCGGATATGGTTGGAAGTAATTCGTTGCTAAGTGATGTTGAAATGATTAATATCTATATCACAGTCTTTGAAAAATTGAAAATTCCTCAGTATAATTATATTCAGGAACATAAGGGTTATTTCATAAAAATTAATAATCGAAAAATATTGGCTGCACTTGCAGAATTATGTGGCAACATTAACAATCTTACTGTCATTACTACTACGATTGACAAGATTGACAAAATTGGAATTGATAAAGTAAAAAAGGAATTGGGAGACAAAGGATTAAATCATGAGCAAATTGACCTTGTTGAAAGGTATCTTTCAATAGTCGGTGGTACTAACGAACAAATATTATCGGATGCAAAAAAATTTTTCGGTAATAGTGATATTGGTAAAAATGGAATTAAAGAGATAGAATACATATTAGATAATATTCCATCGAAAGATTTTATTGAGGTAGATTTATCGCTTGCAAGAGGATTAAACTATTATACAGGGTTAATAGTTGAAGTAAAAGTTCCGCATAGCCTCAACATAGGAAGTATTGGAGGTGGTGGTCGCTATGATGATCTCACCGGTTTATTTGGTGTGCCCAACATTCCGGGTGTCGGAATTTCATTTGGAGTTGACAGGATTTATGATGTGATGGAGGAATTAAACCTTTTCCCTGCCGATGTCTATGTTGGTACACAGGTTTTGTTTTTTAATCTTGGTGAAAAAGAAAGTAAGGTCGCATTCGGTTTAGCGCAACAACTCCGCAAAAAAAATATCCGTTGTGAACTTTATCATGAACCGGCAAAATTTGACAGGCAATTTAAATATGCTGAAAAGAAAAACATTTCTTATATTCTCATCATTGGAAGTAATGAATTGCAAAATAAAACCTGCACAATAAAAAATTTAAAAAGCGGAGAACAAATTACTGTTTCAGAATCTGAACTTATCAATTATAAATTTTAAACTGCCAAAAATGAGAGCCATTAAGCCTGTAATTACCCTGTTATTTATCTCTCTTAGAACAGCTGTTGTTTTTTCACAAACCAGCCCCGTTTTGTCTTATTTGCCCGCTGATGCAAAAATGATCGTCAAAATAAATCCATTGAGGCTGGGACTAAAAATAAAATGGCAGGAACTGATGAAATATAAAATGTTTGAAGATGCAATGAAGGACACATCGCAAGCGGGAAAAGCCTTCCTCGAAAACCCGCAGCAAACCGGTATTGATCTTGGCAAGGGCTTTTTCCTGGTTTCAGAAAACAAAAACAATAAAAAAACTGAACCGGTTCTTTACGGGATCCCGGGAGATACTTCTCTGTTTGCGGGCATGTTAAAAAAAATTAGTCCCGGAAAGCGAGCTATAAAAATCGGGAACGCAAAGATGATCATTAATAAAAACACGGTTGTTGCCTGGAACAGGGAAATCTTTGTATTGGCGGGAACCGACAATAAAGAAAAATCTGCCAATGAAACTGATCCAAAAGCAAAGGCCGCAGCAGAATTGACGAGAGTAAAACAACTAACCGAAAAGTGCAAAAGATTATTAACGAAACAACCGGTGACCTTCAATAATGAATATTTTACATCCCTTTTAAAAGGCGGTGGCGATCTGCAATTGTGGATAAATAATACGCTTCAAACCCAGGGTCAATTGAAGAATAAGTCTGACGAAGTTCTCGGAATGCTGGATAAGAATTTCATGCAACGTGGAGATTACATTTCGGCAGTGGTAAACTTCAACAATGGGAAAGTCAGCATGGAAATGAAGCGTTATGTTTCTTCTTCGCTTGATTCAATTTATAAGGCATTTCCTGCCAAAAATATCAATATGGAGCTGTTGAAAAGATTACCCGGTGGTCAGCCAATCTTTGTTTGGTCTTTTAATATTTCACCGGCCATGGTAAAAGAGATAGTTGCAAAATCGGGATCAAATAGAGTCCTTGATAGTTTAAAAAAGAAAAATATAAACGTTGAAGATGTTCTCACTTCGCTGAAAGGAGATGCCATGGTGGCATTGGTGAAAATTTATGAATTTGGTAAAGATGATTCTGTCACTCAAGCCATGAATGGTATGCAACTGTTTTTGGCCGGCAGCATTAATGATGCAAAAAAATTAAAAGGTTCAATCGCTTCCCTGCAAGATTCAGCAAAAAAAATTGGAAAAGGAAAAAATGAAACCGTTTGTTCTTTCAAACGATTCAATTTTTGTTGTTTCCCTTTCGCGAATTGCCGGGCAAAAATTTTTAGATTCTGCCGGGAGAAATGAAGAAGTTCAAAAATTATTTTATCCGTATGAGGGTTATCCTGCTGCATTAATCATAGACCTGCGGACAGTTTTTAGTTTTTTAATTCAATCAGTCTTAAAAAACAAATCAGAGGAAGATGCGAAACAAGCGACTGAAGTGTTAAGCATGTTTGATAAAATGATAAGTTATGGCGGTCGATACGATAATGGCTTTGTTTCAAACACCATTGATTTAACCTTAGCAAATAAAGATGAGAATAGTTTAATGCAGTTTATTAAACTTCTCAACCTGTTTTACTCCTTTAAACCAAAATCACCCTCTGCAGCAAATTAAATGATAAGAGGCTGTCTTAATTGACAGCCTCTTATATTCAGCCTATATTGCTTGTATTAATAGCCGGGATTTTGCTGACCGGCAATGTTAGGATTCGATTGTATCTCAGTCAAAGGTATCGGCCCCAATCTCCTATCGTCAGGATAAGGGATATTAAGAGGCGCAGGAATAGCACCTGGGTTACCTGCACGTACAATCGGTAACTTAAGCCTGTTCATATCAAAGAACCTGTCCCCTTCAAATGCCAGCTCTTTTCTTCTTTCAGTCACAATATCATTCAACAAAGCAGCACCTGTCGAACTATATCCAGCGAATGACGGATCACGCTGAGCCATCAAAGCATTAAGATACGACAAAGCATCGGCCTCATTTCCGGGCAAAGAAGCTTCCGCTGCAATTAAATACACCTCAGCTAAACGAAGAACCTTGATATTATCCCTGTCACCATTGGTTGCGTTGGGAAATTTGGTTACGACGATTGCATTAGCTCCACCCTTCGTTGAACCAACTGCCATTACTGTTTGGCGTACGTCTGTAGCGCTGTAAAGATTATACAATTGCATGGATGCATAAATATCATCGTATCCATTTAAATACATTCCTGCAAAATCATCAAACCCGTTATTGTTAATTACATCTGCATCTACTTCAAATAATGTTTCCACCATGTCGGTCCTGTGGGCAGGATCAGCCCAATAGGTATCATAATTTCCGGGATTGACTAATGTAAACCCACCATTATTGATCACATCCACTGCTGCAGCTTTTGCATTGGCATTATCGTCCATGTACAAATAAACTTTTGCAAGCAACGCTTCTATTGCGTATTTACTGAGACGTGAAGAATTTACATAATCGGGTCCATCCTGGAAGCCCTTTTGCAGATCTCTTAGGATTTGCTGGTACACCTCGGTTACTGTATTACGGCCGGGTAAATTATAAGGGTCATAATGCAGAACCAGCGGAACCCCCAAAGCATTGGGATCATCTGTATATGGTTTGGCAAAAAAAGTTACCAACTTAAAATAAAGCAGGCCGCGAATGGCATAAGCTTCTGCTTTAATGCTTGCCACTTTTGTGCCCGTAACATTAGCGTCAATGACCCTGTTAACACGCATAATGTCTGTATAAGCATTAGACCATATTGCAGCCGCGATGTCATCACTGGAAGACATGGTATAGTTATATTGGATCAGGTATCTTCCGGAGTTCTGCGATTCTACAAAAGTATTATCCGCCATCAGGTCTCCTATTATTGGAAAATCCCGTCCATATAAAGCAACATTGTTATTTTGAGTACGTAAACCAGCATAGGCGCCGTTTACTGCACTTGTCAAGCCGCTTTCACTACTTAGTGCCTGGTCAGGAGTCAATGAGTCATTGGGATTTTGTACCAGATAACTTTTTTTACAACTTCCCATGATCAGTGAGCCAGTAAGTAGTAATATAAAATATAGGTTGTTTGTTTTTTTCATACTAAATCTTTTTTGTCAATAATCAGAATCCGATTTTTATTCCGCCTGTTATTGTTTTTGGAATGAATACGTCAAAATTGCTTTGAGCTGCCGCGCCTGTTTCCGGGTCAAACGGCAAATTCTTATCCGTGTCGAATGTCAGCAAATTTGTGCCCCTGACATATAAAGTCACGTTGGAGATCTTTGCTTTACTAATTATTGATTTAGGTATTGAATAAGACACTTGTAAATCTCTTAAGCGGATATATTTCCCATTATAGAGATACCGGGTGGAGTGGTTGTAAGAACCGCTTGGATCACCAAAACTTATTTCGGGAACATTTGTTACGTCACCTGGTTTTTTCCAGCTGTTTAGTTGTTCGCGAGACTGATTAAAGGCTCCTAAATATAACCCATCGCTATTCAGGTATCTGTCCCAGATATCATAAATCTTGTTTCCGAAATTGTAATAAAACTGGATTGAAACCGAAAAGCCTTTATAACTAAATGTATTGGTTAACGATCCAAAATATTTTGGATCGGCCTGTCCATTATAAGCCAACTTAGCAACTGAATATTTAGTTGTATCCCCGGTATGAGATCCATCGGTGTACCAATGTGCCTTTCCGGTTGCGGGGTCAACACCCTTCCATTGGCGCAGATAGAAAGTCTGAGCATCCTGGCCCACTGCGATCTGAGTAAATCCCTGTGGGATCGGGCGACCAGCGTATAATTCAGTAACCTTATTCGTGTTATGAGCAAAATTTACAGAAATGTCCCATGTAAAATCTTTGGTTTTAACCGGTCTGCCGCCTAATGAAACTTCTATTCCCTTATTTGTCATAGCACCCACATTTTGATTTTGTCCTGCAAAACCTGAAGTGAGCGATAAAGGCACAGATAATAACAGATTGGAAGTTTTACGATTATATACTTCAATAGTACCATTTAAGCGGTCTTTAAATAAACCAAAATCCAATCCTATGTTACCGATCGCATTCTTTTCCCATGTTAAATTATCATTTCCGACATTAGTTGGAGAACTTCCTGACAAACCCGTATAGTTAGCATTATAAGCATATGTAGGTAAAGAAGAATAATAACCAAAACCAATGGCATTACCATTCTCTCCATACGATACACGCAGCTTCAATAAGCTGATAACAGAGATATTTTTGATAAAATCTTCTTCATTCATATTCCATGAGCCACCTACAGAATAAAAATTCCCCCACCTGTGATTGGCTCCAAAACTGAAGAACCATCTCTTCTGAAACTTCCGCTAATGACATACTTATTTTTGAAATTAATATCCGCCACAGTGAACAAAGAATTGGTCGTTTCCTGGGTAGGAAGAGAAGTGGCGGTTGTAGGAGTAGATGCCGATGCAAGGTATTGCAATTGGAGGTTTAAAGGGAATCCCTGTCCGCCTGCCTGCATGATATAGTCATGTGTTAATTGCGCTTCATAACCAGCTTTCAAATCGAAATATAGATTGCTGTTGATATCATGACGATAATCCGCAAAATTGCTCCAGGTATAGTCAGTAACTCTTCTATATGATGCAAAAGCGTCGCCTCCCTGTGCAAAGCCATCACCATAAAAAGGATTACGGTAAGCATCTTCGGAAATGCTTATATATTCTCCTGCAAAGCGGCTGGTGAATTTTACATTATTGTTTGAATTTTCAAATATCTTGTATTCACCGGTTATATTTCCCCTAAGATTGGTTTGCACGGCACGATTCTTATTCCAGTTGGCTTGTATAAGAGGATTAAAGATGCCACCATTGGCAGAGAATTGCCCATCGGCATCATTGTATTTGAAAGTCCCATCCGCGTTATACGGAGAATACCAGGGAGGCAAAAAATAAGATTCCAGGACAGGATTCGCAAAAGTACCACCATTGGTAGGTGTACTTTGTTTGGTTGAAGATGCGTTCAGTATAGCGGAGATCGTTAACCTGTCGGTAGCTTTGTGTGTAATAGAAATAGAACCGTTGTAACGTTCAAAATCCGTTGCAAGTGTTGTTCCTATTTGTTTAAAATAACCTCCTGATATATAAAACTGAGTCTTATCTGAACCACCTGTCATACTGAGATTGTACTGTTGTTGTGATCCTTTGTGCGTAACCAAACTATACCAGTCGGTATTAGTTTTGTACCAATTAGGATTAAAGCCAAAACCATTGTTAGGATCTATTATAAGAGCATCCGCTTCAGTCACGTTGGCTGCAAAACCTGCATTGATCAAACTTAATTCAAAAACAGATTTATATTCCGGGGTTGTCATTGGTTTGGTTTTGTCATTTTTATAGGCAATGTCGTTTTGTCCGGCTTCTGCAGAAAAATTGAACGTTGTTTTTCCAGCCCTGCCTCTCTTAGTGGTTACTAATATGACACCATTAGCTGCACGGGAGCCATAAATGGAAGCGGCAGATGCATCCTTCAATATGGAAATACTTTCAATGTCATCAGGATTTATGGTACTTAAAACATTTGCAGTAGTTGTGTTACTGGTTAAATCACCGGTCGTGGCAATCACCCCATCAATGACCCATAAAGGTTCATTACTTGCGGTAATTGAACCCTGGCCCCGAATACGAATTTCAGTGATCGCACCGGGTGCACCAGAAGCGGAAGTTGACTGCAAGCCTGCCACTGCTCCCTGTAATGCCTTATCTACTGAAGAGAATGGTTTGTTTTCAATTGCAGCGGGCTTGACTGTAGAAATAGCCCCTGTAATATTTGTTCTTTTTTGAGTGCCGTAAGCTACTACTATTACTTCATCTAAATTTTTTGCAGTTGCTGAAAGAACTACATTGTAGGTAGTAGAACTTGTTAAGCTAACCTCCGTCGTACCCATACCCACGGAAGTAACTACTAAAGTGCGGGTATTTGGTGGTACGGAAAGACTAAAGCTCCCGTCACTTGAAGTAGTAGTT
>Ga0207159_1166_pt1 | contig 14819 bp, 17 predicted proteins | sample Alteio_BWMinHeat_23_FD_153511 | JGI IMG/M metagenome (GOLD analysis project Ga0207159, IMG submission 153511) | Enriched cells from forest soil in Barre Woods Harvard Forest LTER site, Petersham, Massachusetts, United States -... | ecosystem: Environmental > Terrestrial > Soil > Temperate forest >... | reverse complement strand
AGCCATCCGCGCCAATGAAGGCGTTCCTTATTTAATACGTTTTAGTGCAGGTGCGGGTGCAGACGTTAATTTCCTTAAACATATATACTTGCCCACGGGATCAATAGCAGTGGTGGACAGGGGTTATAAAAGCTACAATAAATTTCATGAATGGAACCTTACAGGCGTAAATTGGGTAACCCGCCTGTTAACTGAAAGGCGCCATACAGCTGTATTTCAACCCCGTTTGTTAAGTGTGCCCTGTACTTTGCCGTTCGCCCATTATTTTGCGCAATTCCTATTATAAAGTCAGCCATGCAAAGGATCAGCATTTATACAGACCCGGAAAAAAAATTATTGATCATTGAAACTCCTTTTACGCTGCAGTTTGAGCTGCGGGACATCGCTGGTAAACTATTGGTAACCGGGAATAAATTAAAGCAACCATCCATCGGTATTAATATCAAGCCCTTTATAAAAGGTACATACACCTTAAAAATAATCATTGATGGACAGCAGGAATATAAAATCGTTGAATTATAAAAGCCATCCACCAACTCTTTCCCACCACTGGCTTACTATAACAGCCCGCCAGGCAGGGAAGATATTTGTATACAAATAATCAACTTATAATAGTACTGCCAAATGTTTCCCCGGTACCTCTTAAGTTCTTGAAGTCCTTGCCCAAATAGGGTATTGCAATCTTGAAATAGGGTAACCATTAATTTTTATCAACTTCAATGCTTAAAACAACTCATCGGTTATCTGCGGTTTCGTTAAATGTGGTAAATTTATGATGAACTTGTAAAGTTGATGCGGGTTTAACGCCAAGCCTGAAATGAATTACTTAGATAATATAAAACGAGCCTTTTTTCAACTGCATCCCATTAGTGAAGACGGGTGGAATGATTTTTCAGGCAGGTTAATGCTTAAAAGCTTCCGCAAAGGCGATTTTCTGACCAGGGAGGGCCAGGTTGAAAACTATATTTACTTCCTAAATAAAGGCGCAACCCGCAATTACTTTATAAAAGACGGAAAAGAATTCACTGTTGACTTTTTGTTTGAAGGGGATTTTGTAACCGCCTACTACTCTTTTATTACCAGGGAACCCAGCCCTGTTTTTATTGAGCTCCTGGAAGATGCGGAGGCCGTCGCCATTCATTATCAATCGCTGCATGCGTTTTACAGCAATCATTCCGATGGTGAAAAAGTGGGCCGGCTCATAGCCGAATCACAATATGTAAAAAGGTTGCGGAAAGAAATGGATCTGTTGTCACTCACCGCAGAGGAAAGATATGCCGCACTAATGAAGAAAAACCCGGAGCTTGTCAGTGGCATCTCCGTCAAACACCTTTCATCGTACCTGGGCATTCACCCCGAAAGCCTGAGCCGCATTAGAAAGCTATACGTAAGAAACTAACATACATCATTTCCCGGCGGTACACCGTTGTTGATCTTTACAGTATCATTTAAAAATTAAAAACTAATCAACAATGAAACCGTTAATCTTATTGGCAGCCGTTTTTGCCATATCGGCCGGAGTCTCACAGCTCTCCACAGGCAGTGGTAATTTAATTTTCAGCGGCAACCTTGCCATGTGTTTAATGCTGTGCCTCACAGCATTTGGGCACTTTAAGTTTACCCAAGGAATGGGTATGATGATGCCCGGATTTATCCCTTTTAAAATCCAACTTGTTTATCTTACAGGCCTGGCAGAGATCTTGCTTGGATTTGCATTGCTTTTCCCTTCCTTAAGATATTTGGCGGGGATCATTCTTGTTGTCCTGTTTATATTGATGCTGCCTGCCAATATACATGCAGCCATCAGGCATATTAATTATGAGACGGCAACCTATGATGGGAAAGGTACTGGCTATTTATGGATAAGAATACCTATGCAGGTGTTTTTTATAATATGGGTACTGTATTTTTCCGTAAAAAAATAAATACAATGTTAAGGTTATCTCCTTTTACAATGGCGGATGCAGATCGTTTGATCTCTTGGTTTGAAAATGAAGAAAGCCTTCTGCAATTTGCAGGGCCCATATTCACCTACCCGCTGACAAGAGAACAGATAGCAGCCCATTTGACCAAGCCTGACAGGCTTTTTTATAAAGTTATTGATGAAGACAGCGCCCTGGTAATTGGGCACGGAGAAATAGCCAAAGTGCCTGGTGAACCCCCAAAGCTGACTTGTTTGATCATTGGAAATAAGCAGTTCAGGGGCAGGGGGTTGGGAAAAGAATTAACCCGGAGGCTGACGGCTATTGCCTTTGACGAGATGCAGGCGGATGCTGTTCAATTATACGTTTATGAGTGGAACAGGAATGCTTTTGAATTATACCGGTCTTTGGGGTTTGTCATCAATCCAGGCAAATCTATCACCACTGAGGTCAATGGGAAGTCGTGGGTGGCCATCAATATGATAGGCCGTGGCAGTGTGTTTGGCGGATCGATGTAGCTCAACGCCAGGTATGGTAACAGCAGCAACTTAGTCTAACAACAGGCCAATCGTAATGCCCAAAAGCCGCCCAACTGGAAATAAAAACAGTTGGCTACGCAACAACCGAATTGCTGATTACATAGCAACTAAAATTCCGCTTGATGAACAGCATAATAGAAACACGTGAATTAACATTAAAATACCTGGGACCGATCGTAAAAAAACATGGATTTAATGTCAAGCTCAGTGCCGGTAAGCAGGCTAAAATTGAAAGAAAGACACCTGGCGGAACGGATATTTTAGCTTTTGACATGCTGAATTATAATCCGTCTTTCCGGATCAGGTATGCGTTTTGTAAGATCAATACCCACGTTAATAACATATTGCTGAATTTCCAGGAAAAGATCAGGTTGCCGTTGCAGGACGATAAAAGATCATGGTTTATATTTTTTAGCTACAATACGCTGCATAAACCAAATGAAACTGCCTATTTGCCATATATGGAGACGGAAGAAGATGTGCAAAAATGCGTGTCAATCATGAGTTCTTTCATCGAAGACACGGGATTGCCTTTGTTGGCCAGGTTTGAGGATCTGCGCGAAGTGGACAAGATTATTAATGGTGAAGAACGCTGGGATACCGATTGGCTTAAGCCATATGTTTTGGGAGGCAATTTCTATCTAAAAAGGTTTATTATTTCCAGGCTTGCCGGCCTTGGGAGTTATGACAGGGTATTAAGTTTCATAAGTGATTTTTATACTTCCCATTTTGATGACCAGCAGTATGGCAATAATTATAAAGCCCGAATGGCCGAAGTGAAGGAACTGGACAAAATGTTGAAAAATATAAAGCCCCTGTATTAAAGAGCAGTATTTTATCAACACTATCAGCGCGGGTTGGCGAAACAGTTTATATATGACCGGGAATGCAGCTACAGCACATTATTGTTAAATAAAAGCTATACACTCCATTGAAATCAATATACCACCAGGAAAGGGCATTACCTGCGGGGCGCTCCGTACGGGAGGGTTAACAGGAAAAAAATCGCCGTACACTTTATTAATAATTTTAAAATCACTGTCGCAACCTGTTACCATAAAAATTGTCGTCTTTAACACTTTTTCCATGCTGCTGCCGGCTTCTTCCAAAATGGTCTTTACATTGCCGAATGCCTGCATGGCCTGCCCCTCAAAGCTATCAGCAAATTTACCTGTTGCCGTATCAATGCCCGAAGTACCCGAGAGAAAAACGAGGTTACCTTTAATTACAGCCTGGGGGAAAACGGTGTTGGTACGCAAAACTTTTTCAGTATTAAAGCATATTTTATCTTCCATAATTACAAAGTTAGTATTGTCATTTTAAGGGCATCTTTTATATAGGAAATGCAGCAAATTGTTTTGGCGCATTTTTAAAAATGAGAGACGCAAATATATTCTTTTGTTTTTCTTTTTAGCGCCACATGCAGAACATGATCCTTGTATAGCTTATCACAAAAAATCATTCCCTTAATAACTTACTGACTATTGACCAATGACTTCAATGCTGTTCATTTTCCTTCACAGCTTCGGGCTTGCGGTAGCTGGCTATTATAGCGAGCGCCTGCCTGCCCCTTTCTTCAATGGTATCGTAACGTTCGTTTTCCAACAATGGTTTGCTTACAAGTTTGCTGCCCATACCAACAGCACATGCGCCGGCCTTGTACCACGCCGACATATTATCCCTGTCCAGTTCAACACCACCAGTTGGCATAAAAAACAAGCCGGGGAATATTTCTTTTATGGCACCGATATAGGATGGGGTAAGCAAATTGCCGGGGAATAGCTTGATCAGCTTCGCCCCTGTTTGTTCGGCTATCATTATCTCAGTTGCTGTCATGCAGCCGGGTATCCATAACAAACCTGTATCAACGCTTATTTTGCCAACCTCGGGTATCATGCCGGGGCAAACAATAAAATCAGCGCCTGCATCAATAAACTTATGTACGTCATCAACCGTCTTTATGGTGCCAACTCCCAAAAGCATATCCGGGAATAATGCATCGCGGGTTGCTTTTACCTGCTGAAAATTATGCAAAGCTTCTGGGCAGCGGTTGGTGAATTCAATAACCTTCATCCCTGCATGATTTAATGCTTTCAGTACATTGATACATGTAGTTTCATTAGAACTGGAAAACATGGGCAGTATCCCCTGTTCCTGTATAGCCGCAAGTACTTCAGATGGTGTACGCATGATCTTTAATTATTTTGTGTATGTCCTCAATTGAATGATTGGTAAAGTCTCCCTTCTCCTGCAATTTGCCAAATGCAGCAGCGGCAGCATATTCAATAACATTTGCCGGGGCATGATTGTTGTATATGCCGTATATCAGTGCTGCCATAAAACAATCGCCGCTGCCTATTTTGTCCTGAATATTGCCGGCCTCAAACTCGCCTGATACATATAATTTATTGCCGGAATAAAGTGTTGCGTAATATTCTATACCTGAAGGCTGTTTATCAAACCGAAAGGTACATGCAACTGTTTTACAGGCATTAAATTTCTTTTGAATTGCCTCCGAGGTTTTACAGGCATGATCAAGGAAAGCTTCCCTTGTGTTCTCTGCAAGCAATGCCTGATCAAGCGGAGTGCCAAGCAAAGTATTAGCCGACCATATATTGCCCATTACCACATCGCAGTATTCAGCAAGTTCCGGCATTACATCCTGCGGCAGTTTGCCATATTGCCACAGCTTGGCACGGTAATTAAGATCAACGGAAATGGTTATCCCTCTTTGTTTGGCCGCCATCAATGCCTCCCTGCAAACTGCTACGGTATTCTCACCCAGTGCGGGGTTGATGGCAGAAAAATGAAACCAGGTTACGCCTTTCAATACTGTATCCCAATCAATCATCCCCGGAACAAGCTCACCAAAGGAAGAATATTTCCTGTCATAAATTACGCCGCCATGTTTTAGGTCTGTGCCCTGCTGAATATATAACAGCCCTGTTTTTGAGCCGCTGAAATGAATGGTTGATGTATCAATGCCCTTTTCACCAAGATATTGTATGATGCTAGCGGAAACATCATTGCCAGGCAGGACAGTGCAATATTTCACTGGTATGCCCCATTTAGCCAGTGCCACAGCCACATTGCATTCAGCGCCCGCAAGGTTTATATGTACCTGGTGATTGTGCAGCCAGGAAGTATTATTTGGAGGGGATAACCTCATGAGAATCTCGCCGAAGCAGAGAACGGAAGCAATCCCTGCCCCCTCTAAATCTCCCCCTTTAGGGGAGACTTGGGTCAGCGATTCGGTAATTATATAGGCCCCCTCTAAATCCCCCCCTTTAGGGGAGACTTGGGTCAGCGATTGGATAGTTATATCTTCTGTCTTCTCAGCCATTAACGATAATTGATTAGTTGCTCTTGATTTATCAGTTAATAAAATTTACTTATTAGTTTTAAAGTCTTCCGCAAGTTGTCGGAGGCTTTATATGGCAAAGTACCCCTTTGCGTTATAATAGCAAATATCCTGTATAATCTTACCGGTCCATTCTATGTCACCCGGCAACTCGCCATGTTCTATTTCCTCACCAAAGATGTTGCACAATATCCTTCTAAAATATTCGTGTCTTGGGAACGATAAAAAGCTCCTTGAATCTGTAAGCATACCAACGAACCTGCTTAAGAGGCCCATGTTTGATAATGTGTTTATTTGCTGGGTCATTCCATCCTTCTGGTCAAGGAACCACCAGGCACTGCCCCATTGTACCTTGCCTGCAACAGACCCGTCATTAAAATTACCCGCCATTGTGGCCATTAACGCGTTATCTGCCGGATTGAGGTTATATAAAATAGTTTTTGCCAGATGGTTGGTGCTGTTTAGCCTGTCAAGGAATTTTGAAATGTACTTGCCTGAAACACTGTTGCCGATAGAATCCCAGCCGCTATCGGCTCCTGACAGTTGCAGCGCTTTTGAGTTATTGCTGCGCAATGCCCCAAGATGGAATTGCTGCACCCAGCCTTTGGCATGGTACATTTTGGCAAGTTCAAAAAGCACAGCCGATTTGAATTTCAAGATCTCCGTGGCATTTAAGCTTCTTGATATCTTCAGTTTAAAAAATACCTGGTCAATCTCCGTTTGTGTGTATTCTTCGGTGTATAATTCTTCCAGCCCATGGTCTGCTACCATACATCCATGTTGTGCAAAATATTCTATCCGTTGCTCTAATGCTGCAATAAGCGTACTGAACGATTCTACTGATATACCCGCTGCATCTTCAAGCCTTGTTATGTATTTATTATAGGTTGCCACATTTTCAACCGCCATCGCTTTATCGGGCCTGAAACCCGGCAATACTTTTATTTCAAAACCGTCCTCTTTTATTTTTTTATGATGGTCAAGGCTGTCTGCCGGGTCGTCCGTTGTGCAAAGCGTTTCAACCTTCATCTTCCTAAGCAGGTTGCGTACCGAATATTCCCCTGAATTCAACTTAGCCGAACACTCTTCATATATTTTTTCTGCATTGGCCGGCGACAGCAGTTCATTCACATCAAAATACCGCTGCAGTTCAAGATGCGTCCAGTGATAAAGCGGGTTCCGCAAGGTATATGGTACTACCTCAGCCCATTTTGCAAATTTTTTAATATCCGTCCCGGTGCCGGTACAATACATCTCATCAACACCATTCGTCCGCATTGCCCGCCATTTGTAATGGTCGCCGTATAACCACGCCTGTGTAATATTTTCAAACCGGTGATCACTGGCGATCTGTTCAGGCGGCAAGTGATTATGATAATCAATTATGGGCAAATCCTTTGCAAAGCCGTGGTATAGTTTTTCAGAAGTTTTTGTATGTAATAAAAAATTGTCATCTAAAAAGTTTTTCATATCTGCGCTTTATTTCACAAGCTGTTTGTACTGGGCGGCAAATTCTGCCGGGCGTAAAATTAAAGGATAAGGGGCGAAAACAATGGCTAATTATTCCGGGAGATGCATGCATCCACATAGCTAACCCCTCCCATACCTTCGTACCTGTTTAACAGGAATATTTTCACCGTACAAAATCTTACGTTTTTTATCATATTTTTTCCCTTATTTCTGCCGGAACAATATAACGTTTCTCCCAACGCCTGCAGAGGTATGCAGGAACAACCAGCAGGCCTTACAGCGGTAAACAGGCGGCCAAAACACGGCCAAACACAGGGCGTAACGCGGGTAACATGAGGGTAAAACACGGGTAAAAGGCGGGTAAGAAAAAGGCCCTTTCCACAACCCGCGCCCACATTGGGTTTCAGAGGGCGGTCCGTACAAAACCGTACAAGCAAAAGCCCTTTTTTAAAAATCCATTTTTTTAACCCTCCGGCACACTTATTTTTTTGCATTGATCTTTCTTTATAAAACACTTTTGTTTATTCAAATTAAGCAGATACCGAACACCCGCAACAGCAAAGATTTCCATCATAACTTTATCTTGTAATATACAAAAAAATACTGTCTTACAGTGAAAAGTGGGACACTATTATTTTACTGAAACACCTGAAAATAAGGCATAACCTCAAACTCCTTATTTTTGCCGTTAAACAGTGAACAATGAATACAGCAACAAGGAACGACTGGTCAATTGAAGAAGTACACGAAATATACAACACCCCTTTACTTGAACTGATATATAAAGCTGCAACAGTACATAAAAAATATAACGACACTGCAGAAGTGCAGGTTTGTACCTTACTAAGCATCAAGACGGGTGGCTGCACCGAGGACTGCGCCTATTGCCCGCAGGCCGCACGCTACAACACCGGCGTAAATGTGCAGGCCCTGATGAAAAAGGAAGACGTGCTGCACTATGCCCAAAAAGCAAAGGATGCCGGGAGTACGCGTTTTTGTATGGGCGCTGCCTGGCGTGAAGTACGCGACAACAAAGATTTTGACCGTGTGCTTGATATGGTGCGCGGTGTTAACAAAATGGGCATGGAAGTTTGCTGCACCCTCGGTATGCTTAATGAAGAACAGGCGGCCAAACTTGCCGATGCCGGCTTATACGCTTACAACCATAACCTTGATACGTCTTCAGAATACTACGGCGAGATCATTACCACGCGCACCTATGACGACCGGCTGCAAACATTAGACAATGTACGCAAGGCAGGTGTTACTGTTTGCTGCGGCGGTATTATAGGTCTTGGTGAAACACATGAGGACCGTATTACCATGCTGCACACACTAAGCACCATGCCGCAACACCCCGAAAGCGTACCCATTAACGCGCTGGTACGCATAAAAGGCACACCACTTGAGAACAACCCCAAGGTTGATATTTGGGATATGGTGCGTATGATAGCAACCGCACGCATATTGATGCCTGCCACCATGGTGCGCCTAAGCGCGGGGCGTACAGAAATGAGTATTGCCGAGCAGGCCATGTGCTTTATGGCAGGGGCAAACTCCATTTTTGCCGGCGACAAATTGCTAACTACCCCTAACCCAAGTTTTGACGAGGACAATGCCATGTTTCAACTGCTTGGGCTAAAGCCAAGAGAATCTTTTAAGATGGAAAAAGAAAAGCTGATGGAGATGGCGTAAGCAATCCTGCTGGTTACATTTATTTATCTCCTCAATTATGGCAATGGATGATTGGCAACTATGCGCATCGAATCCTCAAATCTTTCCAGGCTGAGGTTATGCGACAATTGTTCCAGGTGCACCCAGGCATATTGTTGCCTCATGTCATTGGTTGCTAAACTGATCTCACCTGTCCAGATACGGTCATGAAATTCTCTAAACCCTGGCCTGGGTAAATTCAAATTAATTTGTTCACCTGCAGCAGAGCCTAACAACATAAAAGCGGTGAAATAAGATATATGAAGTACCTGGCGCATCAGAAAAAACCGGGCGTGCTGGTATTCGGTAACTTCTTCACCAAAATATCTTTTAAGATGATCCTTTTCTTCATCGTCGTTCGTCACCACAAAATTGGCAACAACTGCCAGGTCAAAATACCGGTCGTTCAAAAAAGCAGCTTCCCAATCCACAAACCACACCCGGTCTCCATCAAAAAGAATATTTTCGGGTTTTAGGTCATTGTGGCACGCTACCAGGTCACTGCTGTTACGGAGATAAGCATTTTTTATGTAGGTATACCGGCTTAACAGCTCATCCGTTATGCCCGCGGGCAGGATTTTCGCATCCTGGAGTCTTTGAATAAATCCGGACATAGCATCAAAGTAATTCACCCGGTAAGGGAAAGGCGGCAGCGCATGTAATCGCTTAAGCATTGCAGGCAGCTTCATCTTAGCCTCGTTTATTGGGAACGGCTTTGCCTCAACAAAATCTGTGATGGATATCCTGTCGTCTGCACCAGCGTACCAAACATGCGGGGCGAGCCCGGCCTCTGCGGCAGGCTTCATACAGGCATAATAATGCGTGGGGTCGCTTATTGCGTCTGTGCGGGTAATTACGCGAAGCAGGTACGGCCTTCCCCGCACGACGATTCGAAAAATAAGGGCCGATGAAAGCCCTACAGTCAGCTGACTTATATCTTCAAATTCGTTTACACCGAATGCGGCCTGCAGGGCTTGCGCAACGGCGGTTTGTTTTGCTTCCGGGATCATAAAAGGTTGGGTGAGATTTGATGTAAAATGGTCAAATATATATGAGCTTTTATACTTAGCTCCACTCCAAAAAATATATTTTTTTAGGTGAACTTTGTTAAGAATGCTGATGTTAATAAAGTATAACCTGTTAGTTTTTTTAGTTGTTAAATTCAGGCTGCGGAATTGGTTAAGAATATTCTTTTTAGAATTCTTAAAATGCGTTTTCGTAAATTTGTTACAACTTAAGGGGCATTTATGGATACTACAGCTATCAGGCAAAAACTGCACAATTATCTTGAAGTTGCAGATGATAAAAAAGTAAAGGCAATTTATACCATGATGGAAATTGAAATAGAGGAAACGGGTATAGAATACACGGACGAACTAAAAACTGAGCTTGATACCCGTTATGCAGATTATAAAAGCGGTAAAGCTAAAATGATAAGCGCTGAAGAAAGTAAAAAAAGAATACAAAAAATACTAACTCATAAAAAAAGATGAGTTACGATCTGCTATTTATCATAATAAACGCAACCCCAAAAAGAAATACAGGAAAGTATAATTTTCAGTCTATAGGATATAATTCTTATTATTATTCGATCCCGTTTAGTTGAATTTTTTTCCAATCCTGAAGGGATTGAATTTGAATAGCCCCCGCATTGGCGGGGCAGGCTCCGCGTGAAACGCGGCGAATGAATACAGCATAGAACCCGAACCCTTCAGGCAATGTCATTTAGTTAACGGTTTTGTCCACCGGATATGGATTTGTGAAGACACAAATCCGGGCGACCTGCCACCGATGGTGTCTCCACCATCGGATACAAGGGCTTAACTTAACGACATTGCCCTTCGGGGTTAAACAAATTGTATCAAATTCAACCCTTCCAGGGTTAACTGAACAGCACCGAATTATTTTTATTAAAAAGAAAGTACATTTATATGCAATTTCACGATCATGTCAACCTATCGCTTCATACCCTTTTTTATTATTGCCCTCGCCTTAAACTGCCCATCTAATGCCCAAAGCACAGAAGATAAGGTAAAGAACATCCGGGAAATATTTAACCGTATAAATGCAACTAAACAATTATCTACAAAAAAGCTTGAGAATGAAGAATACCTCGACCACATGACAGATGGTGGCGGCGAATTAACGGGCTATTATAAAGATGATACCCTGTATAAAATAATTGATTGGGTAGGTATCTCAAGCGGCGTTATAAAAGATGAATATTATTTTAGTGAAGGAAAGCTTGTGTTTGTTTATGAGGCTCAGGACCGCTTTGTATATAATGACAGTTTAAAGGAGAGAGACTACTCAAAACAAAGAACAGTGTTTGAAGGCAGGTACTATTTTTATAACAGCAGGCTTATACATGTAATAAAAAAAGGAGGCCCTTTTTCAAGAGGGTTTGACCATTCTAATGAAGCTATTGCCGGAGAATTTCTGGATGAAGCCAGGAAGTATTCTTCGTTGCTTAAAACAAAAGGGCGGCGCGGTTAAATTCTGTTATAAAATTTTTTACTGTATGATGGAACGCCCGCCCGGAAAACCGTTCAGCGGGTGTTCCACTTTTCACATAATAAAAAAATCCTCATAATCCCTTTAATCCACCCAAATCACGGTTCTATTCCGTTCTCAAGCTTTTTACCGGGTTGGCAATGGCTGCTTTTACCGCCTGGAAGCTAACTGTTAGCAATGCGATAGCAATAGCCGACAGCCCGGCGATGATAAATATCCAGGGCGATATAGCTGTGCGGTACGCAAAATCCTGCAACCAGTTGTGCATAAAATACAGGGCAATGGGCGATGCAATTAAAGCAGAGATCACTACAAGCCGTATAAAGTCTTTACTGAGCATAATAGCTATTTTAGCCGCACTGGCGCCAAGTACTTTACGTATGCCTATTTCTTTGGTTTTTAATTGTGCCGTAAACATGCCGAGGCCAAACAAACCCATGCAGGAGATAAAAATGGTGATGATCATAGCGGCATTTACCAACGTTTCAGTATCTTTTTCCTGGGCGTAAAGCCATTTGATAGATTCGTTCAAAAAGCTGTAATTAAAGGGTGTTTCGGGGAACACTTTTTTCCATTGTGACTCTATTTGGGAGATGGTTTGTTTCATATCCCCTGCTTCCTTATTTTTTACGGCAAGCTTTATACCGAGGCTATGCATCATTACAGGTACGTTTTCAATGGCCACAGGTTGTATCGCCTCATGAAAAGACCCTTCGTGAAAATCTGCTACCACACCCACTATAGGGTATGGTTTGCCCCCGTACATAAATTTGCCAACGGCATCCTGCGGATTTTTGAAACCAAGGGCTTTTGTAAGTGTTTCGTTCACCACCAATTCTTTAAGGCTGTCGCTATGCTGTATATTCCGGCCAGCAACCAGTCTCATTTGATAAAAGGGAATAAAATGCTCATCGCCAGCTTCGGATGACACTCTTAAGTTTATTTCATTTTTGCCCTTATAAACATAATTATCAGAGCTATGTGCAAAGCCCATTGGCGCATTGCCCTGCAGTATAACATTGCTTACACCGGGTAGCTGCCTGATGTTTTGAGCGAGTACTTTCAATTTGTCCGCTGGGGCGCCCCAGTTATTAAGCGTAATAATGGCATCTGTTTTAAAGCCCTTGTCTGCTTTGTCCATGTACCTTATCTGGCTGCTGATAATCAATGCTGCGATAATAAAAACAAGCGAGATGGTAAATTGGCATACGATCAATACTTTTCGCAAGCTCCAATGCCCGGTCCCATTTTGCACCGCAGCGCCTTTTAAACTCAATACCGGCAAATAAGAAGATAAAACCTTTGCAGGGTACATGCCTGCAAACAGTGAAGTAATAACGGTAACAGCAAGCAGAAAAAGAAAAGTGGACGGGCTAAAGGGCTCAAATTTAACGCCTTCAGGAATATAAGCCGCAAACAAGGAAAGCACCGGTTTTACAAAAAACACGGCAATAACAGCGGCAATAACAGTAAGCAAAAAAGTCTCCGTTAAAAATTGTACGATAAGCGCTATCCTGTTACTGCCTAATACCTTGCGGATACCGATCTCTTTAGCCCTTTTGATAGATTGTGCCGTTGAGAGGTTAACAAAGTTAACAGCCGCGAGCACCAAAATAAATACGGCCACACCCATAAGTATATATAGCTCGGGCAAATAAGCCTTTCTAAAATCATCGCCATCGTCGCCCCTGTGAAAATCATTGGTAAAATGGATATCGGTTAATGGCTGCAGCTGTACAGTCAGTTTTCCTCCGGGTGGTAGTTTTACATGTTGTTTTACAAAAGCAGCGAACCTTGTGTTTATTTCAGCCGCGGTAACCCCGTTGCCCAACTTTACAAAGGCCATGGATTGATGTGGGCTCAGGCTGCTCCAGTCATCTTTAGGGATCTGGTTTTTTAGAAAACTGTTCGGAGCAGTTTTGATGGAGATAAAGTCGGTATAACCAAAATCAGTATTCTGTTTCCAGTCTCTTATAATGCCCGAAACACTCACTTGTAATGAATCATCATATGTAACGGTTTTCCCGATCATTTTTTCTGCGGGTATATCTCCAAAATATTTACGTGCTTTCTTCTCCGTTAATACCACTTTGTAAGGCTGGCTTAAAGCAGATGCCTTGCTGCCTGCAAGCCAGGTGTAACTAAAAATGTCAAAGTATTGCGGTTCAGTAAGCACCATCCCGTCCACCTGCTCAAAATTTTTTATTTGGCCTGAGGTATTTTTTACACTCACTTTCGCACCATAAAAGTGTACTCCGGCTTTTGCCTCAAAACCGGGGATGGCATATTGCAGGCCTGCTAAATCGGAATAAGGGCTGTTCAAAAAATCTTTATTACCAGCTGCTCCCTGAAATTCCCCGGTAATGCGGTAAATGCGGTTCCCCTGGGGGTGAAACCTGTCGAAGCTGAAATCGTAATTGGTGATAAGATAAATAACGATGCAGCCACAAATGCCCAGGGCGAGGCCAAGCACATTAATAAAGCTGTAAACTTTATTACGGACGATATTACGCCAGCCGATTTTAAAATAATTTTTGAACATATAACAACAGTTTGTAGTTTATAGTTTACAGTTTGTAGTTGAACACATGATGGAACGCCCGGCCGGATGAACCGTTCGGACGGGCTGATCATCAGAATATTCACGATCAACCCAAGCAAAAAAAATCCTCACAATCCTTTTAATCCGGCCAAATCACGGTTCTATTCACTCCTCAAACTCTTAACCGGGTTGGCAATTGCAGCTTTTATGGTTTGAAAACTTGATGTTAAAATAGCAACCAGCAGCATTCCGGCGCCGCTGGCAGCAAATATCCACCAGCTAATGGTTGTGCGGTCAGCAAAGTTTTCTATCCATTTGTTCATGCACCACCAGGCTATTGGTGTTACAATAACAAAAGCCAGCAGGATAAGCATAACAAGTTCACTTGAAAGTAACGTCACAATTTGTGTAACGGTGGCGCCCACTACTTTGCGTACTCCAATTTCCTTGGTGCGCTGGTTGGTGGTGTAGATGGCCAGCCCCAGCAAGCCCAGGCAGCTGATCAATATAGATAGCCCCGTGGCCCAGGTGAGTAACGTGGAGGTTTGGCGCTCACTATCATAAAAACGGGCAATGCTGTTGTCATAAAAAGAGTAATCAAAATCGTCATCCGGGTAGGCCTCTTTCCATGCTTTTTCCATACCTGCAATGGCAGTTTTCCATTCATGCCCACCCGCAGTTTGGGGCCTTAGGGCTACATGCAGCACGCGGGTCTCAAAATTATCCTTGCCGTACTGCAAGGCGAGGGGATTGATAGC
>Ga0207159_1162_pt1 | contig 14963 bp, 9 predicted proteins | sample Alteio_BWMinHeat_23_FD_153511 | JGI IMG/M metagenome (GOLD analysis project Ga0207159, IMG submission 153511) | Enriched cells from forest soil in Barre Woods Harvard Forest LTER site, Petersham, Massachusetts, United States -... | ecosystem: Environmental > Terrestrial > Soil > Temperate forest >... | reverse complement strand
GAAATGGTTGCCAAAAGCTTACTGGCCCTGGGTACAAAAGCAGGCGACAGGGTTGGTATATGGGCGCCCAACCGTTACGAATGGGTATTGCTGCAATACGCTACTGCACGCACCGGTGTTATATTGGTAAACATTAATCCGGCTTACCGTTCATCTGAGATGCAGTTTGTTTTAAATCAATCAGGTGTTAGCCTGTTAGTATCTGCGTTGAGTTATAAAATCAGTGATTATAAAGCAATGGCAGAAGCGGCACTACACGAATGTGCTGAGCTAAAAAAGGTAATTTATTTAGACGAGGACTGGAATGACTTCTTAGAAAAAGGCAGGGCGATAACAGATGAAGAATTGACAGCTGTTGAGGAAAAAATACAGTTTGACGATCCTGTGAATATTCAATATACTTCGGTTACAACCGGCTTTCCAAAGGGCGTTACTTTGTCGCATCACAATCTTTTGAACAACAGTTATTTTATAGGGAGGCGGTTAAAATACACGGAAAATGACAGGGTTTGTATTCCTGTGCCCTTTTATCACTGCTTTGGTATGGTCATCGGCAATTTGTGCTGTACGTCAACCGGGGCGTGTATGGTTATACCTGCCGAAGGCTTTGACCCGCAGCTTACCCTGCAGGCCGTTGAAAAGGAAAAATGCACATCGCTGTATGGTGTGCCTACCATGTTTATTGCCGAACTTCAGCTTGCAGATTTTAACAGGTATGATCTTACCTCCTTACGCACGGGTGTGATGGCTGGCTCCCCCTGCCCTGTTGAGGTTATGAAACAGGTGCAGAGCAAAATGTACATGCGCGAAGTAAGCATTTGTTACGGGATGACGGAAACATCACCGGTATCTACCCAAACACAAATAGGAACACCGCTTGAAAAACAGGTGAGCACGGTTGGTACGGTGCAGGACCACCTGGAAGTAAAGATCATTGATCCGGAAACCGGCCGCATTAAACCGTGTGGTGCTGCGGGTGAATTGTGTACACGCGGATATTCTGTAATGCTCAAATATTGGAATAATCCCCTTGCTACAGAAGCCGTACTTGATGAAGCAGGCTGGATGCATACGGGCGATATTGCTGTTATGGATGAAGAAGGGTATATAAATATTGCAGGAAGGATAAAAGATATTATTATAAGGGGCGGTGAAAATATATCGCCCAGGGAAATAGAAGAATTTTTATATACCCATGAAGCGATAGCAGATGTACAGGTTATTGGTGTGCCTGACGAAAGGTTTGGAGAGGAGGTGATGGCATGGGTAAAACTCAGGCCCGGAACGAATGTAACCACCCTGGCATTAGAAACTTTTTGCGGGGCGCAGATAGCACATTATAAGGTACCCAAATACTGGAAATTTGTTGACTCCTTCCCTACTACTATTACAGGGAAAGTGCGTAAGGTAGAAATGCGTGAAATATCCATAAAAGAACTGGGCCTGGAAGATGTGGCCAAGATAAAAACATCGTAATGAGAAAGGTGAAAAGTCAAAGGTGAAAGGTGAAAGGGAACATCAGGTAGAATCTTTTCACTATTGACTTTTCACTATGAAGAAGGTGAAAGGTCAAAGGTGAAAGGAACATCAAACAGTATCTCTTCAGTTTTCACATTTGACTTTTCACTTTTGACTTTTCACTTTTCACGTGCTAAAAGCCATTCAGGTCTTTCTGTAAAAGGTCCTGCAATTGTTTTTGATAAGTATAGCTTACCGGTATTGTTTTATTGGCTACGGAGATGGAGTTTTTATTCCAGCTGTTTATTTTATTTACGGGTACTATGTATGAGCGGTGAACACGTATAAATTTTTGCGTGGGTAATTTGTCAAGTACCATTTTCATGCTCATGTGTATAAGCATGGGTTTTGTACCGGTGTATATTTTTATATAATCATCAAGCGCTTCTATCAGTTCAATGTCCTTAAAAAATATCTTGTTCCATTGATAATTGTATTTCACAAACAGGTAGCCTTCGTTTATTTCCTTGTTCAACCGGTATTCAAAAAGGTCTTTGGCCTTATTTACCGCTTTTAAAAAGCGCTCGTATTCAAAAGGCTTTACAAGGTAATCAACCGCATCCAGGTTAAAACCCTCAACGGCGTACTGGCTAAATGCGGTAGTAAAAATCACGATAGGCTTTACTGACAGGTTATTTACAAATTGCAAACCCGTTTCATCAGGCATTTGTATGTCTACAAATAAAAGATCAACAGGATTGTTCTCAATAAAATCCTTTGCCTTTGTAGTGTCGGTAAAGCTTGCGCTTAATTCAAGTTCGTCTGTTTGTTCAATATAACTTTTAACAAGGTGCAATGCCAAAGGTTCGTCATCAATCGCTACACATTTCATATAAATTTATTTTAACAGGTTAGCCATTTCATTTTCAGCCATATTTGGTGTACTTGCCTGTATAACAAGTGTTACTTTGAATTTATCAGGCGTTTCAGCAATAGTAAGCCTGTGGTTGCGGGGGTATAACAGCTCAAGCCTTCTTGTGGTATTGCTTATACCGGTGCCTGTGCCTTTATTTTTTTGAAGGTTGGGAAAGATGGTATTGGTACAATTAAAAGTGATTTCTTTGTCAACCACCGTAACGGAAGCAAAAATAACAGATTCGTGATGTGTGCTTATCCCATACTTAAATGCATTTTCAATAAAAGGTATTAGCAGCAAAGGAGCAACATGAACATTCTCTGTATCGCCTTCCGTTACAAATTTTATGGCCACGTTTTCGGTAAGCCGTATTTTTTGCATTTCAATGTAATTCTTTATGAACTCAATTTCCTGGCTCAGGTTAACGGTATTGTTGTTGGCTTCCTCCAGCGTATAACGCATAATGCGTGACAATTTCATTACAGCATTTGACGTTTGCAGGCTGTTGGCCAGCGAAAGCGAATAGATACTGTTAAGTGAATTGAAGAGGAAGTGCGGGTTTACCTGTGATTTTAAAAAGGAGAGTTCTGTTTGCAATTGCTGTTTGCTTATTTCTTCCTTTTTTTCTTCTGCAGAGAACCATTGATTAACTACATCAGAACCCAGGCCAACCACAAACGTAAGCAGGAACAGGGCCATCGGGCCTGTTGCAAAATATCTTGGGCCAGGCAGTACATAGTTTGGGTTCCGCGCAAGTATCAGTTTAAGGTATGCTTTAAATTCTGTGGAATTCAACCAGTCCCTGTGCTCTCTTGAATTTATAGACAGCTCAGCTATATAATACAGTATCGTAAGATACAGGAAGAAACAGGCCGCAACAATGGTGATATATAAGATCGTTTTTTTACGTGCAAGAATGCGGTGGATCAAATAACCTTTATTAAAATAATAAAAATTGGTAACGAGCAAAATGGTGACAATATAGGAATAAAAAAACCTGTCACTTTTAAGTGCCTTTGCCATGTTTTCGGGAAGAAAGTAGAACCAGTCGGTCTTTGATACTACTACATCCCTGTTAAACGGAAATAAAATAAACGGCAGCCACAGAAAACATGCCCAGGCAACCACTGCCAAAATAACCTGTACCGTTTTATTTGTCTTTTTCAATATATGGCCTGTTTAATAAAGCAAATTATTGCAATTTATCAACGTAATATATTTAAAAAAAGCTGAAAGCCTTTTTTTAGATAAGCACAGGGGAAATTTCGGTAGGATGAACAAGTCAGTTTCCGGTTTCGGGTTGCCGGTTGCTGGTTTTCTACTTATAATGGAACAGAGATTGCCAGTCGGAAATTTTTAAGGCAGATCTCAATAACCGGCAGCTGGAAACCAGGAACCTGTATTTGGTAACCGGAAACTGATTTAATATGACTCACTCTCATTTGGAAAGTCCATGCTTTTAATGTCCGATACATACTGTTCCACCGCCCCTGTAACCTGCTGAAATAAATTAAGGTACTGGCGTAGGAACCGTGGTTTAAATTCAGTGTTTATACCCAGCATGTCGTGCATTACCAGCACCTGGCCATTACAATGTCCGCCTGCCCCTATACCGATAGTAGGTATGGTTGAGGCTTCGCTAACCTCTTTTGCCAGCATAGCAGGTATTTTTTCAAGCACAATGGCAAAACAACCAGCCTCCTCAAGCAGTTGGGCATCTTTTTTAAGTTTATTTGCTTCCGCTTCCTCTTTTGCCCTAACATTATAAGTGCCAAACTTATAAATACTTTGCGGCGTTAAACCCAGGTGCCCCATAACGGGTATGCCTGCGGATACGATCCTTTTAACACACTCAACCTCTTCCTCGCCGCCTTCGAGCTTCACTGCATGGGCGCCTGTTTCCTTCATAATGCGTATAGCGGAAGCGAGCGCGATCTCTGAATTGGACTGGTAAGAACCAAACGGAAGGTCAACAACCACAAGACACCGGTTAACCGCCCTTATTACGGAAGAAGCATGATAGATCATCTGGTCAAGTGTAATAGGCAATGTTGTTTCATGTCCTGCCATTACATTGCTTGCACTGTCGCCCACCAAAATAACATCAATGCCAGCCTGGTCAAATATTCTTGCGAATGAAAAATCATAGGCTGTGAGCATGGATATCTTTTCGCCGGCGGTTTTCATCCGCTGAAGTGTATGGGTAGTTACCTTTTTTATTTCCTTTGTGACTGACATCTGAACGTAATTTGAGGTAAATGAATTGGTAAGCTGAATATGGTCCTGCGTTAGAATAAAACATATCCAGATGTCGGGGGTGCAAGGTAAGGAGTTTTGAAATATAAGTTGTTGAAAAATAGAGAAGTGGGAAAGGCGGGATGGCCGAAAGACTGCGAGAATATAGTCACAATGGTAAATGGGGCAAATGTTACTACCGGTTTTGGCCAAATATCCTCTCATCTACTGAATCCTTGAAAGTATTTGAATATACAAAGTTGTTCCCATAGCCAAACACGAACCGGCAATCGGTTACAAAATCCCCTTTATACCTTTGTACTTTTGCAAGTAATATTTCGCCGGGTTTTAATAAAACATGTGGTTGTCCGGTACCACAAATAGCAGCTTTATCTATACTCTCATCAATTTTAATCCATTTGCCTGCGCTGTCTTTTATTTCACGGTTAAGATAAATTAAAGAGAATGAAATGCCCAGATATATCGTTGAATCAGAAATGTTTTTAATAGTCAAAAGAAATGAAGAATAATGTCTGGTTGAGTCTCTTACCAATTCCCACTTTTCAGAATAATATTCAGATTTAATTGTTGTTTTAATGGAAGTGTCAACAACAAGGCTTAGTGTAACACCTGAGTAATTCCTTGTTCTATAAGAAGTCACATCATTCACCCATTTCAGCCTTTTGCCTTTATACCATTCCCCAATTTTGATTGTGTCCGACTCTTTGCCGATATAATAAATGGGAAAATTGTATTCATGCTCATCATACCGCAAGAAATGGTCAGCTGAGGCAGAAGTATCAATAAGTACAAAATCCTTTGTATTAAAGATTGAAACATGCCTGTCGTTCTGGGTACAGGATAAAAAACAAGAGGTCGCAGTCAATAAAATTATTATACGCACATGTTTTTTTAATTAGATGCTTTTGTCAACAAATTCCATAAAAATAAAAATTCATAAAGCTTAAAATCGATAGCAGCGTGTTTAGAAATTGACTAAAACATTTACAACCCCAGTGCTTTCAAAAAGGCATCTTTGTAATTATTGCCGATGGGTATTTCGTTTTTTTGTATATAAACCGTGTTGCCCTCAATATGGGTTATCTTAGACCTGTTGACAATAAATGAACGATGCACTCTTATAAATAATTCGGCAGGCAACAGTTCCTCAAATGCTGAGAACGATATAACAGGTAAAATGGCGCAGCTTAAAGTAACAACTTTAGTATAGTTGCCTTTTGCTTCCGCAAATAAAAGTTCATCATATCGCAGGTTATAAATTTTCCCTTCTGCTTTTATAAAAAAATGCTCATCAGTATTGCGGAGTGTATGCTCAATAACAGGCTTTACAGGCTGGCTTAACCTTTCTAAAGCTTTGTCAACTGCTACCATAAAACGCTCTAACGAAAAAGGTTTAACAAGGTAATCGCAGGCCGCAAGATCAAAAGCATTCACCGCATATTCCTTATAGGCTGTTGTAAATATTACCTGTGGCACATTCTTTAATGTCTTCAAAAAGCCGATACCGTCCAGCACGGGCATATGTATATCAAGAAACAATATATCTGTTTGCTGCTGCTGTAAAATAACCTTTGCTTCAAACGCATTGCCGCAATCTGCAATTACATTCAGTATGGGCAGGTGGCTGCAATAATTTCTTATAATATCTCTTGCAATTGGTTCATCATCCACTACAAGGCATTGTATCCTGTTCACGGTTGCTTTATTTTTAAAGTAAGATCCACATTGTACATATCATTACCGGCATGTTGTTTCAATTCATGATCCTTTCCATACAGCAGTTCAAGCCTTTTGACAGTATTGGCAAGCCCGAGGCCGGAACTCTCATTAAGTATATTATTTTTATCCTTCGTATCGCCATGCGAATTTTTTACAGAGAACAATATAAAGTTACCCGAAATTTTAAGCGAGATATCAATATATATCTTCTGTCCCAGTGTATTCTTTGCATGTTTAAAGGCATTCTCAATAAAAACGATAAGCACCATCGGTGCAATACCTGTAGCCGCGTTGGTAACTGTTTCAATATCTGTTCTCAGTAAAAGCCTGTCGCTTATGCGTATCTTCTCAAAATCAATATAATTATTAATATATTCCAGCTCTTCTTTTAGGGGTACAAAAAGTTTTTTAGTATCATAAACAGTGTACCTCAAAAGGTCTGATAGTTTTAGCAGCAGGCCGGGCAAACGTTCATGCTGGGTAATTGAAATGCCGTACAGGTTATTGAGCGTATTGAAAAGAAAATGCGGGCTTAATTGTGATTGCAAAAGGTTTAGTTCGCTTTGCTTTTGTTCAGTTGCTGTTTGGGCGTCCTGCAGCTGTTTACGCATGGTTGCCCGTATAAGTTTTAATAAAATGCCCGCTGCAATGCCTGTTACAAAAAAAGGCATCACACTCACAAGTATCTCAAAGAACCCCGCATATATTGCGCCAAAAATATATCTTATTGTAAGCCACCACAAAATGGCAATTAAAAAGCAGGAGAATAATGTATAAAGCAGGAACAGGATCAGCCTGTTTTGAAGATACCATTTTTGGCAAAGCCACCTGCCTGTATAAACACAAATAAGGAAAAACAGGGAATGGGCAAAAACAAATGGCAATTCCCCAAAATTAAAACCAGCCTTATTTAAGAACCAGTTGCCGGCAAATAACAGTGCCAGGACTGAAATAGAAAATAACAGGTGTACAGTTATTTTTTTACCACCAAATATTTGTTGCACTGTTCTCATGTTGTAAATGTCAGCAACATGGCTTACATAAAACCAATAACATGCTGAACCGGTTAAAATTACTGACAAAAAGCCCAAAACGGATGTCAGGATATTAGACCCTCCAAAAGGCTGGTCTAACCTGCATTTGAGCAGGTTCAACATAATTATTTTACCTGTACATAAGCACAATTAAAATTTGTACTTCATTATTCCGGTACAAAGAAAATAGTTATGAAACATAAGATAGTATTCCTCCTTGCGGCTATAGGGCTTTTGTTTTATTCCTCCGCTGCGCAAAATGCAACCGGTAAAATAAATGGTTTTGTTAAAGACGCGCAAAACAGCCCGCTGGCCGGCGCGACAATAAGTTTGCTTAATAGCAAAGATTCGGCTATAGTAAAAACTGTCCTTGCCGGTGACGACGGCAAGTTTATTTTCAAAAATATAAGGGGTGGCGTTTACCTGGTTACAGCCGGGAGTATTGGTTATAATAAATACACAAGCAGCCTCCTGGCTATAGACAATGATCACATGACTGTTCAGTTGCCTGTTATTGTACTGCAGTTAACCGGGAGACATAACCTGCAGGAAGTAGTAGTAACTGCCAAAAAACCGTTGATAGAACGAAAGATAGACCGCACCATTATTAATGTAGACGCAATGATAACTGCGGCAGGCAGCAATACACTGGAAGTGCTTGCTAAAAGCCCGGGAGTAACGGTGGATATAAATGGGGACATAAGCCTGTATGGGAAAGGTGGGGTGCTGGTACTGATTGATGACAAACCTACTTATATGTCTGTTCAGGACCTGGCTGCTTATTTAAGATCGATCCCAGGAAGCCTGCTGGATAAAATTGAATTAATGAGCAGCCCGCCTGCTAAATATGACGCCTCAGGCAGCGCGGTAATAAATATAGAGCTGAAAAAGAACAGGGCTGCCGGGTTTAATGGAAACTTCAGCGCAGGGTACAGCCAGGGTGTTTACGCAAGAAGCAATGCCGCATTAAACATAAATTACAGGAATAAAAAATTGAATTTTTTTGGCAACTTCAGTTATTCAGGTGACAAAAATTATTCGGCCGACAGTTACTCACGCTATTTTTATAATACTGATGGTTCACCGGCTTCCACTGTATTGATGAACAGCCGTTATACCTATACCTCCAATGGATGGAATGCAAGAGCAGGGGCTGATTATTTTATTTCCCGGAATACAACGCTTGGCATTTTATTTACGGGCAACCTGCGGCCAAAAACCGACAGATTAAGCTATAACAGTAACCAATATGACGGCGGTATGAAACTGGATTCAGTTGGCACCGGTTATACAAATGGCACATACCATTGGAAAGGAAGCGGTATTAACCTGAATATGCAGCATAAGTTTGACACAACCGGAACAATACTTAGCACAGACCTCGATTATATAAACTATCATTCTGACGGTAACCAGCTTTCGCCGAACCAGGTTTACTTGCCTGATGGAAGTATAAGCAGCAGTAACAGCATGATGTATCAATTGCCTTCCGGTATAAATATTTATTCGTTCAAAGCGGATTTCTCTCACCCGATAAATGGAAAGGCCCGTTTTGACGCAGGTTTAAAATCAAGCTATGTAACTACTGACAACAGCACGAATTGGTTTAACGGAACCGGCGGCGGCTTTATTCCTGACTATAGTAAAAGCAACCATTTTATATACCGGGAAAATATTAACGCCCTTTATATAAATGCAACAAAAGATTGGACCCGGTGGAGTGTGCAGGCCGGAGTACGTATGGAGAATACTCAATCCAATGGTCATCAATTAGGCAATATAGCAGTTACCGATTCTTCATTTACCAAAAGCTACACTGATATATTTCCCTCCCTTTATCTCTTGTATAAATTAGATAAAAAAGGAGATAATACATTAAGGGTAACTTATCAAAAAAGAATACGCCGCCCCAACTACCAGCAGCTAAACCCATTTCTTGCCTACCGGGATAAGTATAGTTATTCGGCGGGTAACCCGTATCTAAATCCGCATTATAACAATTTTGTCGAACTGGAATATAGTTATAAGCAACACTTCGGGGTTACTTTTTTATATGGGCACATCAACAACCTTATTCAGTCGCTTACACAAGTTTTAGGTGATACTTTTATTACCCGGCCACAGAATTTCGGCCTCAATTATTCTTTTAATATACGGCCTTATGTTACGGTGTCACCTGTAAAAGGCTGGGACCTCAATGCAATGGCCCTTGTGTTTTACTTAGTTAATAAAGGCGATGCCTATGGTCAAATTATTGACAACAAAGTGGTAACCGGGGAACTGGAAATGAATAATCAATTTAGCTTTGGTCATGGGTGGAGCGGCGAGTTTAGCGGTGGTTATGGTACCAGGCATAAAGGCGGACAAAGTATTATAGGGGCCGGCTGGGGAACAAGTGCGGGGCTACAAAAAACCATTCTCCAAAATAAAGGCACACTTCGCCTAAAAATGGATAATATCTTTTATTCCCGTTTCCACCACGAAACCATCATCGGGCTTTACCAGGCATCTGCATTTCATAGCAGTGAGTCGGACGCCCGAAGGGTTGGCCTGTCTTTCAGTTACCGTTTTGGCAAAGATGCGAATGCCAGAAAACGTAACCATAATTCTGATGGCGCGGCAGACGAACAGGGAAGAGTGAACTAAAACGATATTGTCCCCGTTTTATCATGCAATTCGTTTAGGGAATAGCGGGTGGTGTGCTTACGCTGCTCTTTTTCTTACTCATATTCCCTGTAGGCGCCAAAATTAGCCAGCCGGTCCTCCCCGAGTTGCTGAGGGATGGGTAAAAAAGGAATATTAAGTTTTTGCGTTATCTGCATCCAGAGTGCAGTACGTGTGTACGTTTGGTGCACCTTTTGAAAATCAGTTGACAACAACAGGTCTTTCGCGTGGCTTATTTCTCCTTTATCAATCAATAGCTGCACCCTTCTTTCAATTACCCATTCATCTTTAAGGGCTGCTACCCTGTTAAGCCATTGTTCGCGTTCCGCAAGGGTTTGCAACCCGGCACTGCGCAGCAATTTATCCCTTTCCACAACTACCTGGGGGTGTATTTGCAGCCATGGTTCTGTAACTGCTTCAATTGCCTTACGTGCAGCAGTTGTATCCCCGCTTTGTTTAAGTAACCTTGCCAGCAATACTTTTGCAACGCCCAAATTACAGGCATCAAGCACCTTAATGGCTGCTTCCTTTTTTACCCGGCCTGCCAGCCATGTGCCATAATAAAATTTCCAAAGTTCACAAGCCGTGCCCCTGCTGCCGGCGACCGCATATTTAAATATTTCATCCAGCTTTTCCATGCCCGATGGCGGCCACAAATTTTGCTCAAGGGAAGGTGGTTCGGGCAGGGCGGTCTTTTGCCCGTAAGCATGCTCCAGGGCTTGCCACACCTGTACTTCATTTAACCTTGCCCATGAAAACAGCGGGATAGCTGAAAGCGGCCGGAGCGCGGCAGAAGGTACTCTTAGAGAATAAATATCCAAAGGTTTATCAGTGGGTATCCAATATTCAGTATGAGATCTTAGTTGTTTAGGTTCCAGACCCAGTTTGATAGATTGATCGGCGATAGGGCCGCCCTGTATCTCTATATATGTTTGATGCCTGGCAGTGCTTAATACTGCCCAGGCACTGTCATCGCTGACTCCATAGCTCCATAGCTTTATTCCGGGCGCTATTTTTTCATCTGCAATATGATACAACCCTGTTCCATACGATGGTGTAAATGCACCAAAGGCATTGGCATCTTTTGTTCTCCAAAAATACCCCGTCATTTCTTTAATGTCCGCCTCAGTTTTTGGCCCTTGCCGTTCCCAGTCTATCGTGTCAATCTTGGAGGAATGTGACAATACACTCCCTTTAGGAAAATAGTATTTTGTATCCGGTGCTGATGGCAATGCTGCATTTGACCATGACATCCATGGATATGTTTCTGTTCCGGGGTTGTAAAACACCACCCGCTGTGTTAAATAATTATCGTTAGTACCTAAGGAATATTCAACGCTCCATTGCATACCGAAATGCAACTCTCTTTCGCCGCAGGTAACATAGGTTCTGCCCCGCAAACTGTCTATTTTGTACAGCAGTTTCTCATTTTGTGTGGGGGAATGCGATATAGGGAAGCTTACCTCAACGCCACCAGCCACAAAATAAAAGCGGGGCAAGATCCTGGTGTAACGTATCACTTCCGGCCTGTACAATACTTCCTTGCCGGATGGTTTGTATATAAGCGACAGAACTTTACCACCAAGATCAGGGCAAATAGTAGCTTTCAACAGGCTATTCTCTAAAACAATAAAACGGTATTTCTTTAAGACAGGCCTGTTTGATGTTTCACTGTAACTAACATAAGGGTACACGCCATTTGCGTCATACGCAGTTGGGATAGGGCCTGCAGGTGTTAGTTCGTGTGTAAGAATATAGTCCTCGTATGTTATACAGGTAACGTCTGTTTGCGCGGTACACCTGCAAACAAACGACAGGAAAAATATAAGCAGTAATTTATTTTTCATTGAGGAGGTTTAAAGATTTGAATAACCATAAACACATATAGGTCACCTGCCCAATCTATCCGTCAATTCCTCTATCATCCTGTTACCCTTTTCAATATCCTGTTTTAACTTATCCTCGTTAAAAGTTTTTTCTGTAACAAGCGATCCCAGGTGCTGGTTAAAAAGCTCTGCCAGGTCCTTTACTTTTTTATCGGGTGATTTGGCAGCAAGTTCTCTTATGATCCTTATCTTCTCATAATCGGCTATGCCCTGTCTCAATTTTTCAAACCGTATACAGCTATTACCTCCGGGATAAACAAGATAACAATCACCCGCTGCCCAGGAGCCATAACGCGCATCCCTTACAGGGTCCGCAGGCCAGGAATCATATGCCCAACGCAGGAAACCGCTGTAACCATGTGCTGCGGAATACCAGCTTATCCACCTGCCTTCAACAGAGGGGGAGAATACAAAATTGTTTGGCTTAGCAGGGTTGCAACATACATAATAAGTAGTGGTGAAGCCTTTTAAAGCCCTCGCTTTTGTTTCCTCAACGGTAGATTCATTGCCATATAAAAAACTATAATCATTTAGCAGGCCATCAAGCTCTTTATGCCAGTTGCCTGCATAAGTTATCTTCCATTTTTTATTATTTTCTTTTATCACCTTAATGGCTTCCAATGTTTGATCCATCGCATTTTCATTAATGCCGAGAAAGGTTTTATCAAGCCATCCTTTTTTTTCAAGATGCGCCCGGAGGTCATCCAGGAAAACATTCCACGCAATTTTAAATGTATCCGATCCCGGAGGCCATGTTTCGTATATATAATTGCCTGTCTTTTCATCCGTGTAACGAAACCTGTTGCCCCATGGCAAAGGTGTATAAACAGTAATGGCTTTGTCAATACCCACGCTCATGGCCAATTCAACATACTGGTCAAAAATATTGTAGTTGAATTTCCATGAGCCGTCTTTGCGTTTTATCCAGTCTATCATACCTCCTTCAATAGAATACTCATTATCGCCCCAGGGAGAATGAACGCCATAGGTGGTAATATATTTTCCACCTGCATCAGCATATAATTGTAAATGTTTTTTCAGCAATGCCTTATGTTCCTCGCCCCAGGGTTGCACATGATAATACTCTGCAATTACCCAGGGGTTCTGCCAGAGGTCAAGCCTGTATTTCCATTCATGCGGCGGGGGCAGCAGCATGTTCTGCACCCTTATCTTTATTTGTAATAAAATACTTCCGCGTGTTGAGCTTACTTCAATGATGCCACTATACACACCTGGCTCAGCGCCTGCAGGTATATTACAGCTTACCCACACGGGCCTTATTGTTTTGCCTGGTACATCAAAGCTTTCAAATGCTTCAAACCTGTCAGGCATAAGATAACCATCTTTATAGGGCGTTGCCCCGCAAACTGCATCGGGTGAACCATAAGGATAATTGGCCAGTACATAACGGACCATGTTTAGCTGAAGATTGCTTTTACCAAGCACCGCGCCTTTTTCGTTTACAAGATCACTAACTTTAAAGCGTACCTGTTGCAAAGTGTCTGGCGACCATACTATTACCTGCGTGCTAACGCGCTCTCCTTTCCAGCCCACGGCTTCCCATGTTGCCTTTTCATTTTCTATTGCGGGCACATCTGTTCTAAAATATTTTATATCATCTGAAGCAAATGCGGCATGCAGGCCGCCTTTTTGTTTTAACCAGGCTGCGGCATTTACAGGAGTATCAAAAGTATATTCCGGCTGATAATGCGGGCCTGTTACCGGAAGAAGCACAGAATCAACCCGGCCATTATATACCTGCCCATATAATTGTTTTAGAAAACATTGTGCAGCAAGAAAGATCAACAGCAGTTTTCCTGTTTTCACCGGCAAGTAATTTTATGATTACGATACTTATTTACGAACGCTAACCGCTGCAAGTTATTCCGCTATATGTTAGTCAGCAAATAATCTGTAAAAAAGGGGTATCTAAAAGATATGTATTGAGGAATATCAGAGGATTTTTTCAGAAGGCTGCCTACATTAACTTTTCGCATCTCACATTTGTCGTTTCACCTTTCACGTCTCTCGTCTCACGTTTCACGTCTCACTTTTCACTTTTCTCGTTTCACGTCTCACGGTTTCACGTCTCCCATTTCACTTTTCACCTTTCACTTTTCACTTCATCATTCCACGTAAAACGCTTCCTTAATGGTGGTGCAGAAGTTTGTTTCTATCATCTTTTCTGCAAGCAGTATCATGTTTTTAAATGCAGTATCGTTGCTTATGCCATGGCCGATGATCACCGGTTTTGATACACCAAGCACGGGCGTGCCGCCATAATTCTCATAGTGAAAACGGTGCAGGTATTCATCATCCTGCAGGTTGCGGGTTTGGGCTATATCATAAATAGACTCCGCCATTTTTAAAACAATATTGCCGGTAAAGCCATCGCAAACGGTAACGTCTGCTTTATCGTGTACAAGGTCGCGGCCTTCAACATTACCGATAAAATTGATGGATGTATTTTCCTTCAGCAGTGGGTATGCTGCCTGGGCAAGCAGGTTGCCCTTGCCCTCCTCCTCGCCAACATTCAATAACCCAACCCTGGGGTTTACTATGTTGAGAATATTTTTTGCGTATAAACTGCCGAGCATGGCAAACTGGTTCAACTGCTCCGGCTTACAATCAGCATTAAGGCCAACATCAAGCAATAAACCCGTGCTGCCGTTAAGTTTGGGTACAATGGTAGCAATGGTTGGGCGGTGTACACCTGCAATAGCTTTAATGGTGTACATGGTACCCACAAGCATTGCGCCGGTATTGCCCGCGCTTATAAAAGCATCAGCTTTGCCGGTTGCCAGTAAGTGAAAGCCTATAGCTATGGATGATCTTTGCTTTTCTTTTAAAGCTTTGGTGGGATGTTCGTGGTAGCCTATTACTTCAGCAGCGTGAACCACTTTCACATTTCCGGAAGATATATTGTATTCTTCAAGCAGCGGTTTAACCAGTGTTTCATCGCCTACACATAAAATGTTTGCGGTGTGCACAGTATTTTGCATGTACAGTTGAAGACCCTTCACCGCCTCA
>Ga0207159_1161_pt1 | contig 14966 bp, 12 predicted proteins | sample Alteio_BWMinHeat_23_FD_153511 | JGI IMG/M metagenome (GOLD analysis project Ga0207159, IMG submission 153511) | Enriched cells from forest soil in Barre Woods Harvard Forest LTER site, Petersham, Massachusetts, United States -... | ecosystem: Environmental > Terrestrial > Soil > Temperate forest >... | reverse complement strand
TCTTACCCTTTTTATGAGCTCACCAATTGCTGACTTTTCAGAACAAACTAGATGGTGCAAAAATTGAAAGAAATTATTGACGTTATATCCGGAATTTGCATTGTTAAATATCACATCATTAAGACTCCAAAATTTGCAAGGGAGTAATAGCATGGGGAGTCGATACTGGTGCCCTTCCTCATTGAGAGCCTCCATCAGGTAGATCATCATAGTTTTAATTGTGAGTCGTTCTTTATCGTACTTTGATCTGGGCAGTTTCTTAAATAATGCCTCAAAAAGGGTCTTCAGGGTGTTAAATTCTATTGTGACTTCACTCCAACCATTTTCACTTCTCAAAGGTTTCTCTATACAATAGAAAAGCTGTCTCAACTGGTTCTCGATTTCTTTTATGGATGGCTCCAGATCCTTATGCTGGATCGATGTCACAACTTGATAGAGCCTGACTCTGTAAGCAGTCAGAATGTTGATATATTCAAAATGGCTATGCTGTTTGAGATCATTAAACAGAAAGTCTTTAAATGATTCAACTTCTTTAGGGACCTTAACGTCATTTGTGAGAATGATCTCACGCATCATGCGCATCGCAATGATAACCTCGCTCGCTAATACGAAAGTTTCATCATTGTAATTTTTATATTCTTGAAAAACCCGCGTCTTATTTTCTTTAGTGAATATATTAAAAGACACTCGATCTAAAATCAGTTTTTTGATGGCACCCTCTTGTTGGGGTCCACCACCAGGGACTAGGACGACGAATATCCTATTGACTACAAACGCGTCTATCTGTTTATTTGAATCAGGATCATTGGGAATAAAATTGTAGTTACGAGTATCAAAATTGACATTTAACATCACAAAACCTTTGTTATTAATCTAGTAGAAAAACAATACCAAAACTTCACATTTTATGCAATATTGTTACGGCGCGAAGCGTTGAGCGCTCAAAGCTTCGCGCCATACCCGCTTTTGCCTTCAGCGTTTTTTCCATCTTTTCTTATTGCGTTTTTTCCTTGACATCTGGTAACGTGTCTCCATTAGCTATAAATCAAGGAGAAACCTTTAAATGTCTAAACACCCTCAACACACCTGGAATGAAAGCAACATCGTCGATGATGTGGAATTCCAGGAAAAAGATGCAGAACTTTTTAAAAGTCTTTTAAGCCAAGATGTGGCCGCCCCTCGAGAAGAGAATCGTGCGATCATGACCGTAGGAAATATCCTCAAGGGACGTATCTGCGAAATCACCAAAGACCATGTCGTCATCGACGTTGGCCTCAAATCTGAAGGCCTCGTTCCTATCGAAGAATTCTCAGATCCTTCAGAAGTCTACCTTGACGCTGAAGTTGAAGTCCTCCTCGACCAAGCCGAAGACTCCAATGGGCAGATCGTCCTCTCACGCGAAAAAGCTGAGCGCCTACGCCAGTGGGAATACATTCTACAGCACTGTGAGGAAGGCTCTATCGTCAAAGGTAAGGTGCTCCGCAAGGTCAAGGGCGGCCTCATCGTCGACATCGGCATGGAGGCATTCCTACCCGGCTCACAAATCGATAACAAGCGCATCAAGAACCTCGATGACTACATCGCCAAAACCTACGAATTCAAGATTCTTAAGATCAACATCGAAAGAAAGAACGTCGTCATCTCCCGCCGTGAACTTCTCGAAGCTGAACGTATCTCTAAGAAAGCCGAAGTCCTCGAGAACATCAAACCTGGCGATATACGCGAAGGTGTCGTCAAAAACATCACTGACTTTGGTGTCTTCCTCGACCTCGATGGCATTGACGGCCTTCTCCATATCACGGATATGACCTGGAAGAGGATTAAACATCCTTCTGAAATGGTCCACCTTGGTCAAAAGCTTGAGGTGATGATCCTCAGCATCGACAAAGACAAAGGCCGCGTCGCCCTAGGTCTTAAACAGAAAGGGCCAAATCCATGGGATCAGATCGAAGAGAAATATCCTCCAGGCACACGTGTCAAAGGTAAAATCGTCAACCTGCTTCCTTATGGCGCCTTCATCGAAATCGAGCCTGGCATCGAAGGGCTGATCCACGTCTCAGAAATGTCCTGGGTCAAGAACATCACAGATCCAAGCGAAGTCGTGAAAAAAGGCGACGATGTCGAAGCCATCGTTCTCTCTGTCCAAAAAGAAGAAGGGAAGATCTCGCTCGGCATCAAACAAACTGAACATAACCCATGGGATGAAGTCGAAAAGAAATATCCTGTCAATTCCAACGTGAAAGCCGAAATTAGAACTCTGACCAATTACGGCGCCTTTGTTGAGCTAGAACCCGGTGTAGAGGGATTGATCCATATCTCCGACCTGAGCTGGATCAAAAAAGTGTCCCACCCTTCCGAAGTGTTGAAAAAAGGCGATGTGATCGATGCTATCATCCTTTCCGTCGACAAAGAGAGCAAAAAGATCACTCTCGGTGTGAAGCAACTGAGCAATAATCCATGGGAATCCATTGAGAAGATCATGCCTGTCGGCAGCCTCGTCAAGGGAAAAATCTCGAAGATCACAGCATTCGGTGCCTTCGTCGAATTGGATAACGGAATCGAAGGGTTGATCCATGTCACCGAACTCTCTGACCAAGCTTTCGGCAAGGTCGAAGATGTGGTATCAAAAGGTGATGAGGTCACCGCTAAGGTGATCAAACTCGATCCCGAACATAAGAAAATCGCGCTCTCCATCAAGGACTACCTGGTTGATAAGAACCAAGTCAACAGGGACGACATCGTGGTCACCCAAGCGAAGCGCAAGAAGAAGGAAACCGCCAAGGCCGGCAAGGGCAAGGAAGGAGAAGAGTCCCAAGAAGGCCAGGAAGGAGAAGAGTCTCAGCAAAACGAAAGCTAGACAATTCAAGGACAAAGCGACCTAGACATATAGGTCCCTTTGTCCCTCACAGTCATAAACAGTGTATATACGAAATTTTGGGGCTTTTATAATGAACAAAGATCTCATTGCAGTCTTTGAATACCTTGAAAGGGAAAAAGGAATCAAACGCGAGATTGTCATCCAAGCAATTGAAGAGTCATTGCAAGCTGCTGCTCGAAAGAGTATCTCCGGTGCTTCCAATGTCACCGTCACCATCAATCCCAAGACGGGAAATATCGACGTCTACTGCGAAAAAGAGATCGTCGATGATGTCGAGGTGGCTTCACAAGAGATCTCTCTGGCTGCAGCACGTGAACTCGATCCCGATTCTGAGATCGGACAATTCATCGACGTCATCGTGACCCCCAAAGACTTCGGACGCATCGCCGCCCAAAAGGCACGACAGATCATCACCCAGAAGCTGCGCGGCGCCGAACGCGATGTCATCTATGAAGAGTACCGTCATCGTATCCATGAGCTGATATCGGGGAGCGTCAAGCGATTTATCCGAGGATCCAACCTCGTCATCGACCTAGGAAAAGTCGAAGCAATCATGCCCATCAAGGAGTACCCCAAAACCGAAAAGTATCAGATCGGTGAAAAAGTCCTAGCCCTCCTCTTAGAAGTGAAAGACACAGAATCCGGTGGAGCTGAAGTCATCTTATCGCGCAGCAGCCCCGAGTTCGTCCGACAACTCGTGATCCAGGAAGTTCCTGAAGTCAGTGATGGCACCATTATTCTAGACAAAATCGAGCGGGAAGCCGGCTACCGCACCAAACTCACAGTCCGTTCTACAGACCCAAAAGTTGACCCGGTTGGTGCTTGCGTAGGGATGCGCGGCGCTCGTGTCAAAAATGTCGTGCGAGAGTTGCATGGCGAAAAAATTGACATCATCCCCTTCTCGTCTAATCCCGTTGAACTCCTCGCCAATGCTCTATCCCCTATCGAGATTCGAAAAATCAACGTGAACGAAGAAGACCGTATCATCTCCATCGTCATCGATGACGATGACTTTGCCACTGTCATCGGCAAAAAAGGAATGAACGCCCGGCTTAATAGCCGACTCATCGGCTATGAGCTCGAAGTCCAGAAGATGACCGACTACAATCGCACCATGGAAATCGAGCGAAGTGAGCTCGCCGCCTCCGATGACCCCACCCTCGACCAGCCTCTAGATTCCATCGAAGGAGTCAACAATTTAATCTTCTCCCACTTGGCTGCAGAAGGATTTAAAACAATGCGAAGCTTGCTGATGGCAACTTCTGCACAATTGACAGCCATCCCTGGCATTAGCCTAGAAATGGCCGATCATATCTTAGAACAAATTAGAAAACAGAGGATATAGAGCGTTGGCGAAACAACTCAAGTTAAACATCAAAAACACCCAGATAGCCGAAGCTGTCAACCTAAGCGGTCTCAAGAGCAAGCTAGCAAAAAAGAAAGCCGAACAGGAAGAATCTTTAGAAAAACAAGAGCCGGCGACAAAGAAAAAAACAGCCGCTAAGGCCATCAAGGAAGAACCTCCTAAGGAAGAAGCTCCACGCGTTCGTGCTCGTTCAAAATCTGCCTTCGCCGAAACACCTGCAGCCGTTGTCGAGGCTCCCAAAGAAACCGAAGAGCCTCCAGCCGAAGAGCACGCCAAAGAACCTGCCGAAGAGGTCGACCTCCTTGCTCCACTCTTTCGAGAAGTCGCCGAGGAACCCGCTCCCGAAGAGCCTGGCATCGAACCTATCGCCACATTCGAAGCTCCACCCCCTACAGAAAAGAAACCTATCGAAGCACACAAGCCCGTTCCCCCTCCAACCAGCCCCGCTGTGGCCCCTTCAGCCCGTTTGGGACCCACTGGAAGACACATCAAAGATTATTTAAGACCTAAGCCACAACCCCCCGCTCCAAAACCCAAAGCCCCACAACCTCATGGTGCGAGACCTGCTCCCGCTCCCCTCACTGAAGAAGGAAAAGGCAAACAGTGGCCAAAAGGTAAACAAGAAACGGTTGCGGTCCCTCTTGAAGCGGTGGAAGAAGAGGCAGGTAAGAAAGGACCAAAAGCCGCAAAGTTTAAAGACTTCCGCGATGTAAAGCCGACAAAACGTACCGAAACAAAACAATTTGATTCACGCGACCGCCAGGGATTACGAACATCAGAGGATGAACACGAAAGACGCCGCCGCCGCAACAAACAGATGCGTCCTAAATATGAGGAAGTGGTTGTAAGACCCACATCCCTGACAATCCGCGCCCCCATCAGTATTAAGGATCTTGCCTCTGAGATGAAACTTAAAGCCTCCGAGCTCATCGGAAAGCTTTTCCTTCAGGGCGTCACCATGACCCTAAACGACCAATTAGAAGACGATACCACCATCCAGCTTTTAGGTCATGAATTCGGGTGTGAGATCACCATCGACAAGACGGAAGAAAAGCGTATTCGCGTCACCGACCAAAGCATCAAAGAAGAGTTGTCACAGATCTCCGCCGACAAACTCCAAATACGGCCTCCCGTCGTCGCCTTCATGGGCCACGTCGACCACGGTAAAACGAGCCTCATCGACTACATCCGCAAAAGCAATAGAGCCGCTGGCGAAGCTGGCGCCATCACCCAGCATATCGGTGCTTTCCGCTGTTCCACCCCATCTGGAGATATCACCGTATTAGACACCCCAGGCCACGAAGCGTTCTCAGCCATGCGTGCCCGCGGCGCCGATGTCACCGACATCGTCGTGTTGGTCGTTGCAGGCGATGAAGGACTTCGTCAACAAACCTTGGAAGCCATTCAGCATGCCAAAGCCGCTAACGTCATCATTGTGGTTGCTATCAACAAATCCGACAAACCCAACTTCAATGCTGAAAATGTGTACCGTCAGATGGCCGAGAACGACCTGCTCCCAGAAGTTTGGGGAGGTCAAACCATCACGGTAAATTGCTCTGCAGTCACTGGAGAAGGTATCCCACAGCTCCTCGAGATGTTAGCCCTCCAGGCCGAGGTTCTCGAGCTGAGAGCATCGCCCGAAGCACGAGCTAGGGGTACCGTCTTGGAATCCGAACTCCACAAGGGAATGGGTTATGTCGCCACAGTTCTAGTTCAAAACGGAACTCTACACCGAGGCGATGCCATCGTATTCGGTCAGCACTGGGGACGCGTCAAGACGATGCACGACGAATATCGTACCGAATTGCAAGAGGCCGGACCCTCCACCCCTGTTGAAATCACCGGTTTATCAGGGCTCCCCATCGCAGGTCAAGAGTTTATCGTCGTCAAAAGCGAAAGAGAAGCCAGAGAAATCTCCGATGTCAGATCCATCGGCGCCCGCCAATCGACTTTGGTGTTGCAGCAAAAGAAAAAGACCACAACAGAGAGTCTCCTACTCCAATCCAATGAGGTTGGCAAGAAGATCCTTAATATCGTCATGAAAGCCGACGTACAAGGCTCCCTGGAGGCCCTCAGAGCTGCTCTCATGAAAATTGAAAGCGATAAAGTCGACCTGGTGATTATCTTTGCTGGAGTTGGCGACATCTCCGAATCCGACGTCCAACTCGCTGCCGCCTCAAAAGCTGTCATCATCGGATTCCATACCAATATCGAAAGCCACGCAGAACCCGTCGTCAAGCAGTATGGCGTCCAAGCGCGACTGCATGAGATTATCTACCATGCCATCGATGATGTGAAACTCCTTATGGCGGGCCAGCTCGATAAGATTGCCCAAGAAACAGAAAAAGGCAAAGCCCTTGTCAAGGCGACGTTCAAATCCTCTCATACAGGAATCATTGCCGGATGCCAAGTCATCGAAGGATCCATCCACCGCAGTAACCATGTTCGTCTCAAACGCGGAGAAGAGGTTGTGTGGAAAGGCGCGATCTCCTCTCTCAAGAGAGTCAAAGAAGACGTTCGGGAAGTCCAGAAGGGGATGGAATGCGGAATCCTGCTCACCAATTTCAGCGACATCCATGAAAACGATATTCTCGAAGCTTACGAGGTGACCTATATTGAGCAGAAGCTATGACAGTTCCCCGCACCGATCGCCTTAATTCCCTATTGAAAGAGGTCATCTCCGAAGTGATCCGACGCGATGTCCGCAATCCCCACGTCGCTGAACTCGTCACTGTCACTCGTGTTCAAATCACTAAGGATCTCCATTATGCCAAGGTCTATATTAGCGTGATCGGATCCGATCAAGCCAAAACCGAGACACTTGCAGCCCTCCAATCAGCAGCAGGATTTATCGCTGTGAATTCAGCCAAAAAAGTCGTGATGCGCTACTTTCCAGAGCTCACCTTCAAACTCGATGACAGCGTAGATAAACACATGCGCATCGAAGAGCTCCTCCAAAAAATCAGCAAGGAAAAGGCTTCTCGCGAAGGAGACAATGACAGTGACGATAAGCAACACCCCACTCCTTGAGCAAAACGGTATTCTCCTTGTTAATAAGCCCAAAGGAAAGACCTCGTTTAGCCTGGTCGCCACCCTCCGTCGACGGTTAGGCGTCAAGAAAATCGGCCATGCAGGAACACTCGACCCCTTCGCCACCGGCGTCATGGTGATGCTGGTAGGCCGATCCTTCACCCGACTCTCAGACCAATTCCTAGGGGCTGATAAAGAGTATTTAGCCGAGCTCTTCCTTGGCGCTGCGACGGATACTCACGACTGCGAAGGAAAAATCATCTCCCAGTCCGATGGTATCCCCACTTTATCGGAGATCGAAGCCACAGTTGCAAAATTCCAAGGGGACATCGAACAAGTTCCCCCAATGTATTCAGCAAAGAAAGTGAACGGAAAAAAGCTCTATGAATTGGCACGCCAGGGGAAAGAGATCGAACGCAAACCCTGTAAAGTACATCTCAATATCAAGGTGATCCATTATCAATATCCTAGCCTCATCCTGAGCGTCCAATGCAGCAAAGGGACCTACATCCGGAGCCTTGCCCATGACATCGGACAGCATCTGGAGTGCGGCGCCCACCTGACCAATCTCACACGTATGCGAAGCGGCACCTTTCACCTGAATGATTGCATTGACGGAATGCTGCTCCAGGATCCTTCCGTCGATATTTCTCAACATCTGAAGGATTACTCAAATGAGAAATAATCGACTCTTTTCATCCCTCAGCGCCTTCCCAAAGCCATCAAAGCCTGTGGTCCTCACCATAGGGAACTTTGACGGCGTCCACAAGGGGCATCAGTCGGTGCTCGCTCATATGCGAAAGATTGCAGAACCCTCTTCACTTACGACATGTGCCATCACCTTCAGCAACCATCCCTCGGAGATCTTAAGACCGACCTTTCCCATTCCTTTAGTGTGCACCTTACCCCATCGGATCAAGCTCCTTGAAGAAAATCAGGTGGACACCATCGTCCTCCTCCCCTTCACACAGGAACTCGCCCAGCAGTCAGCCGCTGAATTCATCAAGAATGTCCGTTCCTCTATTCCATTCTCCCATCTTATTCTGGGCCATGACGCCACACTGGGGAAAGACCGGCATGGAGACAGAACGACCATGCTTCGGTTAGGAGAGACTTCTGGATTCTCTGTGGAATATGTGGAGGGGTATTCGTATGAAACCTCGCCGATTTCAAGCTCACGCATCCGCCATTTTCTTATTGAAGGCAATCTCCAAAAGGTAGAGGAGCTGCTAGGCCGCCCCTACTCCATCTATGGAAAGGTTTTACCAGGGTTAGGCAAAGGCACAAAGATTGGATTCCCCACAGCCAATGTGGACGTCACAGGACTCTGTTGTCCTCCGTATGGGGTCTATGCTGTGACAATTAAGAAAGGATCCTCTATAGCTTCAGGCATTGCCAACTTAGGACTTGCCCCCACCATTCGAAACAAACCCCTTTTAGAAGTGCATCTGTTTTCCAGCCAAGACGACTTATACAATCAAGAAATCGAAGTGCTATTCCATGAGTTTATCCGGCCAGAGAAGCGATTCAGCAGCCTCGACGAGCTCAAGAGCCAAATCCAGGCCGACATCCAAGCCGTCCAGTCCAAACAATAAAATGGACTAAGTGGACGGTGTGGACGCGAAGCGTTGAGCGAGCTTGCGTGCTCCATGGCCGCGCCGCGCGATATAGTTATAAAAAGCCGCGAACGCGGCTGTTCCATTTGGGCTCCACACAGCTCCTCGAATTGAAGGCGGCGCGGAGCGCCGCACTCCATGGAGCTCGCAAGCTCGCTCAAACACAATTGCAGGGCTACTCCTTAGAAAGTCCTTCATGATTGGCAGCAAACTCGTCCCATATTTTCACTACTGTATTATCAGGAATATATTCAGATTCTTCTCTGTAAACAGGTTTTTCGAATGTCATCTCTTTCCACTTAGTAATTGTCCAGTAAGGACCATCAAATCCAAAATCAGTTTGTTCTCCCTCCTGAAACAGTTCTAATCCAAGACGTTTTTTAATCGCGTCCGTCACTTTGTTATCATTGTTGGCAGATAATATACGCCAGCTACCAAGAGGTGTATGGATCTGCGTTGGGCTCCCATAGTATTCTTCTAAAACAAGACCAGTTTTTGTCTGACAACGGTTCGGAAAAGGAACTCTGCAAAAATACTCTAAGTGCCTAGATTCATATTCTTTATTGCACTCTATGAGAAATTTTCCGATTTCATATGCTGTCTCCAAAAGAGCCAGATCCCTATTTTCAACTTGAAACGACATAATAAACTCCTTAACTTAAGATTAAAAACTAATTTACGTTATAAAAATAACACTTATAGCATTTTTTTGTCAATACAATTTTAGTAAGCCTTCGACGAACCCCGTAGTTTACCGCAGAGCCGCAGCGAGCGCCGAGGAAACGCAGAGATTTTTTTTCACAAAAATTGTCTCTGCGTTTTCTCTGCATACTCTGTGGCTCTGCGGTAAACTACGGGGTTCGTCAAAGGTTTACATTTTTTATTAACACATAAAACTTCTAGTCCAGATTGTCCACTCTGTCCACATCGTCCACTTAGTCCATCATCAGGGACTTCCTGTTTTCTTGGAGCTGATGGTTGAGGGCTATCGTTTCCACCAGAGAAACCAGGTTGAGATTAGGGTCTACATTGACACAATGCTGTGGGATTTTAATCCCCTGGATTTGACACTGCTTGTTTCGGCGTGGTGCAGGCTTGTTTTTATCGGGCCGTTGAAGTTTCACCACAAAATCGATCCTAATCCTTGATTTGACCCTCACAGCGCCGTGTAAACGCGCGATGTTGATAATCCCAATCCCTCGAATTTTCATGTAGTTCCTAATGTGCTCTGGACAGTATCCTTCGAGGTACAACTCTTCCCTTTTTCTGATCCTGACCACATCATCCGCCACCAAGCTGTGGCCCTTCTCGATCAATCCTAGGGCCGTTTCGCTCTTCCCTGTGAAGGCACACCCTTGAATTAACACTCCCATGCCAAACACCTCTACAAGGGTCCCATGAGCCGTTGTAATCGGCGCCAGCTCATTAGCCAATATTAAAGTCAGCTTGCTCACCATCTGGAGAGTCGACAACTTGGATCGAAAGAGAGGAATCCCAGAGGACCTACAAAAAATCTCTAATTCTTTGGGTCCTCGATACCCCCTGGAAATAAAGATCGCCGGTGTCTCATGGTTCAACACCAGCTTGAGGCTCTTCATCCGCTCCGAAGGCCCGAGAGAATCGAGATATTCGAATTCGGCTTTCCCAAAGACAAGAACCCTTCCAGCCGCAAATTGGCTAAGGATCCCAAGTAGACATAATCCAGGCCTATTCGCCTCAGGATACTTGATCCTCCGCCTGAGCCCATCTTTACCCATGGCAAGCGTCAGCTTCAAGTGAGTCCCATATTTAGTATAAAGATCGCGTACCAAGAACATGTGATTCCCACACGAAGTTCGTCATTCCATCTTCTGTATCATGTTCAGCGATTTTTTTAAATCAATCCCTTTGCCAAGGATAGGTTTAAATAGATCCCCTTTGCGCTCAAGACGATCCGGGATGGTATCAATGGTAAACTGAGTGGGATCCAATCCCACTTTAACCTCATCCCACACAAGGGGTGTCGAGACAGTGGCATGCGGCCTGCCCCTCGCCGAATAGGCTGCGACTAGCGTCTGCCCTTCGCGATTCTGCAGATAGTCAATATAGACTTTTTTTTCTCTTTTGGACGGACTCCGCTCTAACGAAGTGAGTTGAGGAATCTTTTGATGAACCAGATTCGCTAATAGAAACCCAAAGTCCTTGATTTGCTGGTAGTCATACTTGGCGTGCAAGGGGATGTAAATATGAAGTCCGCGGGCTCCTGACGTCTTACAATACTGTGGAATGCCGATCTCATCCAAAATCTCATGGATCCCCTGTGCCACTTCGACGACCTTATCAAAAGATAAACTAACTGGATCCAGGTCCAGAGCCATATAATCGGGGAAATCGAGAGCATTGAATCTGGAATTGAAGGGATGTAATTCTATAGACCCCAGATTCGCGGCATAGAGAAGGCTCTGGGTGTTTTGGACCATCATATACCGGGTCTTCTTGTCGTGATGAGCCACCACCGTCGTTTTGACAAGAGTAGGCACATGATCTCCCACCTCTTTTTGGACAAAATTCTCCCCTTCGATGCCATCAGGAAACCGTCGCATGACAAGAGGCCGATTCTTGAGATAGAGAAGAATCGTCTTTGATATGTTGGAATAGTATTTTAAGAGATCCCCTTTTGTGATCCTATCCTCAGGCCAGTAGAGTTTATCGAGATGGGTCAACTTCATGCCGATTTGCGCTTTTTTTTCTTTTTGCTTTCCTGGAGGCTCTCTTTAAGGAGAGACATAATATCGTGGATCTTGGGAGAAGGAGCCTCAGCCTTTTTGACATGTGTCTTTTGCCCTTTCGATTTGCGTTTGATCAGAGCTTTAACCTCCTCCACATAGGTGTCGGCATAGTTCTTTGGGACAAATGGCTTTGTCAACTCCTCGATCAATTGCAATGCGACATCCACCTCTTGTTTAGGTAGTTTTAGAGCTTTGATATTGAGCTCTTTGGGATTGACAACCTCACTCTGATAACGAAGGGTATTAAACACCAATAGAGATTCGTGGGGTTTGATGACCCCGAGGTGTTCGCGATGGTGGAAGACAAAGTTGGCGACGGCAACCTTATTGGACTGGGCTAAGGATTCCCTGAGAAGAGCGTAGGCCTTTTCCGCTCCCTTCTCAGGTTCTAGATAGTAGGGAGTATCATAATACATCGTGTCGATCTCATCCTGATGGGTGAACTCGAAGATCTCGATCGTCTTGGATTTTTTGAGACTTGCCTTCTCAAAGTCTTCTTCTGTGAGTATGACATAATCCCCTTTTTCCAATTCGTAGCCTTTCACGATGTCGCTCCAGGGGATCTCTTTGCCATCGGCTTTGCAAATGCGGGCGTAGCGGATTTCGGAGAGATCTTTCTTGTGCAGCATCTTAAACTTCAACTCATGAGTGTGCACTGCGGAATAGAGCCGCACCGGGATGTGAATCAAGCCAAAGCTCAGGGCCCCTCGCCATAGAGAACGCACGTTTCCCCTCCTGCTGTTTCCAATTTCAATGGACGATGTGGACAGAGTGGACTTTGTGGACGATGTGGACAAACAATGAACTTTTTGTCCACACCGTCCACAAAGTCCACTCTGTCCATTAAAATCCAGGTAAACCAGATAGAGACATTGAGTTCAAGGAAAAAGTAAACCTTCGACGAACCCCATAGTTTACCGCAGAGCCACAGCGAACGCAGAGAAAACGCAGAGATTTTTTTTCACAAAAATAGTCTCTGCGTTGTCTCTACGTACTCTGTGGCTCTGCGGTAAACTATGGGGTTCGTCGAAGGTTTACAGGAAAAATCTAGTTCGAAACAAAAACGTAAAAGAAAATTTAACAGGATAGGCAAGATAATTAGGATAAAAAAACAAAAAATATGTTTATCTGTTTTTATCCTGCCGCTTGCGATCCTGCTCATCCTGTTTTTCTACCCCAAGCCTGGCAAGAAGACTCCTGAGGGCCTGTTCCGCATCGAGCCCCTTTTTTTGAGCTGTTGCAGCCATATCAAAGAGGGCAGTCCCTAATGACTCCTCATTTTGGAAGGGATCTCCCTCGACAGAAGGAATTGGTAATCCGGCTTTTTCCATCCTTTTGGCCACCTTCTGGGCCTGGGCTAGCACCGGTAATGTTTTAGGAATCCCCTCAAGAAGCCCTGGGGCTGTGGGTGCGCCCTTCTCTTTTTTCTTAATCTCTTCCCACTGCTTGATGACCCCGTCAGCCGTATCCACTTTCGCGTCTCCAAACACATGTGGATGGCGTCGAATCAGCTTTGTGATAATATGTTGCAAGACATGTTTCATGGTGAAACGGCCCTCTTTTTCCGCCAGTTTGCACATGAAGACGATGTTAAAGAAGAGGTCTCCTAATTCCTCTTCCATCAGCAGAGGATGGTCCAGATCGATCGCCTCAATAGCCTCGCATGTCTCCTCAAGTAAGCTACCTCTCATTGATACCATCGTCTGCTCCCGGTCCCAAACGCAACCATCTGGTCCTAAGAGCTTTTCTATCACACTTATCAATTCATCAAAATCTTGCATTTAAATAGTCCTGCATTATAAATTCCACCCCTGGCCAAATAGGAGGCTTCAATGAAAAGGGAGTTTACGTCAACGGTCTATATAATTGAAAACCAAAAAGTATTGCTGGTATGGCATCGGAAATTGCAAAAATGGCTCCCCCCAGGCGGCCACCTGGAAGCCAATGAGACACCCCCCGAAGCAGCACATCGAGAGGTTTTAGAAGAGACGGGCCTTGAGATTGAATTCATCGGTCCAGAAAATATCCGGATTGACTGCTGGAATGCCAAGAGCCTAGAAAGACCCTACCTGTGCCTTCTGGAGGAGATCCCTGCGTACCAAGACAAACCCGCTCATCAGCATATCGATATGGTTTTTGTTGGACGTCCGGTAAGAATCTGCCAACCACCAGAAGAGGGCCATGAATTACGCTGGTTCGATCTAGAGGGCCTTGAAAACCTCTCTCCTGATGTCGACATCTTTGCTGAGACGCTCCAAGTTCTGCGCCACATGCTTCCGGTCAGTGGTCATTTTATGCCAACCCAGGAAATCATCAAATAATGCTTCTCCCCTAAGATCTTTCATGCAACTGCCTGTGGCGCAAGTACGGAGAATGGGGCACCGTTTTTCGAAGAGTTTGCCATAAGGACACGCCCCTTGAAACGCCTGATGCTGCACTCCCACAGGTTTGTATTTGGCGGCTAGAGAAGGTCCAAAGACACTATAGGTGGGGGTATTGGTCGTTCCTGCTAAATGCAGAGGAAGAGAATCCATGGCCATGACGAGATCCACCCCCTCCATCAGGTTTTGGAGAGTGGGCAATGGCAATCGATCGATCACAAGACTATGATTAGGGAAGGCTTCGAAGAGGCGCTGGGCTGCTTTTTCTTCCTCTTTGGTTCCCCATACAAAAAGGAAACGACCCGATAAATTGCTATGGATGTTTTCTAAAAGAGAGCGAAGCGAAGATTCTGAAAGCTGTTTATTCGGCCAATTGGATCCGGCGCAGACTAAGATTTTTATTCCCTCTTGAAGGTGGGGATGAGCAAGGATCTGATGGATACGGCATTTTTCTTCATCGCTGACTTTTAACTGTACGCACCCTTGCACATTGTCAAAATTGTTCAAGGCACTTTGAGCTAGGAAGAGGTAGTCGTCGCGGATGTTTCTTCCCTTAAGTGGATTAAATCGTCGATTTGTGAAGAGGAGGTTAGGCCATTCAGGTACGGATGCATATCCAAACCCCACTTTGAGGAGGCCTCTTGCACAGGCTGTAAGAAGTGCCGATTTGATATTCCCTTGCAAGTCCAGGATGAGATCGTAGGAATGGCTCCTCAACTGACTTGTCAGCTGTTTGATCTCCTGATAGGTCTCTCTATGAAACCAGCGTTTCCGCCACTTTCGTGTATCTACACAAAACACCTGATCCACACAGGGATGAGCTCTGACGAGCTCGGCAAAGGGCTTCTCCACGATCCAATGGATCTCAGCCGTAGGCACCTGGGCGCGCAGGAACTGTACCACCGGGAAGGCGTGGATGAGATCCCC
>Ga0207159_1159_pt1 | contig 15353 bp, 14 predicted proteins | sample Alteio_BWMinHeat_23_FD_153511 | JGI IMG/M metagenome (GOLD analysis project Ga0207159, IMG submission 153511) | Enriched cells from forest soil in Barre Woods Harvard Forest LTER site, Petersham, Massachusetts, United States -... | ecosystem: Environmental > Terrestrial > Soil > Temperate forest >... | reverse complement strand
CCCTATAAATATTTAGTGGTTACCCGCGTACTTGCATGCACTTTAATGTTACCGCTGCTGGTAATGTATTCCGGGGCCGTGGGTTTATTAGGCGCATACCTTAATGTGCATACCAATGAATTAACAAGCTACAGGGCTTTTTTAGAAGATGCTTTCGCCAAGATATCATTCCTGGATATATTTTCTTCTTTTATTAAATCCGCCCTGTATGGCTTTACGGTTGGTCTTATCAGTTGTTATAAAGGTTATAATGCCCGTAATGGAACTGTTGGGGTAGGTAAGGCAGCAAACCAGGCGGTTGTTTTCTCCATGTTCGCTATTTTCTTAGAGGAGACTGTCGTTGTACAATTTGTAAACTCATTCCTAAGGTAGATAAATGCAGCAAACACCAACCATAAAAGATGATCAGCCAAGAGAAGCTGTTATAACAGTAAGGGGTCTGAATAAGGCCTTTGAAGATGTGCCGGTATTAAACGGCATAGACCTCGATTTATATAAAGAAGAAAATCTTGTAGTGCTGGGTAAATCAGGGTCAGGTAAATCTGTTTTAATAAAAATTATCGCAGGGTTGCTAAAACCTGACAGCGGAACAGTTATTGTATTAGGTGATGATATTACCGCTGTTAAAGGCAAAGAGCTGCAGCAGCTCCGGCTTAAAATAGGTTTCTCTTTTCAAAGCAGTGCTTTATACGACAGCATGACTGTACGGCAGAACCTTGAATTTGCACTTGTAAGAAATAATAAAAAAATGAGCCGCAAAGAGATTGATGAAGCTGTAAGAAAAGTACTGGCAGATGTAAGGCTGACCTCAAGCATAGATAAATTACCGTCGGAACTCTCAGGCGGGCAGACAAAACGCGTGGGTGTGGCAAGAACGCTGATATTACGGCCTGAGATAATGTTATACGATGAGCCAACTGCGGGGCTTGACCCTGTTACCTCGATGGAAATAAATAAACTAATAAATAAAGTGCAGGATGATTATAAAACAAGTTCCATTATTATAACACACGATCTTACCTGTGCTAAAACAACCGGCGACAGGCTGGCTATGCTGAGCGAAGGAAAAATTTTACGGCAAGGCAATTTTGAAGAGGTGTTTAAAACTGATAATGAACTTGTGAAAAGCTTTTACGATTACAATTTTATAAATACACCATGAAAACCAAAATAAACCATTCAGTAATAGTAGGAATTTTTATAACCATAGGTGTGCTTTTACTGGTAGCTGCTATTTATGTTTTAGGTGGCCAGCAAAAAACATTTGTAAAAGCAATTACCATAAAAGCAGTTTTTAATGATATAAATGGTTTGCAGGCGGGTAACAATGTTTGGCTTTTTGGCGTTAAAATAGGCACCGTTAAACGGGTTAATTTTTATGGGCAAACAAAGGTTGAAGTTATTATGAACATTGAGAGAGAAGCCCAAAGCCGTGTACATAAAGATGCCTCAGCCAAAATAAGTACTGATGGTTTTATAGGAAACAAAATTATTGTGTTAATAGGCGGTAGTGTGGCAATGCCGCAGGTGGAGAATGATGATTATATAAATGTTGCTGTAACACCCGGCACCGACGAAATATTTGCAACGCTGCAGTTAAATAATAAAAACCTGCTTGAAATAACCAACAACATTAAGGCAGTAAGCAAAAAGCTTGCTGACGGAAAAGGTACGATTGGGCAATTATTGAATGACCCTGCAATAGCAGACGGCCTTAAGGCTGCCATTGAACATTTTAAAACTGTTTCAGCAAAAAGCGAAGAGGTGATCGCCAACGTACAAAAATTTTCGGAAGGGTTGAAAAAACAAGGCACACTTGCCAATGAGCTGGTAACAGACACAATGGTATACAGCACTATAAGAAACATGATAAACAACCTGAACACTGCATCTGTAAATTTAAATAATGCTTCACTTAAAGTTTATGGTCTTACCGACAGTTTACAAAATGCAGGCGCCAGTTTAGGGGATACTACAAAACCTGTTGGTTTAATATTGAATGACAAACAGGTGGCACAGAATCTAAAGACGATGGTGCAAAATCTTGAAAGCAGCAGTAAAAAACTGGATGAAGACCTTGAAGCAGTACAGCACAATTTTTTGCTAAGAGGTTTTTTCAAAAAGAAGGAGAAGGCAGAGAAAGATAAGAAGCCTTAATTTGCCGGAGTTGCCAATGCAGGAAAGGTGGCTCACGTTTTGTATTATATATATCACATCATTAAAATAAGCAGCACAGTATAATATTTACAACCTGTTATTGTGGAAAAAGAAAAGCCCAGGTACTTAACCAGGAGTTCAGTGCCCGGCTTGCAAAAATATTGTACTGTACACAGGTATTATTTAATTCATCACAAAAATAAACACAAACATTATGGGTAATTTATTGTACACTGTCGCTGTAATATTAATAATAATATGGGCAATTGGCTATTTTGGCTACGCCGCCGGCGGACTCATTCATATACTGCTTGTCATTGCTGTTATAGTAGTGATATTAAGGGTAATACAGGGAAGAAATATATTATAGTAAACCAAACGGGCATGCCCGGCGCGTTGGATAATCAAGATTATTCATGAGGGTACGGCATGCCTGTCTCATCATTCATCAACAGTTAAAACAAAACAATGAGAATTAATCCGAACCTTGCTTTTGCAGCTATTACTTTCATGATAGTTTTCTTTTCATCATGTACCGTTGAATACAGGTCGCGCCATCCGCGCCACCACGAACATGTTGAAATTATAACGCCGGGCAGATAATATTTATTCCGTTATTGCAATGATCTTGTTAATAAGGCCGCCATAAATTTATGGCGGCCTTTATGGTTTTTTGAAGTTCAATCTTATTAGAGAAATTTTCGCTTCCTCCGTTTACTTTGTAAAGTATAAGACATATTCTTTTTCCACCTTTTACTTTTATCCCCCATATTCGGTATTGTTTGCTGGTGTCCACGTGAATACTTTTGACCGTTGATATTTTAAAAACACCAAATATTATATTTAACCATAGTATTTGTATTAACCTGATGACTATTAAAAAAACAACCATGCTTGCTAAATTCTATGTTTAACAATTATAGGCTCTCCTGTTCTTTTCATACAAAAAAATAAAATAAGAAAAATGAAAAAGGTTTTACTTCTTTCTGCTGTTGCACTTTCATGCACCTTCCTCACCAACGCAGCTATATTGCGTGTGGGCTTTTTTGGAACATTTATACCTAATGTTGACTACGGCGATTTTCCCACTGCCTATACTGCGGCCAATGCAGGGGATACCATTCTTGTATTTCCAGGTATTAATAATGTATCGCAGGTTATAAGCAAAAAAGTTATCGTTATCGGCCCTGGTAGTTTGCTGGACCCTAATACAACACCAGCAGGCAACGCAAACGAACAGGCTTCAACCGGTGTAGCTACCGTAAGTAACATTAGTTTTGTTGCGGGCAGCGAGGGATCTGTTATGATGGGCTTTGCAAACGGCAACTATACTGTACTTGCAAGCAATATTACTGTAAGGCGTAATCTCAATTGTAATGTTTATCTCGCCTCAAGCAATGTTACCACCACAGGTATACAGATATTAGAGAACTACAGGGTATCAATTTCACACGGCTCTGTTACAAACAGCAGCATTACCAATCTTAACATAAGCAATAACTTCATTTATTCTTTTTATACTGCCCCGGGTAATACGTATGGTGGCCTTATAAGCAATAATGTATGGGCGTTTGATGTAACCCAAAATACGGGTAATGCAAACGGAGGTTATACTACCCTCAGTTCAAGCAACAACGGGATTGAACTTGGCGGCGGCGCCTACCTGCTTGAAAACAATATTTTTGCAAGTTATACCAATGCCGATAACAGTAATTTCAACTACTTCAGCTTCGGCGATGGTGGCAACAGCATATTTAATTACAACATGGCATTGCAATCCCAAACACCTATTAATTGGGGCGCGGGTACCGGCAATGTTATTACACCCATTGCAAACGCTTCTGCTATTTTCCAGGCATTTCCGCTCATAGGTTCAACAAGTGCCGACGCCCGCTACCAGCTTGCTGCAGGCAGCCCTGCCTTAACGGTTGGTGCAGGCGGTACACCTATTGGCATGTTTGCAGGCCCCAGCCCGTACAAATTAAGTCTTATACCATCCATACCAAGTGTGTACAAGCTTAGCTCGCCCCAGGGCAATAATCCGCCGGGCAGTACTATCACTATAAATGTAAGTACAAGGGGTAATAATTAATATAACGGTGATGCTAACGCTGTTATTAAAATAGTTTTTAACCTGCTGCCTGTAATAAATATCCATTGGTTTAAATATGCCGGGCAGTTATCAAATACATTTATTATGAGTGGTTATTTTAATCATACAAAAAAGCTGCGGGCTTTATTGCAGCGGTGTAAAAGCGCCGTTCTAAAATACACCGCCGGCCTGGCGGTTATTGTTTACTTTTCCGCTGCTTTACACGCCCAACCTAATATTACACGCGTAGAATATTATATTGATACTGATCCCGGCTATGGCAAAGGGACAGCACTATCTATCGTGCCAGCCAAGAACCTGCCTAACCTTTCCTTTAACATTGACCTGACTCCTTTATACGAAGGTGTACATTTTGCGGCTGTTAGAAGCCAGGATGCTAATGGTGCATGGAGCCTGGATAGCAAATATCTTTTTTTAAAGCCATATAAAAGTACTTCAGGTATTCCGCAGCCTAACATAAGCTATGTGGAATATTATTTGGATAAAGACCCCGGTTATGGTAAAGCAACGCCTTTAACTATAACGCCCGGCAAGAACTTAAGCGCCATCCCCTTTAACATAAACATGGCGCCATTGTATGAAGGTGTACATATTGTGGGCGTACGAAGCAGGGATGTTAATGGCGCCTGGAGTTTGGACAATCATTTTATATTTTTGAAACCCTACAAAAATAATGGCGCCGTACCGCAGCCTGTACTAAAAAGGGTTGAATATTATATTGATAAAGACCCTGGTTATGGCAAGGCAACAGCGCTAAACATCACTGCTGTTAAGGATATTGGTAATGTATCGATCAATATAAATTTTGCGGCGCTGTCACAAGGCGTGCATGTTGTTGGTATAAGAAGCCTTGATGCCAACGGGGCGTGGAGCCTTGACAACCATTGGGTATTTTTAAAACCTTACAGTCTAACGGGTATTACACAGCCTGATATTAGTGCTGTTGAATATTTTGTTGATAAAGACCCGGGCTATGGGAAGGCAACACAGGTTACCATAACACCAGGCAAAGACCTTTCGGGCCTGTCGTTTGTGATCGATCTTACCAAGATAGGCAATGGAGTACATAAAGTTGGTGTGCGTACAAAAGATGCCAATGGCGCCTGGAGCATTGACAATAAGTTTGTAATGAACGGCGGATCGTTACCGGTAGAGCTGATTGCGTTTAATGCTGAACCGGAAAAAAATGATGTTAAAGTAACCTGGAGCACAGCGACTGAAAATAACAGCAAGGATTTTGTAATACAACGCAGTTTAAATGGATCTGTTTTTGAAGATGCAGGTACCGTGGCAGCAGCAGGCAACAGCAGTACAATCCGTAATTATAATTTTATCGATGTGCAGGCAATGCAATACCACGCTAATGTACTGTATTACCGCCTTAAGCAGGTGGATTTAGATAACAGGACAAGGTACAGCGGCGTGCGTAAAATATTGATTGATGCTTCCCCTAATACATTGAAGCTGCAATATAACCCTGTGCAGCAGCAGGCGGTGCTGCTTTACATCACGGGCGAAAATGGTAAAGCGGTTATACAATTAACTGATATGGCAGGCAGGGTAATACTGCAAAAAGAATATAGTGTAACTGCAGGCCTTAACACTATAACCCTGCAAACCGGCAATATTACTGCAGGCATTTATAACATACAGCTTATAAATGCAAACGATAAACAGTTTGTACGGATGCTGAAAGAATAATGAACATAAGATATTAATATGAAAGATCAGCAAGGGTTAGCATTTTAGCTAACCCTTTTGCTTTTTAAACAGTTTGACCGGGCAAGCTATAAAATAAATTGTAAGGCATTGACCCAACATGCGTCAACGGAATAAAAATGTTTTTATGAAAAAAATGTTTGCCCTTGCCATAACCGCTGTTATGGCATTAGCTGCAGCGCATGCGCAAAAAGCAGAAGTGTTTAATGAAGGCGGTATAGCCATACATGGCTACGATGCCGTAGCGTACTTTATCAAAAGCCAGCCAGTTAAAGGCGACAGCAAATTTGCTTACAAATGGAATAATGCCACCTGGTATTTTGCAGATCAACAGGATCTGGACATGTTTAAAAGCAATCCGGAAAAGTATTCACCACAGTATGGCGGTTATTGCGCATATGGTGTTTCAGTTAACCACAAAGCCTCAACAAAGCCTGAAGCATGGAGTATTGTAAACGGAAAACTGTACCTTAATTACAATACAGATGTGCAGGCAACCTGGAAAAAAGACCAGGCCAAAAGAATAAACGACGCGGATAAAATATGGCCGGCCATAAAAGATAAGGAGTAAATAATTACCTACACCAAAAGGAGAGTATGTTTCAAACATCGGAACAACTCTTCTTTTGTTTTTTTGTATTTAATGATACGTGCAGTTACCCTTAATATGTACCTGCATCAGGCAGTGTGGGCGTTTGCGTCATAAAGCATTGCTGTGCAAAAGCAATTCTTGCATCCTTTACTTTGTAATACATCGTAGTTAACACAATGCCTGCACTTTTGCCAGAAATGTTCATCGGTAGTTATTTCGGAGTATGTTACCGGTTCAAAGCCAAGCCTGCTGTTCAGCTTCATTATAGCAAGCCCGGTTGTGATACTGAAGATATCAGCATGGGGATACTTTTCACGGCAAAGGTTAAAGATCAGTTTCTTTATCTCTGTTGCAATACCTTTCTTTCGGAAAGCCGGTGAAACGATCATGCCGCTGTTTGAAACGAATTTGCCCTGTTGCCAGGCCTCAATATAACAAAAACCAACCCATGTACCGCTTTTGGTTAGTGCAATAACGGCCTCACCATTTTCCATTTTTTGACAAATGGATTCCACTGAGCGCTGTCCTATACCTGTACCCCTGGCCCTGGCGGAAGACTCCATTTCTTTTACTATAAAAAAAGCATATTTAGCATCAAAAGTGTCTGCAACCCTTACGATGACGGGGCCAGGCTCTTCGCTTACAAGCTGAGAATTATTCATATTATCGATTTGAAATTTTTTTAAAACTTTTTTTTTGTTACAGCAGCTGTATTTTCCGCCGTGACATTAAATGCCGGAACGCAGGATCTGCTGTACATAAATTGAATAGATATGTATAGGTATTATTGCCTGCAATTGGTGCCGGGCATTCCTGTCAATCGGCATTATGGAAGAAATAGAATAGATGAATATATTCTCAATACCTGTTCTAACAACCGCATTACCTTTCATATAAATAGTTTCGGCAACACGCAGTATATTCTTTACCGATAAAAGGTCATTATCCTTAAACTTCTTTTTCATAAGATCCGACAGACGTGCTATAGCTCTATAGGCATCACTGTTGTTCATTTTTCCGGCTTTTTCGTTCTTTTCAAGTTCGGGCAGGCTGCCTTCTATAAAAGCAGCTATTTCATATTCGTGTAACATATACAACCATTTGCCGGTTCAGCGCCAATGGCATGCCAGTAGTATACACACCGTTGCAAAACCAATTGTATTGTATTGATTGATAATAACATGCATAAAATATAGCAGATATCTCCGGTATATTTTAAAGGCTGTTTCCCCCTTTCAATTTGGTATGGTAACTGTCAAAATCATAAGGCCAGGACAATGTGTTCACAACTGCTGCTAAAATGTTAATTAAGTGCAGTTGTATGCCTCTTTTATTCTGGCAGCTTGCATTTGATCCTTACATTCGTGTCATAAAGGAAATTCTCGGTGTATGCAAAATATCAGGATATCAACAGCACAGTTTGAACACAAAAGCGGCGATAAAACCTATAACCTTGGTGTAATTGATAAGCTTGCCGGGCAGGCAGTTTTACGGGGCTCGCAGGCCATCGCCTTTCACGAGTGTTCAATAAGCGGTTACACGTTCGCAAGGTATTTGGATAAACAGCAAATGCTTGAGCTGGCTGAATATATTCCCGCCGGAGAAAGTGTACAAAAACTTACGGAAATAGCCACAAAGCATAACATAGCCATATTAGCAGGTCTGTTTGAAAAAGATGCAAATGAAAATTTATACAAGGCTTACATATGTGTTGACAAAACGGGCTTGATAGCTAAATTCAGGAAACTGCACCCGTTCATCAATCCTTACCTCATACCAGGAAACAGTTATTGTGTATTTGAATTACATGGCTGGAAATGTGGAATATTGATCTGCTATGATAATAACATTATTGAAAATGTAAGGGCCACCAACCTGTTGGGCGCCGATATAATCTTTATGCCGCATGTAACCATGTGCACGCCATCCACCAGGCCGGGCGCGGGTTTTGTTGACCCCAAACTGTGGTTGACCAAAGAAACCGACCCTACTCCTTTGCGATTGGAATTTGACGGAATGAAAGGCCGTGAATGGTTGATGAAATGGCTGCCAGCACGCGCATATGACAATGCCATATACGCGGTTTTCAGCAATGCCATCGGGATGGACGACGACCAGTTAAAGAATGGCTGCAGTATGATAATAGACCCTTTCGGGGATGTGGTGGCAGAATGCAGGGAACTGGGGGATGCAATAGCTACTGCAACTTTCACGGCTGCAAAACTTACCGATGCAGGCGGGTACCGGTACAAAAAAGCAAGAAGGCCGGATCTGTACAAGGATATCGTAGGGCAAGCACACAAATCAGAGCAGAAAGTGATTTGGCTGGAGGAAGAATAGGTCTCAAACTTTCTTTCCTACTTCTCTGGTAAGCTTCCATGTAAAAAATAATAAGCCAACTAATATTACAATAATCACCGCCCAAAGCCAGGAGCGTTTGAAAAAACTGGTACTGGCAGTAACAGCATTTGTAGCGGGCATAGCTTCAATATTAGAAAAACTAATGCGGGGAATATCCCGCGGAAGACTGTCTTTAAAAGCCTGCAGGTCGTACTCTGGGGCTTTTGCATTTAGATCATTCATTTCCAGGTGATAAGTTCTGGCGGAATCAAGCCAGGGAACTATGGTTTTAAATTGCTGGAATGTTGTAATGCTTTTTATCTTAAGGGCGGGATTATCCCCGTTATAAATTTTTATAAGCCAGTCCCTTGCTTTAATTACTGGGATATTAAGGTTGAAAACGGTATCTGATGAAAGCGTAAATTTTGTAACCAGGCTATATGGTATAGCCACCTCAATATCCCGTTTGAAGAATTTGGGGCCGCTAACATACAATACTATCCTGCTGACCTGGTCCTCCCTCAGGCTATGGATGTTTATATAGGAATAGCCATCAGTATTATCCTGCTGGGTAAAGCTGCACGGGGAATTTTGAACATAACTCATGTTTTCTTTTAATCTAACCTCTTTATAATTCCCTGCAGCAATAATATTTAATGGGTCATATTTTTTATTGTCAATAACAAGTTTAATGTAATGATAAGAAACCAGTGGAAAATTAATTGTTTCTGCATATTCATCAGTGTCCTGAATATTCTTTTTTTCAAGAGCGATATTTTCTAAAATTGAGAACCAGTTCTGATTGTCATTGCTGCCACTCATATCAGCCGAACGAATCACCGAAACATTTGCGATAAGTAACGTAACCGAATTTATTTTTTCATTTTCGCTATTGTCAATTATCAAAATAGTCTTTCCGCTATCATCCTGCCGTTTTGATATTATATTTAACTGATGAAAAATAATGTCCTGGGTGGACAATGGAATATTGAAACTTTCAATAATATAAGGCACCTGTCTCCCGCTATCATCCATTATCCGCAGGTCACTAAAATCAGTTTTTACATAGCTGCTGAGTTCGGGTGTAACGGGAATAGAATAGAACCCCGTTTTGGTAACGGGATCAAGTGCTGCCCTGTTCTTAAATGATTGCGCATACAGGGTAGTACAGGCCATCATCAACAAAAGCAATAAAAAATTACGATACATTGTTCTTATCATCTATGATCAGTTTCTTCAGGCGCTGGTACATGAATGACACCACAAGCAGCACAACACCCAATAAGATAAAAGCCAATATCTTTCCACCCACGGGGATATTCTGAATATCATACGCAAACAGCTTTACCAGTGTGATGCCAAAGACCACGAGCGCGATAACACGCAAAGGTTTATATTTTTTTGATAACCCAAGCCAGATGATGACAAAGGATGACAAACCCCATACGATACTCAACCCGGCTTTGCTGTAAAGATTCTCTGCATATTCAACTGATGAAGCCCCTGAATAATACAACCATACGAACAGGTGCCGGGTCTCAAGGCTGAATACAACAAGTATGGCTATAGTAACTACCCATGCAAAAGATCCGGAACCGTTGCCTGCAAATATCTTGTTCTTTCTAACATAACTGATCGTATTTGCAATAAGGGTCAACAGTAATACCACGCTAAACACGTTAGCTATAAAATGCATTTTGTTGCTGCCCGATGCCAGCATCTGTTTTTCTGTAACATAGGTGTTTGCTACATTAAGAACGTACGCTGCAAATACAGCTAATGGTATCCCGATACGCACTGTTCTGTCTGTAGCGACCCTAAGTTTGTTAAATACAAAAAATAACACGACAAAAAAGCTGACCACATACAATTGCAGGTATAGAAACTGTATTCCTGTGCCGGGTAAATTATTTGAGAACTGGAAGTTTATTTCGAGAGTTCCTGTACAAAAAAGGAGCAATATAAAAACAGTGATATAAAAAGAGCGCATGCCGGCGTTGGTAATGCCCGGCAGGTAATACGTATCTGCTTCCCTGCGCAATAACCTGTACACAATGAACATGGCGAGTGAGCATACAAGGCCTGTAATAAACCCTTTATTAATAATAACAGGCAAAAATTGAACGGCAGCAGTATCGTATATGCCGGAATACACCTGCATCCAGTCCATCGCAAGGCTTATCAACATTAAACCTGTTACAAGTATGCAGGATACTTTAAACAGCCTTATGAAGGACTTTTGGTAAAGCCATAGCAACACAACTGTTTCAGCAGCCCAGAACAGGGTAATATAGTGGCCATTCAACTGAACCGGCGCTGCCAGGGATATATAGGTTACCGTTATACCAATAAGCAGGTATATAAAATTTTTGTCGGCCTTTGACCTCTTAAAGAAAGCATAGCCAAGGATAAGGTTAACGGCCCCAAGCACCGCGGTGAACAAGCCTTTGTATTCGCCCATATTGCCGTTGGTAAGCAGGTAAACCCCCTCACCATAAAAGAACAGGTTGACAGACAGCAACACGATGAGGTCAAACGCCTTCAATTTGCTTCCCCTGCTAACATGGTGTATAACATTCATCACTACGAACATGGCGTAAAAAACACAATCGAATATGAATGTGCCTTTATACGAAAACGTATTATACGTACGGCCATTTACAATCCATCCGGCAAAAATGACCGCTGTAAAGAAAAAGGAGATAAAATTAAGTGGCCGCCATCTTTTATAATATGCAAGCACGATAAGCCCTGCATTTAGGATCGACAGGTAAGTGAACAATACCACATAATTCCCTTCCCCGTTACTCACGAGAAAAGGGGCAATAAAACCACCCACAGAAGCAATGATTGCAAGTTCAATACGGTCGTATAAAATAGAGAGGAGCACTGCAAAAACAGTGATCACTACCATTATCACAAATGCTATATCCTGGCTGAAGAGCTGGTATTGATGAAAGGCAAGCGCAATAGTAAAATAGAAAATGGTCAGCCCCCCACCAACCAAAACAGAACTGAATGAATGATAATTTTTACGCAGCCTGTGTGCCAGGGCCAGCAGCACAGCACCGCAGAACAGGCCTATACAAACCCTGCCTATCTCCTTGATCCAGTCCTGGTCGATCGCGTATTTAACAAAGAAACCAACGCCCAATACAAGTATACCAATACCTATTTTATTGATGAGGTTCTCACCAATAAACTTTTCCATGTCTGGGTTTTCCTTTAGCCATTTATCCCACCAGGAGGGGGCAGGTTCAGCATAATTAAAAGATGGATTTTTAGGCGGTACCGGTTCTGGAGCAGGCGCCTCGTACGGCGATTCTACAGGCCTGTCAAACACAGAAATAAAGGCAGGCGGTTCAACAACCTTTTCAACATAGGCCCCTTTCTCTTCCTCCTGCTTTTTGGGTTCAGGTGTAAGTATAATGTCTTCCTTTAAACTTTCTTTTGGCCCAGGCTCTTCTTCTTTAACCCTGGTAAATGAACCCGTATATTTTTTTTCTTCGGGTTTAACTGCATCAGTACTTCGCTTTGCGATCTCTCTTCGCATGGCCTCCAGTTCATCCTGTACGCTTCTAAGCAACCTTTTTACCTCGCCCAACTGGCTCATCAGTATTACCAGGAAGACCAGTACGACAATAGGCAGGAATATTTCCATATAGTTTAAGGTTGGCGCCTTTTATCATAACGGTGCCACTACGAATATACGAATGGGATATTTAAGGAACTGCAAAATAAAATACGCCACATTCTATTCACTAAACTCTTTCCTGTACTCAAAAGGTGTTTTGCCAATGATACTTTTAAATTGCCTGTTAAAATAAGAGAGGTTATTAAAGCCGCATTCAAAACAAACACCTGCTATACTGCTGTCCCTGCCTGCAAGCAATTTGGTTGCGTGGGTTATACGCACATCATTTACAAATTGTGAGAATGTTTTCCTGGCACGTCTTTTAAAATACCTGCAAAAAGCAGCTTCATTCATGTACGCAAGCGCCGCAGCCTTCTTGCTGCGTACTTCGTTCTTATAATTTTCCAGTACGTATTTGAATACGGTTTCCAGCTTTTCAGGGTCATCTGCATTAAAAGAGCTTTGCATTCCTGAAGTGATGAAGGACATATTGCTCTTCTTTTGTACGGATAATTCATCCATCAACTTCAATAACAAAATGAGCGACCGCATGCCCGTACTTTCAACTAGTTCATAAAATAAAGACTGCAGGGCGGCATCAGGCCTGTTTACTTTTATACCGGCTTTTGAAAGCGCTAACAGTTTTTTTATTTTCACCAGCTCGGCGCAATCAAAAAAGCCTTTCCCCAAAAAATCTTCTTTGAACTGTATCACAATAGCATGTGCCGTTTGCTTCGAATCAATAAAGGCTTTGTCATTATAAAAACAATGCGCCAATCCCGGCCCGAAGAAATAAATATCTCCATCGTTAAAATTTATCACCCTGTTGCCTGCATATAATTTGCCATAGCTTTTTGCTATGAATATCAGTTCGTAGTCATAATGAAAATGAAAGGGCGCAGTAAACTTGGGCTGAAAGTATTGCCTGACCATAAAGCTTGCGTCAGCCAATGAGTTTATTTGCTGAAAGATCATTTTCATATCATAAATATAGCACTTCTATACCAAGCTCAATATCAAATATGTTGTCAAACGTAAATATTGTATCAGAAATAGCAAATAGTATATTTCATTTTTCTTAATATCACCTGTAGGTTTGCCGGGCACAATTTATACTATGTACAGTAACAGACTTGCTTTGCCTTTTTTAGTGTCTTTATTATTTGCATACTGTGCATGTACCGCACAAAAAGCATCAAGACCAAAGGGTGAGATCATATACCATGTTTTTCAAAGAAGTTTTTACGATAGTAATGGAGACCTTCATGGCGACCTGAATGGCCTTCGTTCAAAACTTGATTACCTGCAGGACCTTGGTGTGACCTCTATTCTTACGTTGCCTGTTTATGCATCCTTATTCTACCATAATTATTTTGCTACGGACTTTGATAAGATCGATCCGAGGTTCGGTAACATGAATGAGTTTGTCACTCTTGTAAAAGAAGTACACAGGCGCGGCATGAAGATATACCTTGACATGGAAACACAATATGTTACGGAAGATCAATTGTGGTGGAAGGATGCCTTTGGCAATACTTCTTCAAAATACAGTGACTATATTTTGTGGGACGATTCAGCGAATAAAAAACCATCCTCCATTATCTTCGGTATTACTGAATTGAAAGGTTACGATGGCACTGCACGCAAAATAACAACAGCAAACCTTTACAGTAAAGGCCTGCAGGAATATAACTACCAGTTATTTAAAAAATATATTGACCCGAACAATGATGGGAAGTTTGATGATGGCGTAGATGGTTTTCGTTTTGACCACATGATGGATGACCTTGACTATAAAGGCAGGCTTACCAACCTGTTCAATAAATTCTGGGTGCCATTGATCACGCGATTGAAACAGGTGAACCCTGCCATCAGTTTTGTTGCAGAGCAGGCCAACTGGGGTTCATTCGGTTTTGAATATTTTGATAAAGGCGGTGTTGACAGGGTGTTTGGATTCAGGCTGCAATTAGCCATCGCTTCCTTTGATAAGAACAGGCTGGCAGCCATGGCCGATACAACGCTTGGTATGTTGCCTGCAGGCAAAGAACAGGTAGTATTTATTGAGAACCATGATATGCAGCGCTTTGCTTCTACGGTAAATAAAAATGTTGCCAAAGAAAAAGTTGGGGCTGCATTGAACCTTTTATTAGGCGGTATTCCATCCATCTATTATGGGCAGGAACTGGGAATGTTTGGTGCAGGCGGTTTTAACAAATTTGGGCAAACAGATGCAAATGATATTCCGCAAAGAGAAGCATTTGAATGGTATAAGGCCGATACCGGCAAGGGCATGGCGCTATGGTACAAAAATACCGGCCCCTGGTGGGACAGCACCAATTTAAAACCGAACGATGGCATATCACTTGAGGAAGAAAAAGGCGACCCAAACTCTTTGTGGAGTTTCTACAAGGCGCTTATCAAAGTAAGGCAATCACATTCGGAACTTTTTAATGGCAGGTATCAAACATTGCAAAACAATAATGATAAGGTCTTTTCCTTTTTGAGATATGATGGTAAAAATGCGGCTGTTATTGTTGTTAACCTTTCAAATATTGTGCAACAGGCAGTGGTGAATATCGCATCAAACAACATAACACCAGGCGGGAATATTCAAACCTTATTTGGAAAAGAAAAAGTGGTAAATAACAATAATAGTTTATCGGTTAATTTGCCTGCTTATGGTATTGGTGTATGGAAGGTGGAATAGAGTTGGGTATCGATTGACGCTCTCCTGTCAAAATGTGACGCGTCATAAGATATTTTTGACTTCAAAAGCACCAAGCCCTCCTGACGGAGTG
>Ga0207159_1135_pt2 | contig 15416 bp, 10 predicted proteins | sample Alteio_BWMinHeat_23_FD_153511 | JGI IMG/M metagenome (GOLD analysis project Ga0207159, IMG submission 153511) | Enriched cells from forest soil in Barre Woods Harvard Forest LTER site, Petersham, Massachusetts, United States -... | ecosystem: Environmental > Terrestrial > Soil > Temperate forest >... | reverse complement strand
ACAATATGAATTGAGTTATGACAAATTCAATTCAAAGGCATACAGAACCTATCGTGTTACATTAAATGCAATAGGTTTCAATCCCAGCGTTTCAATGGCAGTTGCTCCTGCTTTGCGAAATGATTTTCCCGAACTTGAAGAGGTTACACAGGCATGGTATCATGAATCTGGTTTGGTAATAATAGGTGAAAAAAAATTCGAGGAGAAAAGAATTATTTTTGCAGATAAATATTTTCCTTCTGTTTTTGACTATTACTGGCTGGAAGGAAATTATAAAACTGCATTGGCAGAGCCCAATAGCATTGTGCTTACAGAATCTTATGCGCGAAAATATTTTGGCAATAAAGAAGCAATAGGTCAGCTCATCAATCTTGAAAATGAATACAATTTAAAAGTAACCGGCATTATTAAAGACCTGCCGGGCAATACTCATCTGCCATTTAATTTATTAGTATCCTTTGAAACAGTTAGAAAACAAAGGGAAGAAAAAGGAGCCATGTCTAATTTTTACTGGATAAGCAGTGGAAGTTTTGCATACATCGTTACGCCGCAGCATTATAATATCGCAAACATTCAAAACAGGATGCATGGCTTTATTGAAAAGAATTGGGGAAAGGAAATTGCCGGCGAAGCAAGGCTCCCTTTACAGCCTCTGACCGATATACATTTCGATCCGCGTTATCTTAACAATACCATCAGTTATACTACGTCCAGGGAAACATATTATGTTCTTGCAGCCATAGCAGCTCTTATCATCATCATTGCCTGTATCAATTTCATCAATCTCGCGACCGCACAGGCCGTGCGCAGAGCAAAGGAGGTAGGAGTAAGAAAAGTATTGGGATCAAGCCGTTCTCAATTAATAGCTCAATTTCTTGGTGAAACTGCATTGATGGTTGTTGTTGCTTTAATTCTTGGCTTATTTTTTACCTCGCTTTTCTTACCCCAATTGGCAAAATGGCTCGATATTAAAATCAGTATTTCCCAGCTCTCACAGCCTTCGGTAATTATTTTTATTTTGTTAGCTGCCCTGGCTGTTATATTACTTGCCGGATTATATCCTTCATTTATTCAATCAGCATTCCGACCGATTGAATCGCTAAAAAGCAAAGTCACCCTGTCTTTAAAAGGATTGTCGCTGCGAAAAAGCCTCGTGGTAATTCAGTTTGCCATTTCGCAGATCATGATCGTAGGAACACTGGTAGTTGCATATCAAATGGATTTTTTTGAAAACCGAAACCTGGGATTCAACAAGGATGCTGTTATTTCTTTTAACATCCCTGATCAGCAAAAAACTGAAATATTACGACAACAGCTATTAAGCAACCCGGGTGTTAAGCAAATCAGTTTTTCTTCCGGGGCGCCGGTATTCAATAGTAATTTTGCGCCTTTTATATCACCCGAGAACGGAATTACAAAAGATGATGTAACGGAATTAAAATTTATAGATGAACCTTATACCGACATGTTCCAAATTCAAATACTTGCCGGTAATAACATCAGGCGCAACAATAAATTGGAAAATGATACAACTTATGATGTTCTGGTTAACGAAACCATGATCCACAAGCTGGGTTTGCGGGAACCACAACAAGGAATAGGCAAACATATCAACATTGGCAATTGGCATTGCACAATTACAGGTATTGTAAAAGATTTTCAAAGTGAATCAAAACACAAGAAGATAAGACCTTGTGTGCTGATCTATCGTGCGGACAATTTTTATATGGCAAGTGTAAAATTGACTGCATCCAATATGAATAGATCCATTACATCTATTGACAAATCATGGTCTGTGTTGTTTCCGCAAAGTATCTTCAGTTATGAATTTCTCGACGATCATATTGCAGCATGGTACAGGCAGGAACAAAAAGAATATACTGCATTTAAATTATTTGCAGGCATTGCCATATTGATCGGTTGCCTGGGTTTATATGGATTAATAGCCTTTGCAGCAGCTCAGCGCACAAAGGAAGTAGGAATCAGAAAAGTATTAGGTGCTTCACTTACCGATATTGTTTTACTTTTTTCAAAAGAATTTGTGCTATTGATCGCCATCGCATTTTTGATCGCTGCACCCGTTGCATATTATTTCATGAACAACTGGCTGCAAGGGTTTGCTTATCAAATAAGCATTGGCCCAAATATTTTTGTGATCGCAATCGTATCATCATTCATTATCGCAGCGGCTACAATTGCTTACCAGGCAATTAAAGCTGCTGTTGAGAATCCTGTGAAAAGTTTGAGAACAGAATGAATTCGTGAGACGTGAAACGTGAATCGTCAATAGATAAGGTCACTCACAACTCACGTTTCACGATTCACGGCAAAAAATAAAATTGACGACAAAAGAAAAAACATGATCAAAAACTACTTCAAACTCGCATCAAGAAATATTTTTCGTAAGAAACTATACACGATCATAAATCTTACAGGCCTTGGGGTGGCAAGTGCCTTCTGCATTTTGGTCTATTGGTATGTGAAGCATGAACAATCATTTGATAAGTTTCACATCCATGCAAATCAATTATACCGGCTTGAATTCAATGATATTTTCGGAGAAAATAACGTAGAAACAAAAAAAGATTTTTGGTCTTTTCTGAATCCGGGTGCAGACGATAAAAATCTAATCGCCACGCCGGTAATTTTGGCCGCAGAGTTAAAAAAAGATTTTCCTGAAATTGAAAATACAGTCAGGATAGCAACAGGAGAGGCTGTTGTATTCGTGAATAATACAGGGTTTAAAGAAAACAGTAATGTGGCTTTTGTAGATTCCTCTTTTTTTAAAGTATTTAGCTTTCCTCTTAAAGAGGGGAATACTTCAACAGTCCTTTCATCAATTAACAATGTTGTGATCAGCGAAAAGATCGCGTCAAAATACTTTGGAAAAGAAAATGCAGTGGGAAAAACTTTACGTCTCTCCACCCTCGATAATAATTTATTTACAGTTACCGGCGTTGCAAAAGATTTTCCGGTTAATTCAAGTTTTCAATTTGATTTGTTATTTCGCCGCGAGGCAGATATTTCGTACAAGGATGATGAAAGACATGAGCTAAATAGTTTTAGCGATATTCTCATATTACAACTGAAAAAAGGAACGAATATCACGGCCTTTAACCAGGAGCTGGATGTGTTCGGGAAAAAATATTTTCAGCCAACCATACAGCAATGGGCATCTTACCCCGGAAGTAGTACTGTAAAGGCTGAAAATTTTCATATTATTCTTCGACCCTTTTCAAATGCTCATTATAGCGCAAGCAGTTCCTGGATGCATTATACAGATCTGAAAAAAATATATCAGCTCGCCGCTCTTGCAGTTATCATTCTGCTGATTGCATGCCTGAATTATATATTACTTACACTTACAAGTACGATATCACGTTCACAGGAAGTAGGTATACGAAAAACTGTTGGCGCGGAAAGGAAGCAAATCATTCTTCAATTTTTTATAGAGACGCAATTATTATCATTCATTGCTGTGATCATTGGTTTTTTACTTTCCGTTATTTGTCTTCCATTATTTAATTACTTAGCCGGGACACATCTCCAATTAATTTATTCTTCATTTAAAGACGCAGCCTTATCATTACTTATTCTCAGCTTTATCTTAGGAATTTTATCCGGAATTTATCCGGCTCTTGTTATGTCCGGCCTTAAGCCTTTAAATATGATGCGCAATTTCTCCGCTTATCGTTTAAATCCTTACCTGTCAAGGATCCTGATCGTTACGCAATTCTCTATTTGCATTATTTTAATTATCTCTTCCCTGGTTATAAGGAAACAGATCCGTTATACAAATACAAAAGACCTTGGATTCGATAAAGAAAAAATTATTTCCATTCAGAATCCTTACGATTTTAATGATAAAATAAAAACCTTTCAACTCCGCGACCGCTTGTTTCACTATGCAGCCGAAGAACCTGCCATTGACAATATAACAAGTACTTTTTTTCCATATAAAGGATTCAATATAAATAATCACGTAATCGGAAATGAAAAAGTACAAGTCCAGGATTTCAACATAGACTACAATTATTTTTCTTTTTTTAAAATACCAATAATAAAGGGAAGGAGTTTTTCACCTTCTATTGTTGAAGACAGCGCTTTTTTAAAACTCACACCTGATCAGAAAATGGAAACGGGCTCTGTTGTAAGACAATCCGTAGTGGTTAATGAAACACTTTATAAAATACTGGGAAATCCGCCCATGGATGTAATCAATCGTTCTTTAGGTGGAAAAATCATCGGAGTATGCAAAGATTATTATGCAGATGATCTTACAAAAAAAATAGCACCTGCTTATCATAGGATAGAAAAGGGGTACATAGGATATTTCTGGATCAAGATAAAAGCGGGGCAAAGCATACCATTGTTATTAAGTAAAATAAAAAACAAATGGAATGATCTGACGGCAAACCAGCCTTTCACTTATGCTTTCCTCGATGAAGAAGTTGCTAAGAGCTACGATGTTTACCTGCGCTGGATGAAAACCATTTCTATTTGCAGTTTGCTTGCTATCATTATTGCATGCATGGGCTTATTCGGTCTCTCTGGATTAACGACTGCCAACAGGATAAAGGAAATTGGCATTCGCAAAGTGCTGGGAGCTACGATCAGTGATCTTTTTTTGATGCTGAACAAAAGTACATTGGTCATTGGATTGCTTTCTTTTGTGATAGCCATGCCTATTGCCTTTTACCTGATGAATGAATGGCTACAGAATTTCGCCTATCATATACAAATTAGTTGGGGTGTATTTGCTTTCGCCGGAATTTTAAGTACGATAATGGCACTGATCGCAGTAAGCTATCACACAATTAAAACAGCCGTTTCAAACCCTGTGAAAAGCTTAAGAACGGAATGAGACGTGAAACGTGAGACGTCAGTTGGTAAATCACTCACGGTTCACGTCTCACGACAAGGCATTTAATATTAAAACAATAAAACAGAAAAAAACAATGCTAGAATTAAAAGGAATCTACAAATGGGTGAACACAGGTGTAAACCGGACCTTTATTTTAAAAGATGTTGATCTTTCCGTCAGACAAGGAGAGTTTATTTCCATCATGGGGCCATCCGGTTCCGGAAAATCAACACTGCTGAACATTATTGGTATGCTGGATGAATTCAATGAAGGCGAATATCATTTCATGCATGAATCAGTTCATAAGCTGAAAGAAAAACAACGATCCGGTTTGTATAAACAATACATCGGCTTTGTGTTCCAGGCTTATCATTTGATTGATGAATTAACCGTGTATGAAAATATTGAAACGCCGCTGATCTACCAGAATATCAAAACCCCGGAACGTAAGGCGATGGTGGCTGATATTATAGATCGTTTCCAGATCGTTGGGAAAAAAGATCTTTTTCCGACACAACTCTCCGGGGGACAGCAACAATTAGTGGGCATAGCAAGAGCACTGATCTCAAAACCAAAATTAATACTCGCAGATGAGCCTACAGGAAACCTCAATTCAAAACAGGGTGAAGAGATCATGGGCCTGTTTAAAGAATTAAATAATGAAGGAGTAACAATCATCCAGGTTACCCATTCTGAAAAAAATGCCGCTTATGGTTCAAGGATCATCAGGCTACTCGATGGAATGATTGAGAATTCATAAAATTTTAAAAAAACAAAAAACTGAACATTCTTTACAAATGCTGATTAAATAAAACTGGAAATGAAAAAGATATTTTTAAGTATAGCACCCCTCTTTTTTTGTTCATTGATCATTGCACAACAAAATAAATTGACACTGCAGCAATGCGTGGACACTGCATTAAAAAATAATTTTGATATACAGCAGAGTGGCCTTAGAATGCAAACAGCTGAAATAAATTGGAAGCAGGCAAAACTAAATCTCCTTCCGAATTTAAATGGCTTAGCCTCTCAAAGTATTAACCAGGGACGCAGTATCGATCCATTTACCAATGCCTACAACAATCAGAAATATAATTCTGCAGGCTATGGGCTAAATAGCCAGACTACTTTATTCCAGGGCCTTGCTGCACAGAATTTAATAAAAGAAAATTCTCTTAACTATCAGGCCTCAAACATGGATTGGCAGCAGGCAAAGGATAATGCCACGATCAATGTTATACTCGCCTACTTACAGGTATTGAGTAATGAGGACCTGCTAACGCAGGCACAGAACCAGGCTGATTATAGTCAAAAACAGGTAGATCGCCTCGAAGTATTGAATAAACAAGGTGCTGTTTCTCCCTCCGATCTTAGCAATTTGAGAGGACTATTGGCAAACGATCAGCTCTCTATTATCAACAGCAAAAATGCTTTGGAATCATCAAAAATAAATCTTTGTCAACTGATGAATATTCCATATGATAAGAATATAGAGCTTGAAAAAATCAATGCTGAATCTTATGCTGCTAAATATGATCAGACTTCTGAAAATATTTACCAGACAGCATTACAACAATTCGCGCAGGTCAAGGCAGTCGATCTGCGAAAACAAAGTGCGGAAAAAGCAATAAAGGTGCAAAGAGGCCAACTATTTCCGCGGTTAACCTTTAATGTAAACGCGAATACAAATTATTCCAGCGCCGCATCACAATCTATTTTTCTAAATACAACGGATGTTGCCTCCACCGATTATGTGATTATAAATGGGACGCAGACACCTGTCATTCGCAAGCAAAGTAATTTTTCTTCAGAAAAAATTTCATACAATAACCAGCTTAACAATAATCTTTACAATACGTTCAGCCTCGATCTGAGTATTCCTATTTTTAATTCTTTATATCAGCGCAATCGAATTAAATTGGCGAAGATCGATGTAAAAAATGCCGACCTGGTTGCTAAGACAACAAAAACACAATTACAGCAATCAATAGAACTGGCCTATGCAAATATGACTGCCGCGGCTGATCGCTATAAAACCTTAATAGGCCAGGTGAACGCTTACACCGAATCTTTTCGTGCTGCAGAGATCCGTTTTAACAGCGGTGTGGGCACGTCAATTGATTATGGATTGGCAAAAAATTATTTAGACCAGGCAAACATTAACCTGATCACGGCTAAATATGATTATGTATTAAGAACTAAGATCCTGGATTACTACCAGGGCAAGCAATTGTGGTAAGTATTTATAGATGATCGTTATTGAAAAGCAATTGATTTGATTGCTTTTTTCTATATGAAGATCAAAAAATTAATTTTACAGACGTCCTGTTTGCAAAGATTGAAAGAATTCTATTCTTCCATTCTTGAATTAGCCGTTGAAAGAACCAATGACAAAGAAGTATTCATAAGGATCGGCAAGAGCGAATTAATTTTTACCGAAACAAAAGAATCAAAACCTTTTTATCACTTTGCTATAAATATCCCCGCCAATAAAATAGAAGAGGCAAGGGACTGGTTAAAGAATAAAGTAAGCCTGTTATGGATGGAAGATTATAAAAGCGATATCGCTGAGTTTTCGGATTGGCACGCAAGATCAATCTATTTTTTCGACCCCGCAGGAAATATCCTGGAGCTAATTGCAAGATTCGATTTGAAGAATGAAAGAGATGAAGCTTTTTCTTCCGGGCAATTTCTTTCTATAGATGAGGTGGGCCTGGTCTTCAATCAAAACGAATTGGAATTAAAAACTTCCGGTCTTCTCAAAAATTATTCACTTTCTTATTTCAGTAAACAACCTCCGCTACCACAATTTAAAGCGCTCGGTGATGATAATGGGCTGTTCATCGTTGTACCTGCACAACGCAATTGGTTTCCTACTAATAAACCTTCTCAGATATTCCCTGTAAAAGTGATAATTGAAAACAATAATAAGCAATACCGGCTGGAACTGTGAATTCCATTATGGTCGGGTGTCTGCCTAACGTCTCTTTAAAACGACAGTTTACGACTCATCGGTAATACCCTATGCGACAGAAAAGCCGGTAGATATAATAGCCGGAATTTATTCTTCATCGCTCCTTTTAAAGCCAATTCTTGGTCGTGGCTCCTGCAGAGGATTGAATAATTGTTTCAAGACCAAAAAAATCATCTCTATATCACCACTATTCTGTATTACTTGTTTTTCTAATTGCTCTAATTTCAACAGAATGTCTTTATGAGTAAGAAGCATCTCCCGAAACTTTGTAAAAATTCTGATAATACGAATATTGACTTCAACGGCTGTATCACTGTTCAAAACACTTGACAACATGGATACTCCCTGTTCGGTAAAAGCGTACGGCATCTTTCTTGTACCGCCCCAACTTGATGTTCCATTTTGGAATATCAAGTTTTTAAATTCCTTCTGTGTCAATTGGAACATAAAATCATCAGGGAACCGTTTTGAATTTCGTCTTACTGCTTTGTTTAGATTACTGGTAGTGACATTATATAGCTCTGCCAGATCTTTATCCAGCATTACTTTTTGTCCTCTTATAAAATATATTTTACTAATAATGGCTTCATCCGGTAATACTGTTATCTTCTTCGTTTTTGCCATGATGCTTTGTTAAAAGGTGACAGTATATTCTTTTCTTCTTCTGTCCCCGATAACTCAAATGACCATTTCCATTTAAAACATGCAAAAGAGGCAAATAAATGTTATGATCTTGTTGATCGTGCTTGAACGGGACAGACATTAGTGGGTTATTATTGATAATTGTAAAATTGAAGGATGATATACTGAGGGCATTGTGAAAAACAGCAATTAAACCTGCGAAAAAACTTCTTGCCCATCTTAATTTATATTGACCATTCCTACCATGCCCACGAGGACCACCCAATTAATCGAATTCGTATTTTCGTAGAGGATAAATAAAGTAAATTACTTTGTGAAAGACATTTCAACCCAATTTTGCAATACTCAACAGGCGGCCGAAATTTTGGCAGTAACACCTTCGAGAATTCGTCAGTTAATTAATGATAAAATGATTACTGCAAAAAAAATCGGCAGGGATCATATAATTTCCAATACAGAAATAAAAAAATATATTTCTAATTCTAAGAAAGGCCGGGGAAGACCTCGAAATGTTAATAAATAAATCTTTCGTGTGCGTTAGAAATTATTATACTTGTGTGTCAATTTTTATCATTTATGATTTACAATTCTTATATCGCACCTACCGATGAAAACCCTATAACAATTATACATGGCGATGTGAGAAGTATAATAAAAAGTATTCCGACCGAATCCGTTCAATGTATAGTTACTTCTCCACCATACTGGGGTGTACGTGATTATGGTGTTCAAAATCAAATTGGCGCTGAACCAGAACTAGCTGACTATATATCTATTTTAGTTACTATTTTCTCTGAAGCAAGGAGAATTCTAAAACCTGATGGTATCTTTTGGCTTAACATTGGAAACACCTATACTTCGGGGGGAAGAAAATGGCGTCAGGATGATAGCAAAAATAAAGGGAGAGGCATGTCTTATCGTCCAGATACTCCCAAGGGCCTCAAAAAAAAGGATCTTATCGGAGTAGCATGGATGGTCGCATTAGAATGCCAAAAAAGTGGTTGGTATCTTAGAAATGACATTATTTGGAATAAACCAAATTGTCAGCCGGAAAGTGTTAAAGATCGGTTTACTGTAAGTCACGAATATCTTTTCCTGATGTCAAAATCCGAAAAATATTTTTTTAATCAGGAAGCAATTCTTGAGGAAACAAAAGATGGAACTGGCAAAAAAAATAAAAGAACAGTTTGGTCTATAAATACCGAAGCGTATTATGGAGCACACTTCGCTACTTTCCCTCCTTTATTAATCCGGCCCTGCATATTGGCAGGGTCAAAAGTCGGTGACGTAGTTTTTGACCCTTTTCTTGGCGCTGGTACAGTTTGTGCCGAAGCCAATCGCTTAGGTCGTCTGTCGTCGGGAGTCGAGTTAAACTTGGATTATGCAAAGCTTGCAAAAAGGCGCCTGCAAAGCGTACAAAAACCGTTAATTGTCCTCTAAGACATTAGGTTGAAAAGTCCATTCGGCAATAATACGACAAAGACTTTTTCTCAATCCTTTAACCTGCAGTTTTCGCTCCGTACCGCCATCAAAATATAATTGAAAATCAATTTTACCATCTGATGATATTATTGTGCAATATCCAGGTTTAGGCATTTGTTTACTGTCCGTCATCATTCTAAACTGTCCTGCTTTTGATCTTTCCAAAATTTCCTTTGGGATCTCAATAAGTTCGTATTTCCAAATTGGTGTTTTATCCAAACAACGAAGAGTAAGAATTTTGCTTGATTCTTTTAAGTGATCTAGAAACATTTGCACTAAGCCCTTTAATTGTTCTGGCTGATCTGTCCATTCTCCCTTGCCAAGTTCCATGTATTTGCTTATCCAAATAAGATTCTTTTTTATGCTTTTATCTGCCTGCGTTTTCAAGCTATATTTGATGTTATCAATTTCAATATCATGTCCTCGATTTCCGCGGGGAGCAAAGTCAGCCTCAATCTTCACCATTTTCGCGGTATTTACTAATGCGTGCTCAAACTTATCCTTAGTAAAAGGTTCATTTGAAAATGCGTGATGTATCATTAACGCATCGCCAAAGGATAAACACCAATCTTCAGTCATGAAAGTTTCATCTTTCAAAACAAATGTATGAGGACAGTTTAAAATATCTGTTACTTTCTCTACCCAAAGCAATCTATGATCGGGAAGTGATTCTATAATTTTGATAATATTTTCAAGTCTTGTTGGGTTATCTGTCATAATCGATTAAATCACAATGATAATAATAATCCCTAAGACCTTACAATCGCAATTGATATTTGTCTAACCCACAATACGCCTGCCTCCAATATCGGGCTTCTCGCGTGGCTCGCGACAAACAAGTTTTCATTGACATTAACACAACCTGAAGCAAAACGTAAGCATCGAGGTTACTATGAACTTAACATGAAGCAGTCCTTGATGTACTTGGGAGAAATCCTTTATAATTTCTTTGTAAGTCTTCTATAGTCTTTTGTCGTAACTAGTGTCCCGCCACTACCAGTTTCTTTGTTTCAATAATATAATTTGATGTCAGTACAACACCTACAAAATAGGTACCGGATATCAGGCCACTCATTTGAATGATTGTGCGACCATTTGGATATTCTTCTCTCATCTTTTGACCGATTGCATTCCATATAACGATCGCTTTTACAGGACGAGTTTTATCAATACTTATGTAAAAGACGTTCGGTGTTGGATTGGGCCATATCATGAAGTTGTATTGACCGGCCTTGTTGCCTACTGCAACCGTATCAGAGTAAGTTGAATCGCGGGTATAGCTGAGCATCAGGAGGCGATAAAAGCTAATGCCCCTGTAATTATTGGGATCAATGGCAGAATAATCAAGCTCAACATAACTATAGCCTGAAGCTGACTTTGAAGCAACAGTGGCTACATTTCTGAAACTGGTTTCATTGCTTAACATCCGCTGTACAACAAAAAGCTTCACATTTATTTCAGGGTTAGTCTTCCAGTAAGTATATACGTTCCCGGTATCCAAACGATAAGCATTGAACCAAAGATTGGTTTTATTTGCCGGAGGAATGCCGTTGCCGGTTAATTTTGTAAAATAAGAAGTAGCAGGTAATGGATTTAATACCCTGCTGTTTGTGCCACTGTTTATCAGTGCAGACCCTGTGGTGATGAATCCAATCCCGGGATAGTTTTGCGGGTATGACGTATCCCAGCCTATGCCATTAAACATAGATACATAGGCATATTGCTTATTTGCCCTGAACAAACTTCCTTCATCATTATTATCATGTTGCAGCGTTATGGAAACATTATCATTACCGGGTCCTGATCTTTTGCCGATCTCCCAGGTTTTATTTACGCTCTCCTTTGATAAGCCAGTTCCTGTGAACAAATTTGATCTTACACTATCAAAAACATTTGCATAATAGTCGTCATTTTGAAGAGAGTCGCTCAATATAGTTGCCGGTGTATAAGAATTTATTTTGCTGCCTATAGGAAACGCCACCTGACCATCGCTGCGGCGAATGTTTTCTCTCATCAATAATCCGCTTCCGGGTTTATTGTTTGTAACAAAATATCTCAACGAATCATAACCGTTAATTTTTCCCGGGTCCCTGTCTCCAACTGTAAAAATATAATCCTTCAAATACACAAGACCTTTTGAAAAATTAAACTGCCTTCTCACTTTTGCATTGCTTTGAGATAATTCAACACCCACGGAATTCTGAATGATAAGATTGGGAAAGGAAGGGCCTGATTTTATAGCCGCATTGTAACCTCCGTCAATTTGCTGGCGAAAACTGTCAGAAAGAAAACGGATCCATCCGCCGGTTCCGATAACACCATTACCTGAATTACTTTCATCGGTGATGAGTGACTGAGGATCGTTTTTCCAAATTTTCCCTGTAAAGTTTACAAATGCATTTTTGCCAATACCTAAATGTCCCTGGTTAATGACGTTTGAAAAAATAGTAGCGGTATCTCCTTTAAAAAAAACCTTACCTGATTTAGGAATGTAAAAACCGGTTTGTGCAATACAAGCAACACTGCTTGTAAAAAGCAGGAAAAAAAGGAGAAGATATTTTAAAAGAAAGGGCATTCTTCACGAATCATTTGGGGATCATAAAAAATTTTACTTTTTAGTATTCTCAACAGTTTTTAATTGTTATGAATTTTATTATTGTATCCTGTACCAACTTGTACCATTTGATTGAATAGTAATTGAGCTGGTTGGTGAAACAATAGTGCTGCCACCGGCGTTAAATCCTATATAAGAACCGCTCAAATTAAGGTTTGAGCCAGTTTCATTTACTATTATATATACCCGGCGAGCACATGAAGAAGCGGCGGGTAAAGTAATAGTTGGTGTTAAGCCTGTAACAATCACTGTATGGTGTGTTGCATTCAACGTGAGATTAGAAGTTGTAGTAGTGATGGAAAAGCCTGCTGATCCTACTACTTCCAGAGTGGAATTCGGAGAATTTGTATTTATGCCTACATTACCATTTCCATCAATACGCATTCTTTCATTGGTACTTTGGGTTGTGCCTCCGGTCATAAAAATTAATGACTTCGAGGCTGTCCCGGTGCCCATTAGTAAATTATTTCCAATATTATAAAAATAAGCGTCATCAGCTCCACCCATAGAACCACTTGTGTTTGCACTGCTATTGATCCCCATGTCTACATAATTCGTGGTCTCACTTCCATTATCGGCAGTAGCCACCACATCGGAAGAAGCGTTGGCGCCGTTCGATAAGTTTTGGATATTTAATTGCAGATAATTATTGATAGTGCCTTTTCCGACAATTGCATTTACAGATGAAGTTCCTGCGTTTACCAATAATTTTTCAGGATTGGCACTGGTAAATCCAGATGTATCAATACCTACACTCCCTGTTAAGCTGTCAATATAAAGCCGCTCGATGTTATTTGTGCGAAAGCGTAAACTTTTATTATCAATTGTTCCTATAAAATTTGTTACTGGTGTTATTCCTGAATTGCCACCTAATAACCAGACATTAGAATTACCGGCTTTATTATTGAAAGTATTCCAGTCAGTGCTGCTCAGATAACCATTTGCAGAAGTGGTTGCTTGTGTAATACCAATTACTCCATTTGAATACGTAATAGGTCCTGTAGCGGATAAAGAACTTGTTAGGGCGGAAAAGGCAAGTTTCCTTACAGTTCCACCAGTTATTGTCAATATACTATCACTTAAGATACCATCCTGCACTCCAAATAATTTCAAAGGATTTGTGGCTGAAATGTTTAATGAACCTGATAATGTTCCGCCTGTTAGAGGTAAATAATTAGAACCATTTGCTTTATTATTAAACGTATTCCAGTCGGTACTATTCAAATAACCATTAGTAGAAGTCGTTGCCTGGGAAATTCCGATGAGTCCATTTGTATAAGTAATCGGCGCAGTGCCTGAGAATAAAGAACGAACCTTTGTTGAAAAGTTTGAAATATTAGTAGTATCAATTGAAGATAATTTATTGTTGAATGTATTCCAGTCTGTATTACTTAATACACCTGTTGTGGAAGTATTTGCAAGTGCCATTGATAGAACTTGCCCGGCTGTTATACTCAATCCATTTGCTGTTCCGATTGTAACATTACCGGTATTGGTACCGCTAAGGTTTGAACCGCTAACTGTTCCGGTTGCCGCAACTGATGTTGGAGTAATAGCACCAAGCGTTAAAGTAATGGCCGGTGTTGTAGTTGGAGTAGCCACTACACCACTTACACCATTTGCTGTGGTTACTGAAACAGACGTTACAGAACCGCTTCCTTTAGTATTAAAACTGTTCCAGTCAGCACTGCTTAAATATCCATTCGTTGAAGTAGTTGACTGCGATATTCCAATTAATCCATTTGAATAAGTGATGGGGGCAGTGCCAGAAAATAAAGAACGAACCTTTACTGAAAAGTTTGAAATGTTAGTTGTATCAACTGAAGAAATCTTATTGTTGAAAGTATTCCAGTCAGTGCTGCTTAGATAACCATTTGTCGAAGTAGTTGCCTGTGAGATTCCGATTAATCCATTTGAATAAGTGATTGGTGCTGTACCTGAAAACAAAGAACGAACCTTTGCCGAAAAATTTGAAATACTAGTTGTATCAATTGAAGAAAGTTTATTGTTGAAAGTATTCCAGTCAGTGCTGCTTAGATAACCATTCGTTGAAGTGGTTGACTGCGATATTCCAATTAATCCATTTGAATAAGTGATGGGAGAAGTACCAGAAAATAAAGAACGAACTTTTACTGAAAAATTTGAAATATTGGTTGTATCAACAGAGGAAAGTTTGCTGTTGAAAGTGTTCCAGTCGGTGTTGCTTAATGCTCCTATTGTAGAAGTGTTTGCAAGTGCCATTGATAAAACCTGCCCGGCTGTTATACTTAATCCATTCGCTGTTCCGATTGTAACATTACCGGTATTGGTACCGCTAAGGTTTGAACCGCTAACTGTTCCGGTTGCCGCAACTGATGTTGGAGTAATAGCACCAAGCGTTAAAGTAATGGCCGGTGTTGTAGTTGGAGTAGCCACTACACCACTTACACCATTTGCTGTGGTTACTGAAACAGACGTTACAGAACCGCTTCCTTTAGTATTAAAACTGTTCCAGTCAGCACTGCTTAAATATCCATTCGTTGAAGTAGTTGACTGCGATATTCCAATTAATCCATTTGAATAAGTGATGGGGGCAGTGCCAGAAAATAAAGAACGAACCTTTACTGAAAAGTTTGAAATGTTAGTTGTATCAACTGAAGAAATCTTATTGTTGAAAGTATTCCAGTCAGTGCTGCTTAGATAACCATTTGTCGAAGTAGTTGCCTGTGAGATTCCGATTAATCCATTTGAATAAGTGATTGGTGCTGTACCTGAAAACAAAGAACGAACCTTTGCCGAAAAATTTGAAATACTAGTTGTATCAATTGAAGAAAGTTTATTGTTGAAAGTATTCCAGTCAG
>Ga0207159_1157_pt1 | contig 15438 bp, 16 predicted proteins | sample Alteio_BWMinHeat_23_FD_153511 | JGI IMG/M metagenome (GOLD analysis project Ga0207159, IMG submission 153511) | Enriched cells from forest soil in Barre Woods Harvard Forest LTER site, Petersham, Massachusetts, United States -... | ecosystem: Environmental > Terrestrial > Soil > Temperate forest >... | reverse complement strand
AAAGGGGTGAGTTTTTAGGCAATTGGTTTCAGCCCAAGCCCCCCCTATTGATAATTGAAATTGATGGCCTGCAACTCTGCAAATTGGAATGAGAGAGTGAATCAACGCGATTTAGCTGCCATAGGTACAGTGGAACGGCTTTCACTACTGGAGTGATAAACTGTCACGCGAGCTTTGCGATTGCGGGGTTTAGATTTAACGACAATGTCTACATCTTGGCCAATTTCATTCAGAAAATAAATTAACCGTTCGACCGAATAACCTCTAAAATGTCCGCTTAATAGCTCGGACAATTTGGGTTGAGAAATGCCAAACATAGCGGCAGCTAGTGTTTGAGTGAGTTTTTTCTTCTTAATTGCTTTGGCTATCTCCATGACAAGATTGGATTTTGTTTCCATCTCTTCATGATTTTTATACCCGAGGTCGGCATAGACACTGCCAGAGCCTATTTCTACCCTGGTGTCAGCCAGTTCCTCTTCATGTGTTCTTGCCTTTTTCATAATTTCCTCCGTTCAAGCAACCACTCTTTGTACTTTTGCTCTGCCAGCTTAAAGCGGCTTTTCACTAGATCTACATCTTGTTTTGGTGTTGCTATGCCCTGTTTTGATTTCTTTTGAAAGACGTGCAGCACAGCAATTGCATCCTGGAATTTTACTGTGTAGACTGCTCTATAAGTCCCTCCTGCATCATTTTCAACGATCTCTAAAACTGCGGCACTTCCAAATCCTTTAAAAGGTTTTGCCCTGTCGCTCTTTTCTCCTTTTTGGGCTTGGTAGAGGGCATGGCCTATCTCATCTTTAACATCTTCGGGTAGAGAAAAAAGATCGCTTTTTGTCGAAGCAATCCAGATAATCGGTTTTATGGCCATAAATCGGTCTCCAAGTTTTATTATCCCCAATATGGGGGATAATAGCAAGACAAATTATTGTGCTTTGACTGTCCAATAGAATTTTATCGGAGTAATACAAGAGGGTAGGCGGCGTCAATTAGATTTCAGTGGAAATCGCTGGATTTTTTATATTTTAGACAATTTAAAACATATTTTTTGGCCATCAGATGAAACAACCATATTGAACGTTTTTCCATATAAAGGATTAAAGCCAATCTTAGTGGATGCCACAACAATGCACTCCGTAACCATCGACCGGATGATGCTGTCTAATTCTAAATTGATTAGCGTCGTAGGAGTGAACCATGATACGATGAGCCCATTGTCAATGGATAAATAATTTGAGATATCAGTAAATATACTATCTTTATTTTGCATGCATAAAAACGAAGCCGAGCATATTCCCACTTTTTCATTTTTTGCGTTGTAAACCGATGCTCTTCAACATCACTCTCTCCTTAAATTTTGAGTCCTCTGTCATGCAATATCTTGAATTTCATGCTGCCTCTAAGATTAAAAACTCAATAGTTAAATTTTTCATTTTTTTCAATATCTTTTACGAGAACAAGTTTTTCTTGTCGACTCAACTTTTTGATCGCAATTTCTCGTTTTGAGGCTTCTGAGCGGTTAGGGTGCTCTTCGCGAAATATCACCTTCTCAGGGTTTGAAAAATGAAAGAAGCGCGCTCCGTTTCGTCTCTGCTGATGAGCCTCAAGGCGTCTCTTGAGGTTATTCGTAATCCCCGTGTACAGTTTTCCTGACAGCGTTCTGATGATGTACACTTCCCATTGAGTTGTCATGGTTCCATTTATAACATAGGTGCATAAATCAATCCACCTAGAACCGTACGTTTAATGATGTGAGTCAGGCCAGAAGTAGGCGTGGACTGAAGCGAATCGGTTGATTCCGATGAAAATTAACACAATTTTATCCCCCCAATTTCCGGACCATCCATCACAGTATCGTTAATTAAAGGCGAACTGGGACAAGAATTTACTGGAACTGAAGAAAGCAGGGTCAGGCTTGCAAGATTGCAAGTCGAACTTGACGCAATGCCTTAGTTGTATGGTTGATATTTCTAAATCAATCATGAGTTGTCAATGGGGATCATAAGGAACTTACTGAACTTAGGCAGGAGTGTGGCTATCGGAAGCTGCTTACGCCTATGCACTTGCCTGAATGGACCAAAGACCATCCCTTTATACTTCTGTTAACAGGCGATAATCTATCTTCAGTGCGGCAGCCAGTCTTTTCGCTACCTTTTCCCCTACAGCCCGTTTTCCGTTTTCGATCTTAGAAATTTCGTTTTGACTTACCTTGCTTTTTTTGTCCAATTCTTTGTGTGACATATTTTCCCTATAACGCATACCACGCAATACGAGGCCCGCTTTAGTGTATTTCTCGATTCGTTCCTTGGCCAAAATTTCCCATGCTACAGGTGCATCGTCTTCTTGAGTAGTCATACACACCTCCTTTCATTTAAACGATACTGGTACGGCCCCTTTTATTCGCTTACCACGCAATCTGCCTCTATCTCTACAAGCCAATCTTTATTGATGAAGCCCTTGACTGCAAAGAATGTACAGGCGGGGCGAATATCAGAGAAAAATTCGCCATGCGCCTTAGCAGCTTCTTTCCAAGTGCTAATATCTAGAAGCATTATCCGGGTTCGGACGACGTTCTGAAGCGACCCGCCCGCTTCTTCGATTGCCTTTTTCATAATCTCGATACAATATTTGGTCTGCTCATAGACATTATTGATGCCTACCGTTTGGCCGTCTGGGCCGATTGCAGCCGTACCTGCTACAGCTATCACGTTGCCAACTCTGCTCGCCCGTGAGAAGCCAATAGGCTCCTCCATAGGTGAACCCGACGATATATTTTTTCTATCCATCTATAATCCTTTCTGCGAATGGATCTCTAGTCCATTGGGTGAATTTAAACACAAGGTAGAAAAGTTCCATAGGATTTTCTGTTTACAGAGGGTATTTTTTACCCTAACACAAAATGCACCACATCTCGTAGTACGGAAAAACTTAAAAGTTATTAATCCCAAAGACTTTAGCTGGCCACATGTTGAGAAACGTAATTGGGTAGAATGTTCAGGTCCATCAAGGGAGTTAACATTTGGAGAATATGTTGACCTCTATCATTCAGTTATGCCAAAGTATCCGCTGCCAGGGACAATAACATTTAAAGAATTTGTTGAATTTTGGCGGAATGAGAATAAATCTATCAACGGGTCAAGCAAGCTATGACTCACCCATTGCACTAAATTGTAAAGGATGTGACTTTGTCGGCCAGCAATTAATAATTAAGGAGAAATTATGAGCGCCCTAACAGGTAGTGGTTTTTATGTACAGATACCCGGTGATGAACATTGGAATGTTGAGATGCCCCCCCGTTATGTGATAGAAGCTGGACCTATTGATGTATCTGACAGCGATCTTCGGGTCGAAGAACCCTTTTAGCTATTATTTGGCAAGAAAAGCCAAAGAGCCTTTAGGCGCCTTCAGCAGTGCTTCCAGAACAAAGGGGATCGCCTTTGCTCGACGAGATAGGTCCTCTCCTTTCCAAGGATAGACGCCCTCATCCGTTAAAAATTGAATTCCTGAAAGTAAAAATTCTGCCGATTCCAGTGGATGATCAGTTTTGAAAACCCCTTCTTCACAACCTTGCTCAATAATTTGCGCAAACAATGATGCCATCTTGACACAAGCCACCGCCAATTGCCATGTGTGAAATTTAACATTATCAGCACTGTGCAACTTTTGTAGTGCCTCCTTGTGCTCTTTTACAAAATTTCTATCTGCTGCTCTCAGAATGCGTATCCGTTCGAAAGCATCCCCTTTTGTCTTTTCTAAGGCAACCTTTAGCTTCTCAATATACCCAGAAATAAAATCTTCGATGACAGCCTCAAGAAGTTCATCTTTAGATTTGAAATAGCGATAGACGGAAATCTCAGGAATCTCAAGTTTTGCTATGATGTCCACCATTGTTGTCTTCTCATATCCCTTGTCCAGAAAAAAGTCCCTGGCAGCGTGGGTAATTTCGAGTTTCTTATCCTTTGAATTTTTCTCTTCACTAGTCATAAAAGACCTCTTTTTAGGTTGATGTATACCGCGCTCGGGTAGGATGTGAAGTTTTTTGCTGCGCCAAAGCCCCGGGGTTGAACGATCGGAAGTTGCCCCATATTTCTAATATTGGGCAACTTCCGATTCGTTCAACCGCGGGAGCTTTCGCGAGGCAAAAAACTCCACAGCCTACCCGAGCGCGGTATAAGTCCAATAAATTCCTTTAATTCTCTTGTGAATAACTCTAGTTGATCCTGAAAGGCTTCATGTCCTGCGGAAGGGATATTTAGAATATATGCGCTTTTTACAAGTTTAGATAGTTCGACGATATTCGAATTAGATACTATAGGATCCTTCTCTCCTCTTATAATCAATGATGGACATGAAATATTCTTAACGGATTCATTCGGACGACCCGTAGGACTTACATCGAGGGCCATCTTTACAGACTGTCTGAAAAGAGTATCAAACTCTGGTAGGGGGTTTAGCCTATTATATGACTCAAAAACTGATGGGCACTCTTTCTTCCAATTATCGCTTGTGAGTTTGGAATAGGCTTCTATCAGATGTTCGATATGTTGATTACACCATGGTGCACCAATAGTAATTAATCTATCTATTTTTAAGTTGGTAAATGAAGCCAGCCGATAAGCAACAGTCCCGCCATTACTAAAACCAAGAATTGTCAGGTTGGTAATATTTAATCGCTTCAGTATTAGTTCAGTGTCTTTTTGAAGCAACTCATAAGTTAGTTCTTTCGATCCAAGAGTTGATTTTCCATGCCCACGGCTATCAATCCCGATAATGCTAAATTTATCCGGAAGCTCGGAGATGACATCATTGAAATCTTCAATATTGCCGAGACCTCCGTGAAGAAATAATAATACTGGTTTTTTTTCATCGCCAAAAGTTTCGCAATAAATTTTTGCGTCATCTATATTAAAATATTTTCCTGAGATGTGATCAAAACTGCGCATCTTATAAACCTTATAAAACTGTTAATCTGAACGCATTGTTCTAGCCCTTGGTGCTACGTTGCGGCGGGTTCTGCCTTTTGCGGAGGATTCCAATCATGACCAAGAAGAGCTGATGGAAACGCTCATTCGTTAACTCCACGTTCCATTCTCCATTATTGGCAGAGGTATACTTTTCTAGAATCGCCTCTTTGTTTTCTTCAGATAAATTGGTGCTCTCATTGATTATATTAGCAATATGAACTCCAAAATTGACCTCTCCATTCTCTTGAAACACGGCATCAATAGATTCTTGAGGCAGTTCAGGGTTTGATAGATAGGCGTCCATCATCTCATTACGTTTTGTAGAGTATAATTCCCAGAGTCCTAACCCTATTAATGAAAATGTTCTCTTATCATTTTCTGTCAAGGGATGAAACCCGAAGGATAGGAGGAGTAGGTAGATATCGAACCCATGGATGTCCTGCGTCATGGCATCAGGAAGGCGAATGGTATCTACGAGACGTCTGAACATGTTTTGGAGAATTCTTTTACGCCTTAATTGGAGGGATTGCTTAATTTTTGTTTCATAATCAGCGTTTGGGCCTACAGCTCCCTGCGAGGTATGAAAAGCGATGACTTGAGGAATTATGTCATTTGCAGTTAGTCTGAGACCTCTTGAACAGTAGCCTCCATTAATACCGATTTCTTTAAGGGTATCTTCTAGATCTACCGTAAGGCCAGCTCTTTCCAACGCTTCAATGTAAGGAAGAATCTTGGAGAAGTTTTTCATAGCATCTTCCAAATCACTTTGGAGTCCTGCTGCTCGTTTCCTTTCGCAAAGGGCATCGACTAATTGCACCATCTGTTCTCGTAGCCAGGCAGCGGCGAATTGCTCTTTTGTTTGATTTCGCTCACGACCCAATTCGACCATGAAGTCATCAAACCGATTTTTTAATTCATCATTTGGAATTCCGGGGTGTTTTTCCCTTAGGAATTCTTGGAATCGATCATCAACTCTCAATTTTGGTTGGAGAAGCGGATATTTGGTTGTCCAGTTAATTCGATCGAAAAGCGTGAGGAATTTGTCATAGTGACGATCTTCAGGCAATGCGATCTGCTCTTGGGTCCATTTAGAGCAGTGTGCAGGATCTAACTCAAACGAAGATCTAGGGGCATCAACTATAGCGTTGATTTCTTGGAAGGATAGTTTTCGATTTTCAGTCCAGGGGGTAGCAAAAGCCTGTATCGATCTACTCTGATCGCCCCCAAAAATTTTACGTCCTACCCAGTCGATCTTTTCATAGAGAAACCACTTTATGGACTGCGGTACACTCAGGATTATGAGGTTGTAAACAGTGATGACCCTCACAATGTCCGTTCCTCCTACTATCCCAGCTACAGCGGAGAAAAGGGGCATATATCTTTCCATAAAATGGCTGATTCTGTAAGGAACCCATCCTCTTTGATCAATGACTTGATAGCCCATGAAAACCAGAGTTGGGACTGCAAAGGCATAATTCCCGAGGGCGATAAGGGCAACAGATCCTGTGACCATTGCAACACGTGTGAAATCGCCATAGTGTTCGGCGCAGAAACTCAGGACTTTTACGGTTCTATTGCCAAGCCTCTCAGGAAATAGTGTGAAGCGTAATTTGCTATTTGCCCATTTCCCGAAATCGCCGGCTTTCCCTAGTTTTACAGCTGCCAGATAAAGAGAGATGGGAATGCAGTAAAGAGGCGCTATGTTGCAATTAATAAGAACGTTAGATTTGGTTGACGCATTGGTAATGATCGCTTCTGCTAGGCGGCTGATGACACTTCCTAAGCTAGCCATTTGTTCAGTATGAGCGAATACGGCGCTCATGTAGTAATTGCCGCCTCTATTGATTTCTTTTTCTGTGGCATTACCCGCCGAATAAAGAATCCCAGCATTAATTCCACCTGCAAGCTCACTTACGTCGATATTCATACAATTCCTCCCTTTTTCTTATCATCATATAAAAAGGACCGACCGTCGGTCAAGTCATTTTTTATTGACCGACGGCCGGTAGACAGGATAAGGTGTAGGAAAAAGGATAAAATATGGTGAGGATTGTAAAAAAATCGTCGGAAAGGCGGTCAGAAATAGTAAAAGCGGCTCGTCACCTATTTCAGACCAAACAATACCACAAAGCAACCATGCAAGATGTCATGAATAGCTTAGGGATTGCCAAAGGAACGATTTACCACTATTTCAAGTCAAAAGAGGAGCTTCTCGAAGCGGTCATAGAAGACATCGTCGATAGAAATCTTGAAGAGATGAAAACCGTGATCAAGAAAGCGAAGGGAAATGCGCTACAGAAAATAAAAATACTGGTCGAAGCCGGCAATATCGCAGCGGGCCAGAGCGCCATTGTGGAGCACCTCCATAGGTGTGGGAATGAGGCCATGCATACCCGCCTCCTTGCAGCAACTCTCGCGAAGCAAGCCCCCTTATATGCAAAGGCGATCCAACAAGGTTGCAAGGAAGGGATCTTACAAACAGATACACCCCTCGAATGCGCGGAGTTTATCCTCTCCGCAGTTCAATTCCTAACTGACACTGGCATTTATCCATGGACACAAGAGGATCTTGCCCGCAGAGCACAGTCTTTTCCCAAATTAATCGAGCAACTTTTGAAAGCACCTCCTGGTTCCTTTCAATTCCTGGTCGATAAGCTCGAATGGTAAGTGGTAGGGGTCTGGTAGGGGTCAGCCCTGCAAGTCTGCAAGTTGAGAAATGGTCCCGGTTATCAACTTGCAGACTTCCAGGCCTGACACCGATCAGACACCGATCATGTGGGTGTTCTAAGGGTAAAGGATGTGACTTTGTCGGACCATTTAAAGGCGGCGCCGAGCGCCGCACTCCATGGAGCTCGCAGGCTCGCTCATGAGCGAGCCTGCGAGCTCCATGAAGTGCGGCGCTCGGCGCCGCCTTTCATTTTAACGATGCCGGTATTAAGACAGAATAAAAAGGGAGAAGTTGCTTTAATGGACCTTTTCTCTGTCATTTTCTTGCCATTAAATATCTTGAAATGTCATAGCTATGATCTAGTCAAAAATTTCAGAAAAGGGACGGGTTTTATGAAACGCATTTATTTGATAAGCATGCTTTACATAGCGGTGGGAACCCTTTTTTCGCCTCTCGCCAACGCAAGTGAAGGGGAAACAAGTTTTTTACCACGTCTCTCAGTTAAATCTGTCAGGGCAAGAGTTATAGCTACTAACATTCCTAGCCCGTCAGCAATCTCACAAGTAGGAACATTCATCGATGATCCGCACGCATGTGCTGAGGGGCCCATTCCACTTCTTTTTCCAGCATCTATTTTGCCAGGAGCTATCCTGGATTCAAGCCGAATTCTAGTGTGCAATAGATCAAATTTTGGAGCTCCACGAGCTCCTGGTAATGGCATGGAAGGGTCTATCCTATCCATTAATCCAAATGCTTTGCGTGTTCTTAAGGTTCCAGCTCGCTTTGCAGAGAGTGGAACTCAAGCCTCAGCTTTTGGAGGTGATGTGCAAATGTTCACCGCTAACAGCCCATCGTGGTTGAACAGCATCAACAATCCAAACGCCAATACCGCCAACTTTACTGGAGTCGGAAATCCAATCGGTTTATCCAACAACAACGCGTTCGGTCGCATTTGGCCAGCTAACTCACCTTTTGGCTCTAGAGGTGTTGGAACGAGTTCTATCTTAGATCCCACAGGATTACCCCTCAAGGGCGCTCCAAATGCTTTGATCGGCGGTGTATATCGGGGCTCCTTGACGAATCGCAATCTTGTGACAACTTCGACGCAGCCACCGGTTCATCCTGGACACCAAGATCAAATTATCCCTGGAGCTCTATCAACGGGGGCCGTTGGGTTAGCACTTCTGGGACCGGGTCTTGACGCTGCATGTAAAGCGACATTTGCCATCGTTACAGCTGATGGCGCCATTGTCCAAGCGTCAACAGCATTCGGAATCGATGGAATTGCTCCCACGGGCACCATCAATCCTTTAATCGGCAAGAGATGGAAACAGACCAAAAATCTCTCCCCACGCTTATGTGTGTTGATGAACCCATATAATCTACCCGCAGGTGTAGTGCGACAAGTGTTAGTCAGTGAGCCTTTTTCCAATACAATTGCCGTGGTCGATCTGGTTCCATTCACGACGATCCCAGATAGATTTCATACGGTTTACAAAATGGGAGCAATTCGAAGATTGCATTCATTTGCATTAGACGTTCCCATTGATATGACGCCGACCAAAAGAAATACGGATGATTCGCGTTGGGCAAGTAACACCACTTTGGATGAAGGCTCAGATATCTATGTGGCCAATCGGGGGAATAATACGATTGTTCGGATGGATCAACAAGGGAATGTCTTTGCAATTCGAGAAGTGCATATTAAAGGGCTGAAAAATTTTAAAATTAATGGCATTGCGACTTCTGTAGACGGAACCAAAATTTACGTGACCTTCGTCAAAAAGTGTGGTCAAGGAGGCGTGGCCAGGCTAAGAGCATTTTAGCCGTGATAGGGGTGACTCCACACATCGAGAAACTAAGGCCAGATATTTTAACGACACTATGATCGGGAACAACCGATTCGTTTCACCATAAGCCCAATGCTAATCTGCCAGTAATTGATTCGCCAAATCTTTAGCTAACTTTCCGTCCACTGTACTGTTTTGCTTCATGATGCTCTTCATCACCAAGCCAAAATCTTTTTTTGTCTTGGCTCCAGACTCGGCTATGGCCTGCACCACGATTCGTTTGGTCTCTTCGGGCGAAAGAGCTTTAGGTAAAAACTCCTGAACGATAGCCATTTCGTTTTTTAATTTTTCAAAGATTTCGGGGCGGTTAACAGCTTTGGCCTGATCTAGGGCCTCTTGGAGGTTGCCAAAGTACGTTTTGAAGAGTTTTATAACTTCGGAGTCGGGGAGGTTGCCGCGTGCATCCACAGCCAATATTTTTGATTTGAGCATGCGCAAGGTATCAAGTCTAAGCTGGTCTCTGCTTAGCATCGCCTCTTTAATACCTTGATTGATTTTTTCGATTAATGTCATAAATACACCCCTTCACTTCAATTTCATCGACGTCAATGTAACTCAGCCTTTGTTTTTTCCCAATCAAAAATGAAGCCACGATGGCGTTAAATTAAAGGCGGCGCGAAGCGCCGCACTCCAAGGAGCTCGCAAGCTCCTTGGAGTGCGGCGCTTCGCGCCGCCTTTGGGTCAGGAACGGCTCTCCAAAAAATCAATTGAAAAATTTGTCGTTTAAGACTATCTATTAAGTTTTTAAATTCTTTGGATTTATGAAACGATTCTTCATTTTTATTCTTATCCTTATCGTTCTAGCTGCGATATCCTTCGTTGCTTATGATTATTTTAAGACTAAAAGAAATGGAGGAGAACTCATCCTCTACGGCAACGTAGACGTCAGACAAGTCGACATCAGTTTCCGGGTTGCAGGACAGGTGAGTGAGCTTCTTTTTGAAGAGGGAGATGTGGTCCCCAAAGGAAGCCTAATGGCCACATTGGATCAATCTCCCTATGATAGCCAAGCCCGTCAAGCTGAGGCCAATGTCAAAACGCTCAAAGCTAACTTTGACAATGCAGAAATCATTCTCAAAAGGCGCCAGGAATTGATTGGCGAAGGCGGTATCTCTCAAGAAGATTTGAATAACGCCCAATCCACGTATGATCAATTGAGCGCCTCGTTGAATGCTTCTGAGGCTTCATTGTCCATCGCATTGGATAATCTACGCTATATCAAAGCCTATGCCCCAACGGATGGCATTATCCTCACGAGGATAAGAGAACCGGGTACCGTCGTTCGTGAGTCGGATCCTGTCTACACACTATCCCTAGCCTCTCCTGTCTGGATTCGTGCCTTTGTCGATGAAGTCCATTTAGGCCAAGTCGAAAATGGCATGGACGCTGAAATCACCACGGACAATCCCAATGGCCACTCCTATCATGGAAAGGTAGGTTTCATCTCTCCGATGGCAGAGTTCACTCCGAAGAGTGTGGAGACGACGCATCTTCGCACTGATCTTGTTTACCGCTTACGCATCTACATCGACAAGCCAGATTCCGGCTTGCGTCAGGGGATGCCGGTCACAGTCAAACTCCACATTAGAAAAAAAAATGAGTGAAGCCCTCGTCAGACTGCATAACGTCACGAAGGGTTTTACTCCCGGACAGCCTCCTGCCATTAGTGACATCAGTGGGATCATTCCAAAAGGGGAGATCGTCGGTTTGGTAGGCCCTGACGGTGCCGGCAAGACGACGTTGATTCGCCTCATCGCTGGGCTCCTAAAACCCACGCAAGGAACTATCACCGTAGGGGGCTACGATACAATTCAAGACAGCGAAGAGGTCCACTATCTCACAGGGTACATGCCTCAAAAGTTCGGCCTCTATGAGGATCTCACAGTGATTCAAAATCTGAATCTCTATGCGGACCTTCGCGGGGTCGTTGGAGAGGAGAGAAAAGCCACTTTTGAAAGGTTGCTCAGTTTCACTGGTCTTGCACCATTCATACATCGTTTGGCTGGGGCCCTTTCGGGTGGGATGAAACAGAAGCTCGGCCTTGCCTGCGCCCTTATCAAAAAGCCCGACCTGTTGCTCTTAGATGAACCTAGTGTGGGTGTCGACCCCATTTCAAGGCGTGAATTATGGAAAATGGTCAACGACCTCCTTGCAGAGGGGATTTCTGTCGTTTGGAGCACAGCCTATTTAGACGAGGCTGAAAAATGTCATACTGTTCTACTCATTAACGAAGGTAAGCAGCTCTTTAATGGAAGACCCCAAGAGCTCACAAAAAGAGTCGAAGGACGTGTTTTCAAAATCTCCAATATCAAAGGTAATCGGCGTCAACTGCTTTCTCATGTGTTGGAGCAAGAAGAGGTGATCGATGGGCTGATCCAAGGCGATGATCTTCGCATTGTCGTGAAGGAGAGAAGGGTCCCTCAACTTAATCTCAAGGAAGAGGTCCAAATTCAACCCATTCCTCCACGGTTCGAAGATGCCTTCATCGATATGCTTGGAGGCGGCCCTAAAAACTTCTCAGAGCTTGCGTCCACCACTCCCAAAATTGAAGGCACATCTGAACATATTGTTGTGGCGGAAGGGCTGACGAAGACCTTCGGATCTTTTACAGCTGCCGATAATATCACCTTTACCATTCCTAAAGGGGAGATCTTTGGACTCCTCGGGCCTAATGGAGCTGGGAAATCCACCACATTTAAAATGCTATGTGGATTGCTCCAACCTACTGAAGGGAAGGCTTTAGTGAAAGATTTAGATCTGCAGAAAGCTCCCAGCGATGCCCGCGCTCGTATCGGTTATATGGCCCAGAAATTTTCCCTTTATGGATCGCTCACTGTTTTGCAAAACTTGAATTTTTTTGCAGGGATCTACAACTTGAAAGGGAAAGGACAGGAAAGTGCTGTTAAAAGAATGATCGAGATCTTCAATCTTCAAAGGTATCGAGACACGGCTTCAGAAGGGCTTCCACTTGGGTTCAAACAGCGACTTTCCTTAGCATGCGCCAATATGCACCATCCTGATGTTTTATTTCTTGACGAACCCACGTCGGGCGTCGATCCTCTCACACGCCGAGAGTTTTGGAACCATATCAATGGATTGGTGGAAAAAGGGGTGACGATCATGGTGACAACCCATTTCATGGACGAAGCGGAGTATTGCGATCGTATTGCTTTGATATACCGAGGAAAAATCATTCAAATGGCAACGCCAGATAAACTTAAGCAGATCGCAAAGACACCACAAAACCCCTTTCCAACCCTAGATGATGCCTTTATCAAATTAATAGAGGAGTATGATGCAAGCCATCCCCTCTAAGATGCACCAAGGCAGGATGCGTCGATTGAAAGCCCTCATTGTTAAAGAATCAATCCAGATCGTCAGGGATCCGAGCACCATCCTCATAAGCGTCGTGTTGCCTCTGTTGCTCCTTTTCATTTATGGCTTTGGGGTCTCTCTAGACCTCGATCATCTTCGACTTGGACTTGTCATGGAAGACACCACTCCCGATGCGACGAGCTTTGCCCAATCCTTGATAGACTCAACCTATTTTGATGTGAAGGTCGCACGAGATAGACGTGAATTGAATGATGATCTCACCAGAGGCAGGATAAGAGGCCTTGTGGTGATCCCTTCCTATTTTTCAGCCTTTTGGGCACGACGCGACACCGTTGCCCCTATTCAAGTGATCGCTGATGCCAGCGAGCCTAATACAGCCAATTTTGTTCAGTATTATGTGCAAGGTGCCTTTCAAAACTGGCTGCAGCAAGAACGGATATCTACAGGTTTACAAGGGGCTTCAGTTGTCAATCTGCAACCACGATTTTGGTATAACGAACAATTAGAGAGCCGCTTCTTTCTCTTGTCAGGATCGTTAGCGATCATTATGACTCTAATTGGAACACTCTTAACAGCCCTTGTGGTATCAAGAGAGTGGGAGAGGGGAACGATGGAAGCGTTGATGTCTACAACATTGGGTAGGGGTGAACTCGTCGCAGGAAAAGTCATTCCTTATTTCGTTTTGGGAATGGTATCAATGGTCATTTGCGTTGCTGTTTGTGTGTTTGGATATGGGTTGCCCTTACGTGGATCATGGTGGCTCCTGGGTATTGTTTCCGCCTTATTTCTGTTTTGCGCTTTAGGTTTTGGATTACTCGTTTCAACACTGTGCAGAAGTCAGCTCATCGCGTCACAGATCTCCGTCACGGCTGGATTTTTGCCAGCTTATATCTTATCGGGATTCCTCTTTGAGATTTCAAGTATGCCCTACTGGATCCAGCTCTTAACCTATATCATTCCAGCCAAATACTTCGTGCAATGCCTTCAGACACTCTTCTTAGTCGGAAACGTATGGAGTTTAATCCTATTTAACATGATACCGATGTTTCTGATTGGATTGATATTTTTTGTCTTGACAGCCCTTAAAACAGTCAAAAGGTTGGATTAAGATGTGGAATCGCATTGTCACACTGATTTGGAAGGAGCTTCTAGCGGTATTGCGCGACCCAAAGAGCCGGATTTCGATATTGGTGCCCCCGATCATTCAGTTGTTTATCTTCACATTTGCAGCTACTCTCGATGTGAAAAACGTTCCGATTGGGATTCTTAATCAAGATTTTGGAGAACAGTCGATTGAGCTCATCCAGCGCCTCCATGGATCTCCTATGTTCAATCGAATTGTCTTTCTTAAAGGAGTCGAAGAAATTGGTCCATTCATCGATAATCAGAAGGGGTTAATGGTCGTCTCCTTTTCAGAAACTTTCTCCCGCTTGCTTAAGGCGGGGAAACAAGCGGACGTTCAACTGATCCTTGACGGCAGACGATCCAATTCAGCACAAATCGTAGCGGGATATTTCACTTCCATCGTCCAACAATTTAACGCTGAATTTGCTGCAAAGGCAGGTGTGGCGCAACAAAATGCGGAGCTGTTTCCGCGCAATTGGTTCAATCCCAACTTGCTCTATTTCTGGTACAACAATCCTTCCCTGGTTGCAACACTCTCTATGTTGACATGCTTAATCGTCACCACGCAATCTGTCGCTCGTGAAAGAGAGCTCGGGACATTCGATCAGCTGCTGGTCTCTCCGCTTATTCCTATTGAGATTTTGATCGGGAAAATTGTTCCAGGCATCATTGTAGGAATGATAGAAGGTAGTTTGATGATGGCGGCGGGAGTGTTTCTTCTCGGAGTTCCATTCACAGGATCCTTACTTCTCTTTATGATCGCGCTTCTTATTTTTGTGACGGCGATAAGCGGGGTAGGATTGTTTATCTCTTCCCTTTCAGCTACACAGCAACAGGCGATGCTAGGGACCTTTGTATTTGTCATGCCCTCTATCTTATTGTCCGGATTCGCCACACCTATTGAAACCATGCCGACATGGCTTCAGCCTGTGACTTATACAATTCCTCTGACGTATATGCTGGTCATTTCTAAAGGGATTTTTCTTAAAGCGATGCCGATGGGAATCGTATTCGAAAATATCTGGCCAATGGTTATCATCGGATTTTGCACCATAGTCGGGGCCGGTTGGTTTTTCAGAAGGAGACTCGCATAATCATGAAACCGCACTTTGTATCGCTCTTCATTCCGCTGATCTGCCTCGCAGGATGTAACCTGGGACCGCGCTATCATCCCCCTGAAAAGGATCTTCCCGATGAGTGGAGTGCTCCTCCGGAAGCTGTGGTTGACACCCCACTCTCATCTGAACCGCCGCCCACATCTTGGTGGGAGATCTTTAATGATCCTCTGCTTAACAAGTATATTGAAGCTGCTGCTGACCACAATAATGACGTCCTCAAAGCGGAAGCTAATATCTTTCAGGCCCGTGCCGCTCGGCAAGTCGCCGCGGCTCCTCTCTTTCCTAAAATCTCTGTCAACTACGACGCCTTTCACATCTTCCTGAGTAAAAATGGCCCTATAGATGCCATTTCTGGAGGGGGAGCTGCTGCGGGAGGATCC
>Ga0207159_1156_pt1 | contig 15508 bp, 6 predicted proteins | sample Alteio_BWMinHeat_23_FD_153511 | JGI IMG/M metagenome (GOLD analysis project Ga0207159, IMG submission 153511) | Enriched cells from forest soil in Barre Woods Harvard Forest LTER site, Petersham, Massachusetts, United States -... | ecosystem: Environmental > Terrestrial > Soil > Temperate forest >... | reverse complement strand
TAATATAACGTACTCAGGCTAAATGAACTGTCTCTTTCAGGTTAAAAAAATCCCCACATTGCCTCCCTTTGTTTGGTTTCCTGCGTTTATTTGGCAGATACCCGGCCAAGATATATTTTTAACTTTATAAAGAACGTAGTATTACTCTCAAAAGATTTTTATTTTTACGATTGCTTATGGGTAAATATTTATATAGCGTCGTGATTGCTTTACTGTTAAACGCCAAAGGTTTTGCACAGTCGTATGGTTTAACTTTCAGCAGTCATGAAGTTGTGCTGGAAAAAAGAAGTTCACTTGACCTTTCCCCGGAAGATTCGCTTTGTTTTGCAAAAGATTTTGCGCTGGAATTTGATATGAATTTCCTGCCACATTATGTAACCTATTTTGGTTATGTGGTCCGCATCATCAGCAGCGATAACCAAAACATAGACCTGATATATGACCAGAAATCACGTTTTTTTAAGCTTATTACCGGGGAACATTTTTCTGGCATCAGCTTTAGCATTGACAGTGTGCAATTGTGTAATACCTGGAACAGGTGTAATTTGAAATTTAATCTGCAAAACCATAGCCTGCAATGTTATGTAAATGGAAAATTGTGCGGCAGCAGCAATTTTAATATTACAGGGAATTGTTTTAAATTTTTGTGGGGCGCTAATGATTTTCAAAAATTCAAAACCAGGGATGTGCCCCCGATGCAAATTAAGGATATCAGGATTTATGAGCAAGGTACACTGAAACATTTTTGGCCCCTGGATGAAGACTCAGGGGAGATATGTTACGACAGAACGGGCGGATTGAATGCGAAAGCAAAGAACCCTTTGTGGATAAAACCTGAACATGAACATTGGGAGCTCGCAGGTTCTTTTGAAGTTAACGGGTATGCAGCCGCGGCATATAATGCAAAGGATGATATTTTGTATATTGCCGGTTCCGATTCAATGGCTTTATATTCATTCAAAAATGAACAAAGCAAAGTGGAATGGCAAACATTGCACCACGAGAACTTATTATTGGGCAGCCAGGCTATTTATGATTCAACCACCAATAAACTGTATGCCTTTTACATTGACCAAAAGAAAATAGCCGCTTATAATTTTGACAAAAAAGAATGGGACAAAGATTTTGTATTTTATGTGCTGACTGAGTTTTGGCATGCCAATAAATTTATTTCCCCGGCAGATACGTCGCTGTATATGATAGGCGGCTATGGCCAGTTACGGTACAAAAACCTGGTACAGCAATATCATTTTGCAACAAACAAATGGGATTCTGTGCCTGTAACCGGCGATTACTTCCCGCCAAGGTACCTTGCCGCTGCCGGTGCAGACATAAAGGGGAAATATGCCTATATCATTGGGGGGTACGGCAGCCAGACGGGCGACCAAATGCTGGACCCCAGAAATTACTATGACCTGTACCGGTACGATATAAAAAACAAGGCATTTAAAAGAATGTATGGCCTTAAACGTATGGGTACCCCGTTTACGTTTGCCAACAGCCTGGTTATAGGGCCCGGGCCGGATGAGTTTTATGGTTTGACCTTTCCGAACGACTGCTTTAATTCCAGCCTGCATTTAATAAAAGGTTCCCTGAGCGATTCAGCTATACAATTCGCGGCAGATTCCATACCATACAGTTTTCATGATATCGAATCGTTCGCCGATCTTTATTATTCCCCGCTCAGTAAAAAGCTCATAGCAATCACATTTCTTTACTCAAACGCTGATGCAAAAGAAAAAAACACAAGGGTAAAAATATACACCCTCAATTTTCCACCCCAGCCGGCAATTGTTCCTAAAATTGCCATACAGGAAAAAAATAACCTGTATTTTTTTGTTATTGCCGGTGCCGCAGCCATGTGTGCTTTATTTTATTTCCTGTTCCGGCAGTATTATCTGCGAAAGAGATCATCTGCCATACCCCCTGCAGCCAACAGCGATGAAGATCTGCAAAACACTGCAGCCATACCTTATTTTCTCAGCGAGGCTGAAAAAAATCATCAGCCCGCTGTTTATCTTTTTGGGCATTTCCAGGTATTTGATAAAGAAGGGAGTGATATTACCCCGCTGTTTACTCCATTGTTGAAAGAACTGTTTCTTATAATAATTATTTATACATTTAAAGATGGCAGTGGTATATCATCAGAGGCATTAAATGAAATGCTGTGGAATGATAAATCTGTGAAAGATGCAAAGAATAACAGGTCAGTTAATATCGCCAAATTAAAAGTCATCCTGGAAAAAGTAGGTGATTGCAGCATAAATAAAGAATCGGGCTACTGGCTTTTTCAGATCCCTGACGAAAATATTTATGTTGATTATAAAAAGTATACGTCCTTGCTTCAGCACCGGCAGGAACCCGACAAGGCGTACATTAATGCGCTGGTTGATATAATAAAAAGAGGTGCATTTTTATTTCAGACAGAATATAACTGGCTTGACAATACAAAGTCAGATGTATCCAATACCATTATAGATATTTGCCTCCATTTTATTAAAACCCAAAACATAGCGAAAGACCCCGAGTTTATTATTAAAATAACCCATTACATTTTTAATTTTGACCAGTTGAATGAAGAAGCACTGATCTATAAATGCAAATGCCTCATTTTACTTAAACGGCATACTCTCGCCAATAATACTTATCTAAAGTTTATTAAAGATTATAAGGATATCTATGACGAAGATTTCGGCAAGTCGTTTCACGAGGTAATAACCTGATGAAAGCAAGCGTCGCCATCATTATGGATCCTTAAAGCCGGAGCACCACAGCGGCCAAACACAGGCCATTCATAGGCCAAACAATGGGCAGCAGGCGGGTAAAATGAGGGTAAAACACGGGTAAAAGGCGGGTCGGAAAAGGCCCCCTTCCACAACCCGCGCCCACATTGGGTTTCAGGGGGCGCTCCGTACAAAACCGTACACGCTCAGGGCATATTTTATTTTTTGTTTTTTATACGCAAAACAACACGAATCAAAAACCCCGGACACCCACCTTGCTGAATTTCTGTACCTCTTTTGTCGCACACCTTATCCTCTCCCAACACCTTTCAGGGCAGGAGAACAATAATGTCAAAGAACTACTACAATATACAAAATTTTGTTGAAGAATCCTGAAAAGCGGGACACTATTTTGCAATAAATAACCTGGCTTTTTATCTTTAAATACCAGGTAAAAGTCCGGCTCTTGTTACATCTTGTAGCCACACCTGTCTCGCCCTAAATGCGGGAAGTAACAAAGAGTGCCAACACGTTAGGGTTAGCTGGATTACGGTGATTTACTTACAAAACGCTACTCAATTTTAAATAAGTTGTAATTTTACGTTGCATATCCTGTTTTATCTATGCTCTTTTAATTTAGCCTGAAGTTCGATAAAATATTTAGAAAACAATTGTACATCCGCATCGCCGCAAGACGCCGCGTGGGTAATTAACTCAGGAAATTTATTGTAATTTTTTTGTGCTGCGATTGCGCCATACTTTTTAATTAGAGGCTCAGGATCATCAATCATTCAGGTATTTTATCGCACATCAAATACAGATATTTCTATTTCTGCAAGATTTCTAAATATAGTGTTGGTTATCTTGTTTTTTTTAAATAATTCCATTACTTTTTGTGTTACAATCGTTCCAAAATTTTTGTCGGGCAGAAAAAAATCGCTTTCATCCCATTTATCTAAACCGACAGGAAACCCTTTATAATACTTACCCAACGGCCCCTGTGGTACTATTCGCTTTTCAATGATTTCGGATTTACTATAGTCTACGGGGCCACACCTTCCTAAAATTGACAACCCGTGATAATTTTCTATTTCATGCCCGCGTTTATCCAATACTTTTACAGTAAACGTTTTCCAACCAGTCAGTTCGTTCTGCTCTAAAATGATTTTCATTCTGTATGATATCAGGAATAAGCCAGGCCAGCCCGTATCCAACATATCTTCTAATTTCTTTCCATATTCTTGCTTAAATGCAACAGGAAAGGCGATGCCTTCGTAAACCCCTTGTATTAATCTGTGTTCATCATAACGCCCATCGATGTCTTTATTACTGCTCAGGCCTTGTGCATGAACTTGAATCGTCGACGACGAAAGTTTACTGCTAAAAGTGTAAAATTGAGATATATCCATTTTGTGCATATTTAAAAATCTACAATGTAGCCAAAGCTCTTCATTAATTCCCGTCCTTTCTCTAATATTTGACTTTTGGTGGGATTTGTGCTCAAAAATTGCTCCCAAGCAAGATTATAAGCTCTTGCATTTTGCTGATGGCTTACAGTTTCCCACCATGCTCCATATATAGGGTCATGAATATCTATACCTACCCGACTAAATATTGTTTCAAATTTCTGCGGAAAAATATGATGTGCCTGGAATAAGCCTCCCGGATTGTATCCCGTCCTTTCAATAAGATTTTGCCGGAAATTAGATTTTGTAAAGTTGCTTTTTGGAATGATTTTGAAAGATCTTATTCCAGTATTAGCTTCTTGTTCCAATGCTGCTGCACCCAAAGATAAATAGGCAGCCGCTCCTTCAACCAACAAATTGGCATCCTCCTCTTTCATACCGACCGATTCGAGCGCCTGTTGGGTTAATGTCTTATGATTTTTTCCATCCACTATCTGCATTAACCCTGTCGAGCCATAGTCTGCCCCAAATGCCAATATCGGTATCCCAACACCAAATTCGGAAGTGGCTGCGCCCAGAGCCATAATACCTAAGCCTACACCCGTCTTTAAAACACCTCCTACGCGTGGTAATACTTCCTGTGTTACAAAACTGCCAACCTTATCAGCAATTTTAAGTGCTTTTTGCCAAAAGCTGAGATGTTTTACTGTAGTCACGACAACATTTGGCGCCGCTTCCGGTAATTTCATTACTGCATCAGACAAGGCGATTCCGGCTTCCAATCCGTCTATATCAATATTCGCAATAGGTTCATTGCTTGCATATTGATAAGGTGTCAATTCAGGATATTCATCCGTTAATGGATCTAATTGAGTGAATCTTCCTATTTGGGGGTCATAATTTCTAAAACCATAGTCATACCAATCCAGGTCTGCTTCATCAATCAGTTCTTTATCATTATAAAGGTTCTTATTATTAATATTTCCCTCATTTATATCTGGTGCTTTATTGCTGCTTATCCCGGCAATTTTAAGCCCAAATGAATAGTAATGATCCTCTTCAATAATACGGCCGCGTGTAAGCCCTACCTGCATATTGTCAAAATACACAGGTTCAGCGCTTTCATTGCTCACGTATACATAAGCATAGCCGTTCTTTGGAGCCTGGATATTAGCTAATACGAGAGGGCTGGCACCATCACCTGCCTGGCTTACCCTTATGTATTGACTGCCTGTACCAACATAATTAAACCGTTCGTCAAAGAAGAGAACTGTAAGGTATGCCTTTGGATTACCAGTGCCGGTGGCAGAAGCATCGGGTTGGGTTATATTTACAAATGGCGCGTTAGCGCTAGGTGCTAATTGGTTAGCTATACCAGTGGTATTACCATGCACCAGGCTGCTAACAACGTTGCTTCCTGATATAGCTCCCACCAGCGAGTTTATTACGTCCTGGGTAAGTGCCGTAGTACCTGAAGTATTGGTAACTGTACCCTGGTAATAATACTGTGTGGAGGCATTGACCACGTCGCCGGCCATTACTTTTAATAATACATTAGGACCCGTTTGCGGGGTACCTGTGAAATTACCCACCTGGCTTACGCTGGCGCTCGTATTACTGTGCCAACCTCCCCCAGTACCCTGGCCTGGTATATTACCAATAGGCACACGCGTATTCTCCACTTCGTTGCCACTACCCTGAAAAATAGCATCTTCAGTCGTTTTACGGCTTGCTTCCATCGTGCACATGTTGCTGCCCGTATGTGTTTCTTCCGTAAGTATCATACGAACATTTCCCTGGTAATCGCGGATATAATAATCATACACCCCTTTCTTGCCATTGGGCAATATCATGTTGCCGTCAATTGTCAGGGCATCATACCCGTTGCCCTGGCTAACCGGCTGCATTACCCTTATACGCCCTTCTTCAAAATTTATATACGAAAGGTTTACGCCGGTGCTGCCTGAAGATGTTACAGTTTCCTGGTAAACAAACTCATTAATATATGTTGTTACTGTTGAGGTAGTGCTGCCTTCCGGCGTGTATGTTTTTTGTAATTTATTGCCTTCCGCATCATATAATATTTTAATAAGGCCTTTGCCCTTTATACGTATTTGTTCTGGCTTGTCTAAAAAATTATAACTTATGCCATTCGCACCGGCTATATTGTTTAAATCAGTTGCGTTCTTATTAAGGTCAATCACCTCGTTGCCATTGGGATCGTAAACATAATCAGGGTTAGCGGTTGTATTGTTACGTTTAAAATCGCCGGATTGCCCGTTTGTTGCAGTGGTGGGAGTGTTGTCTACTAATTTAATAAGTTTGTTACTATAGGATGCATAGCTGTAAGCAAGATTGTCAATTTGAACTGGTGTGGAATTGCCGGGTATTACTCCTTTTTGTAGCATTGTCAGGAGATTACCGTTAAGATCATAAGTTATCTGGCCGCTGCCTCCGGTTACAGAAAAATCCATTTTACTGTTATCCCACGCATCAGTTGTGTTTTGTTTTTCTTTAAAAGTGGCGTTGGCAAGTCTTCCGGCATTGTCATAGGTGTAATCATATTTACGCTGCACATCATCTCCTTGTGTACTCCAAAGAATGCCCGTAACATGGCCATCCAATTGAGCAGCGTTAAATACATTGTCCTTGTTGTCGAAACCCAGGTACATCCCAAAGAAGTTGCTCCACTTGTTATAAGTGTAGGTTGTATTGGCAGTTTTAAGTGCATAGTCCTTATTGATGCCCGTTATTTGGTTATGAATATTATAGCTGTATGCAAGCGATTCCATCTCCGTTTTACCTGAGCCGGTGTAGCCAGGATCAAGGTGTTTTGTTTTCAAACGGCCAATGTCATCGTAATCATAAGAGGATATTGTTTTAAATGAATTTGTCCCGTACATTTTTTGTATACTGGTAACCCTGCCTAAATTATCAAATAGATATTTACTGAGAATGCCAAAACCGGAGTAACCCGAATTAGAAGTACTGTGATTTATATAGAAACTTAATTTTCTCCCATCCCAGTGATATTGCATCGTCGTAATATCCTGCCCTTGCTTTATATTATCTTCCAGTGTTTGTATATGACGCCCCTTTTCATCGTAATATTCAGTAGATGTAATGAATGCATTGGTGCCTAACACCCTGACCATACTTCCCGTACCATAACTTAAAGTACGAAGGGATTTCGCAATAGGTATTACATTGACATCACTTGTAGAATAAGCACTTGTGTTGGTAAAACTATTGTTGAATGACTTTGCCCCCGCATATGAATAGTCATCGTAAAACAGGTATTTTAAAACTGTTACTGAGGACGTATTTATATATGCAGCGATCGGGTTATTGTACACTGCAACTGTAGTAGTTACAGTTGGGGTTGTTGCAGCAGCATTTATTTGCGCTGTAAAATTATCATTTGTAACACTTGAAAAACTGCCACCCGCGTCGGATGTGAAAGTAATACTGTTTTGCGCGGTATAATTTGAAACAGATGTGTTGCGATTATCAACCACGAGGTCAGTTATTGGGCTGCCTTGATTATTTATTGTAACGGTAGCAACTGTCGTTGAATTTGCGATGTCATTTTGAAGACTGGCAATCGTTTCATTAGTATTGTATAAGGCGGTAATTACAGGTCTGTCTATATCGTCATATAGGTTAACTGTCCACTGCGGCGTAGCCATTATGGCCTGGTTACCGTCCTGCATGAATACCATACGATCCCGAATATCGTAGATCATATTTAAAGGTGCGGCACCCGGAGCTTTTTTAAGTATGTTTCTGCCCTTATCATCATACTCATAACGGAAACACATTTCATTTAACAGTGTTTGGGCATTTGAAGTAGTAAAATCCCAATTATTCGCATCAAGATATTTTACTGCTTCTGGTTGTATTCGATATCGCAATAAGCCGAAATCGTCGTAAATGCTATACACACATATCCAGCCTGCCGTGCCAGTAGAAGGGCTGGCCGCTATTTGGGTTTTTGTAAGGATTATCCTCCCGTTTTTATCACTATATTCAATAACTTGGTTACCATTTTCATCAATGTGCGTTATTTTATATAATGTGTTGGCAGGATATACACCAATGTCTGCAGGCACAGCGCCGGGGGCATATCCAATAGAAAATATCTGCACATTGTCTGTTAGCGTATTTACGTCATAGCTGGCAGAATTACCTGCACTGTTAGCCCAGGAAGCTCCCGGGGAATTTATTTTTTGAGTTCTGTTAAGTGGATTGAGTTCATAAGTAGTATTAATATACGCACTTGACTCATTGTATGTAGTTAAATAATATGAGGATTGATCGGTAAATGGGGATGCTTTGTATTTGCCTGATTCTGTGCCTGGCGTGGTTGTATACTGAATTGTATATGGCAGGAATTTTTTGGGTTGTCTGCCATACATGTCGTATTGCGAAAATTGCACTTTGTCACCCCACAATGTATTTCCTGTGGCCGGGGTCACGGTTTCCCTGCTAACTTTTTCAACAGGCCTGCACAGCCCATCAAGATAAGTAGTGGTTTGTAATTTTTGTGCAACGGGTAACTGGTCTGCATTCAATTGCAAGTTTTGCGTAACCGGTAGCAGGTCCACTGCCTGCCACGTGGTAAGGCCGGGCGTTAACACATCGTGCTCCCTGACATAATTTAAATTCTCCCAATTGACTGAACCCAAAGTAACTTTTACAGTATTTGAAAATGTATAGCTGCCATACTGGTCTGTTACTTTTCTTTTATAATAGGTGGTTTGGGTAAGCGCTCCCGGAAATGTATAACTGGATTGAGTTGCGCCTGAAATAGGTGTAAAACTGGTGGCAGGTAAAAGTGTAGAACTCTGATACCACTGGTATGTTAATACCGCGGAAGTATTATAAGTAGGCGTATAGATTTCAACCAGTTGGTCGGGAACCTGGTTATAGGCAAACACATATTTGGCGCTGATCGTGCCAACGGTATAATTGGGGTTCCACTGCCCATAGGCGTGGCTTGCCGCTAAAGCAAAACATAAATAAATAAGAAAGAATGGTTTAACAGGGTTTAGCCTTTTCATAATTTCATTTTTTTTGATCTTGCCATCCGCCAGCACTTCTATTAAGGGTCGATCCTATTGAGTTAATAAGTAATGCTTATATTAGAACTGATGTATCCCGAACCGGTGATTGTACCGCTAATGGTTAAGCTCCATTGCAGGTATCCGCTTGCCGGGATCGTAACAGTATTTGTAACCGTGTGTGTACCTGATCCGCTTAAGTTAACGGATGCCCCACCTGTATTGCCCGTAAGCGTTGCACCGCCATCACTGCTATTTAAGGTTACTGTAATTTTGACGGAAGACCCCGCGGTACCAGTTATGTAACCGTTACCTGTTTTTGACGAGTACCCCTGCGTACTGAGGTTTGGAGCAGTACCCGAAAATGCCAATGTAACAGGGCAGGCGGTTGTATTCATTCCCGCATCTTCCCACATTGTTGTATTGTAGGTAGAACTGTTGGGATTTATATCGGTAAATAATTCTAAAAGATGGCCGGTATTTAATCCGCTGCCAACAGTTTGGCATTGGGTTGACGCTGTGCCTGATGCTTCCCAGTCTGGAGTATTATCAATTGTACATACAGCGTGTGCAGCTGAATTGGCGTAGGCTTGCCCATTTGCATTTACTTCATCAATGGCCATTTGGTCCGCAGTAGCCTGGTCAACTGTTGAGCTGTATTTTCCCGCAGGTACATTATATGTTACAGTACCACCAACATATCCTTCAGCACAACTGTGTGTGGTAAAGGCTCCTGACTGCGCGGCGTTATAAAAGACCTGCAGGCAAGTTCCGGTACTGTTGGCATAGGCCTGGCCATGTGCCATCAGATCAGCCTCAAGCTGCATATCAGCATCTAACTGGCTGATACTGGAAGTGTATTTTCCTGCAGCAACTGAATAGGTAACCGAACTACCAACATATCCGGAAGTACAACCCTGTTTTGTAAAGCTTTCAGAGGCGGCATGGTTGCTATATGTTGCCGGGCAGCCAGCCAGCTTATTTGATATGATATTATACTCATACATCTTCGTGATATTCCTGTTCTCATCTTTTATAAACCTTTCTCTTCCCAGCTCATCATATTCATAGTAAGTTATCCTGTTGTTCTCATCGCATTCAGAAGTTTTGCCAATAAGCGGGTCATACGTAATTGTGCGCATCCGGGCTGTGGAGGGGTATAACCTTAGTTCATCAATAGTTGCTGTACCTGCTACAGTAACACTGGCGGTGTTTTGTGCGATATTATATTCGTAGTAAATAAACCCGTTTATAGCTGGCGCCGATTTAACTAATGTAGCACCTGTTACAGTTACGCTGCTATTATTAGCCCAAAAGGACAGCCGGTAAGGCTTAAGCGTGTTTAAGGTTGCCGAAATACTGTTGGATGCGTTTAAACCAAAAGCAATAGTTCCGGTAACAGGAGTAATATTTGTTATATAACTCGGAGTGCCGTGCAACGTCCAGCCAGACTCTCCAAAATCCTGCAAAACATCCTGGTTTTCAAAGCTTGTGTACGCAGGCTTATCTACGAGCGGATTGGCATTAATTACAGAAGCTATTATATATTTATCCTTGTAGCCGTAAATATTGCTTACAACATGACTGCCTTCATCCTGCAGGCCAATTAAATTATCATTGGCGTCGTATGTAAGGGCCTGTATCTGCTTAAAGCTTGATGCATTGCTTCCTGTGCTGGTAACAGTATAATTTGTCCAGGCGGCAGCAGGCGCTTGTGTACGCTCTTCAAGCTTGCTGGCAGGCTTAATGTCCCCCGTGGCGGTAGTTGTAAATTCAGTTATAGTTTCTCCAAGATAAAAAGGCCCGGTACCATCGTTTTTTACAACTGAAGTAGTTAATGTAACAGGTACTTCCAGGATATTGTTTTGATATAGTGCATTCAATGCAGGATAACCGCTGCCGCAAAAGTCGTCGCTGTAAACGATATCTTTATAATCTATATCTCCGTTACTTTGTGTGGTGGCGACATGATTTACCTGGTAATTGCCCAGGTCATAGCCGTATTGTTCAACGGTTTCTGTAAATTGGGTTGGGTCGCCTTTTTTATAAACACGATGTTTTGTTTGCGCTAAGTTAACACGCCCCGTATACGTGTTGTAAAAATCAACTGCCATAACAGTTTGAGTGCCATTTCTCATTACATTAGAAGTAGTATATGAACTTCCATCCGGGTTATTATAATAATTTGGATCTGACCAGGTAGTGTTTCTTTTTGAAGAGCTGATGGTTACATAGCATTTGCACGATTCTTCCGATTGGCAATAATTTTTATGCGGATCACAGGGGTCATAACTAAATCCTGTGCATGCTTCATGCTGGGCATTTGAGTAATCATAATCGTTCTCCGTTTGGTCTATCAAAACGCCACCTGCATCATATACTGATGTTATTTGAGGTAACCCGTATGCCCAGTATGCGAACCGCTGTTTTAACGAAAAGGTTGGATTTGTAGGTTGCCAAACAGCGTAACCAGTGCTTGCCGGGCAAGTAAATTCTGAGACCGTTTTACCCGTGACTGATGAATTTTGATTGACGACCTCAACCCTGCTGAATTGTGAGGGCAATGGGTTTATGGCATTGAGATCGAAGTTAAAATAGACAGTTGCCGGATTATCCCTGCTAAAATCACCCAAACAAGTAAAGACCTCCGTAAAAATTCCTGCAATTTCATCAATTATTACTGCGATTATGTTTGCAGGTGTGGCGTCAAGGCAAACATTTATTACGTCAACTACATCCATTACCGCCCCCACAATGTCGGCCACTTTGGAGAACACCTGCATAAATTGCTGAAACCAACCTAAGCCTGTTGCATCTTCCCTGGACAAAATACCAGGATACTTATAATGGTAATCACAATTGATAAAAGAGGGGAATTTATAATATGCATAATAGCCATCCGGAATATACGGATTTTCGGTATTTGTATAATTAATGGGTTGTTCTACGCCCCAAAGAGAAGAAGTGTTGTTTGCATCAAGCACATAATTATATTGCGTTATCAGGGGGTTAGTGCAGCCATTTGAATAGCCTCCGTCGGTTAAATTTGTTTGGCTAACATGTACACCGCCTACATCTCCCTGGGGTTGGGTGCCGATCACACCTTGATTTTGGGCATAGGTATATGTTAATGCTCCGCCTTCGGGATATACAATTTGCCTTAATAAGCCGTTCTTGGCATAGCCTGATTTTGGTATAGTCACGAACTGCATTGGACTTCCCGGCCTTAAAAAACACAGGCCCTGGGTTTGATTATTGTTTAATTGCGAAATAGGAGTAGCCGGATTGATCAGGGACCCATCGAAGGCAGTACTATTATCACCGTTGTAATAACCCCAAATATCTTTTTTATAGAAAAATGGAGGAGGCACAAAATCATCGGTAGCTGCTGAACCTAAGTAATAATCAAACAGATAAGGCGGTTCATCAGATTTCAAGTCAACACCTACTTTTTTTATTGATAAAAGTACCAGCCTGGAAACACTTTTTTCATAAGGTGTAGTGGGGGTACCGTACCGGTTTAAAATAATGTAACTGTTATTTAGCTGGTATTCTGAAAGCGGCCTTGCCTGGTAGCTTATATCAACCGTTGTTAAAGGCAGGGCACCAACCAGGTCGAACCTCGGAAGGCCGTAATTAAACGACACACCATGCCCATCCGGGCAGGTGATGGTAGAAATTTCAGGAGTAACACAAATGGAAGTTTTGTGCGAAATGATAGAATAATTGTTAGCCGCGTTATAAGATATGTCGGTGCCTGCAGGGCTATTTATTGCTACGTCACTATAAGATAATAATATCTTTCTGCCGGATACCAAAGCATCGTCAATTTCAGTCAAATACCAGTCATTGACAATATAAGGGTTTACAAAGGGATAATTATCAAACGAAGACTCATTATAAACATGGTTACGTTTAAAAGTCGGTTGTGTTAATGATGCCGTTAGGTTTATATCACAATAGTCGGTCTTTAGTACTTTGGTAAGGCCGATATGCGCAAATTTATAGAGCAATCCGCTTTCATCCTGTATAGTAAAAGACGAGATTGTGGTTCTTATGTGTGCACCTTGGTACCCGGGATTATTTCCCTGGTAGGTCATGTTATTTGTTGTTTGAAAAGTTACTATTAATTTGCTGTCGCCAATTAATAAAACACCACCTGCACCTGTGGAAGTGTTAGCTGCTCTTGTCTAAAACAAATGTCCCGCTTCTCCCATTAAACTGAAAAGAAAAGTAATCAAGCTCGTTATCTGCAGCCACACTATTATGTTGCTTATAAACATGGTTCTCATCTCCAAAAATGGGGTAAGTTGCTAAAGCCAGTGGGCACCCTTTGTGTATACCAGCATTGGCATTATATAAATATCCGGGAGGATATTGGGTGATATCTTCAATGGTTCCGTTTCCATCGTACTCTGCCTGGTCATCCGGTTCTCCAACCTGCATGCGTGTAATCACTCCTCCCGCAATAAGGTTCCAGCCCTGTCCAACATTAGAGGCCAGATCATTTACCTTTAGGCCGCTGCCGGAACTATAACTTAGTGCTATTGCGGCATTAAGGCGGCTTTTATCATCTTGCCAGCTAAACATAGGAAGATTAAAGGTTGCACTGCCGGTTTGTAAATTAACCTGTGCGTTAACATCATTGGCTGAAGAAGCAAACAAGCAAACAAACAAGCCATTAGTTACAAAATTCCGTATACACGCAACTCTTGCTGTGCCTAATAAAGAGTGGGGTTTCAACTTAAACATCGTGAATGATTTTTATCTTTATTTCCAACCATTATATTTGATACTATTTTTTATAGTATTTGCATATTCTGTTTTATCAAATAGAACAATGCTTCTAAAAGGAGCATAGTTTAAAACCCGCATCCCACTCTAAATACAACGGGTTGCCCCTGGGGTATTTCCCTGTCAGCTAAAAGGTCATAGAGCAACTGCATGTTGCCTTCTTTTTTGCCAACCTTGTATTTCTTTGTTATGCCTACCAGGGCGCTCTTCTGCCACACATCTACATTCTTCAGGTCACTGAACTTTGCAAACGCCTGCATATAGTTGTATTCATAACCACCGGTTATCCATATACTGCCTTTGGCCTTTATGTCAACATAACTTCTCAGGCCAACTCCCTGGTTGGTGAATGCTATGTTATTAAATCCCCGGCCTAATCCCAGTTTGTAGGATACGCCTGTGCCGATGGTTGCCTTATCGCTTAGTTTGTATCCCAGCATCAGCCCCATATCGCTGATGGTTGGCAATAACTGGGTGGCTGCTTCTGTTTGAAAATTAAATCCATAGGTTAGCCGTTTTAAAAATGATTTGGTGTGCTGGCTGTTGGGTACAAAGTCAGGCATCGTCATATCGCCTGAACCGCCTCCGCCCCCTAACTGGCTGAGCTTATCCTTTATAGTATTCAGTTGTGACTGTGCGCCCTGCAATTGCTGCTGCAGGAACTGGGAGGGGTCTGCACCGCCACTCCCAGCGGAAGGCAGCCGGGAGGTGATCATGCTTTGTACCTGTGCCCTTGTCTGCAGCCCTGCAAGGGCTGCCGTTGTGCCATAGTTATCGGGCATGGGAAATAGCTGTGCCAGTATGCTGTTCCGCTGCCAAAAGCTCTGGAAAGCGGGCAACTGTCTTACATGGGCAAGAACGGTTTCTTCTAATTTTTCCCGGTCATTTATCAGGTCTTTGTATTGCTGTAACTGCTGCTGGTAGTAATACACCTGCTGGTTCATGCCAAGCAGCTGTTTGCCTAAGCCATACTGGCTTAACTGGTCTTTTAACTGCTGCTCCCGCTGGCGGATAAAATCCTGTACATCATTGGCCTGCTGCAGCCTGCCCTGCAGTTGCTGCACCTGGTCGGTGATGCCCTGTATCTGTGCGAGTTTATCAGCGGGTATGGCATTATTGCCGGAGAGGAAATGCATCACTGTACCCATGCTGTCAATACCCGGCAGGTACTGCTTAAGGCGGTTGGCAGCACCGCTGTTCAGCGGCGACTGCAGTTTAGCCTGCAGTTGCTGGTACTTAGCCTGTGTGCCGGCAAAAAGCTGCTGTGCCTTTGTGCTGTCTATGCCCTGCATCTTTTTTTGCAGCTTTGCTTCCCTGCGCTGCATACGGTTCAGCAGCTTTATCGTTTGTTTATCTACTGCGGTAGTGAGATTGGTGTACTTATCATTGATATACCGAAGCGATTTATCTGAGATATTGGCATACGGCTGCGCCATTTTCTGCGCTGACGTATCAGCAACATTGCTTTGGGCATATAATGTACAGGTACAAAAAAGCAGGCATGAAGCGATAAATGCAACCT
>Ga0207159_1155_pt1 | contig 15551 bp, 11 predicted proteins | sample Alteio_BWMinHeat_23_FD_153511 | JGI IMG/M metagenome (GOLD analysis project Ga0207159, IMG submission 153511) | Enriched cells from forest soil in Barre Woods Harvard Forest LTER site, Petersham, Massachusetts, United States -... | ecosystem: Environmental > Terrestrial > Soil > Temperate forest >... | reverse complement strand
GCAGCAATGGAGCTTTTTAGAGCATGAATCTCTCCATCAAGAAAATCGACCTGGCAGTGGTGTTAGAGAATCTCGATCTCTGTCGACCGCTACTCCTGCCGCAGGGAATTGCTTTATTGCATGATCCGGCTCCTCTCATTTTCTTTGAGGCACGCGACTCAAATACACTTGTGGGCCTCATCATGGCAAAACGATTCACAGAGAATCAAACAGCGCAAGTCTATTCTTGGGTGGTGGCTGAAAGGTGGCGGCAGAGGGGAATAGGGTATGCCCTTTTTGAAGCCCTTCAATCCCATTTAGCCCATCAAGAGCAGTGCATTGCCCTCGGATTCGAATATGAAGAACAAACCCCTTCTGCCATTGCGATAGAATGCATTTTGACACGTTTGGGCTGGTTTCCTCCCAAGCTCTACCTGATCCGCTGCACTTTCGTTGCTGCGACTTTTAATCCCCCTTGGATGCAAAAATATGCATCTCTTAAACTTCCAAGCGAAATGGGCCTCTTCCCCTGGAAGGAGCTCACTGCTTCCGAAAGGACTAAGATTCTATATCAACAAAACCAAGGCCATTTCCGGCCCTATCTCTCCCCCTTCCGCGATGAAGGCAGCATCGAGTGGGTTAACAGTCTCGGACTCCGCTATCGAAAGGAGGTCATCGGCTGGTGTATCACCCATCGGATCAATCCCGATACCATTCGTTATTCTGCTTTTTACATTCAGAATGAGTTTGCCATCCGTGGCTATGCGATCTGGCTACTCATTCAATCTATCCAGCAACACAAAAAGTCTGGCATACCTATTGCGCTCTTCGAAGCAAACTTTGAGGATACAGACCATACATGGTGGCTCTTTGTCAAGAAACGGCTTATTCCCTACGCTGATCGCGTCGAAAAGATGAAGTGGGCGCTACACTACCTTCGCTGAGGAAAGGACGATAAGGACCATAAGGACAATAAAGACCTTAAGGACAGCGATGTCCATGCCCTTACAGCAATTCCCGCAATTATTGCAGCCTTACAGGCTGCATATCATAACTTGTTCTTACCCAGGGCGTTGCCCTGGGCTGTTGCAATTTAAGCCCTTCGGGCTAAGCTCATTTTTTCGTAAAGGCCGAAGGCCTTAAAGTGCAACAGCCCAGGGCAACGCCCTGGGTTAGAGATGTTTATGACATACGCAGTCTGTAAGGCTGCAAGAAATAGTGGGAATTGCTGAATGTCCTTATAGTCCTTATGGTCCTTAATGTCGTTATTGTCCTTTGTCCACTATACTCAATAATTAATTGAAAATTTAAAATAATAGTGTTACAATAAGAATAGAGAGAGAAGAATTGTTTACTAATACCTCTTACTACTAGAAAGGGGATAACTATGACAATTTCACAACTTGGCGGGACGACCCCACAGTCTTATCTTCAGAGCCCAGCCTTCCAAACCCTGCCCCAGGTCGAAAAAGACCAGCTGACACAGAGCTTGAGCTCGGACCAGTTGAACGTTCTGTTTCCACCTGATTTACAAGCTCTTCCGATCCCACAAGACCAGTCCTTACAGGAGTTTTTTCGTACCGTGGTGGCCACATTGCGAATATTTGCGGATCAACTGCAAGCGTCGGAATTGATTGACGTGGAGGCTGGTAAAAGAATCTCGGCTGCAGCCGCTGCCGCAGCTGCTGTTTTAGCGGACGAATACAAACAATTAAGCGCCGCGATTCTTGCAGCCCAACAAGAAGCGCAGTCCAATGTCGATACCCTTAACAGTATACTTCCAAATTTACAATCACAGGTCGATAATCAGACAGCGCAAGTCAATAACCTCAATGGTGGAAATAGTACAGAACAATCCAATGCTACAGCCCTTCAAAGCGCCTATGGTACTTTTGTAGCTGCTATCAAGAAGGCAGGTGCCATCGATGAGGGAGGTGGCTACTTTGTATTCACGGGAGGCTCCACTCAGGTAGTTAGCGCTTTTCTTACCGCATACAATACTGCCCGCAATACATTTCTCACGGCGATTTCTAACTTCAACACCTACCTCACTGGTAGGAATAGTGCAATCGATGCCTATAATACAGCCACAGGTACATACAATACTACCGTCAACTCCAATGATAACGTTTTCAACAATATCTTTAGCACATATGGGGTTTATCTTTTGCAGTATGCCCAACCGGGCGCCTCTACGAGAGCTTCTAGTACTGAGATGACCGCTAGTGGCACACCAGAAGATATTAGCAACAGATCCTTCCCATATGTTTTTTTCACAGCCCCTCCTAATAATTCTATTACTAATATTATAGGCAATGGGGCACCCACAGTTACGATGCAACCCCCTTATCCACCCTATAGCAATGGGATCTCGGGCCCCAACCCCGGAGGCGTTTATTATACTCCCATCTATAATTCCATTTTCAATGCCAAAATCGCCCCTATTTATAATCAAATTAATGCGTTACTAAGCCAATTTATCTTCCAGAATGCCTTGGCCCTCCTATTCCCCTCACCATTTTCAGATGTACCAGACCCAGCACTTAACCAGAAGCCTATTCTAAAGAAAATCTATCCTGCTACGAATATTGATCCCACCAAACCCCTAGAAGTGGGCGGAATCCAGGGGGGAGGTGCTTTAGCCAGTGTGACGGTATTAGGAAACTCACATGCTGAGGCTCTATTAGGATTAACGAACTTCGGCCAATCGCTAAACTTGACCTCGCTGAAGCTGACGTCAGAGCAGCTTCAACAAGCGACGCTCGCATTAACACTGCTTTCGATCGGCCTACTGAATAACAGCGTCAGCAAGGCAATTCTACCTAGTCTAGGTCCTCTTGGTAATGTCATAGGCACTCTTCCACAGAATAGCCCTATTTTTGCGGCCCTATTTGCTGTTTCCCTTGTCAATCGACTACTCGAAACCACACAAAACGGAACGACAACGGCGGCCGTACAAGCTCTCATTCAACAACTCCCAGCCTTAGCTGGACTGAGTGTAAATGATCAGAAAGCCTTGGCAGCGCTTCTAAATCTAGGTCTTCTCCAACTTTCAGCTAAATTATTAGGAGCGACTCTAGGCTTTCCACAACTTCCGGCCCTTCTGCTGCTCACTTCAATCTCTCCAGAAAAGGCCGTTGCTCTATTCCAGAACGCGATCCTTGAACAGAAGCAAAATCTGATTGGATTAGAAAAACAATTAGTCCAACAGCTACTGGGGAAAGGTTTCGGGTTGGCAGAAGCTAAATTCTTGGCTCATTTTGCCGCTAAGTCCGTTGGATTAGCCTTAGCTCCAAGTGTACAATTGGTCGGCGAAAAAACTGTATCTAAGGAGATCTTAACAAGCTCCATTGTGGCCAGCCTGATCACGGAAGGAAAAAGCTTAGGTGAGGCCCAAAAAATCGCGACTCGAGTCGTAGAGAAGACACTGGAGCAGAAGCCTGTCCCTGAAATAGTCTTCAAAGAAAAATTAGAACAGGTGTTGCGAAGTGAGGGCATCAAAACGAATGTACCCGAAATTGTGAATCAAGCTATCCTGGTCCCTAATTTCGTCAATCTTGCCTCCATCACCTCTAAAGAGCCTTTTACACCCACTTTAACCCCTACAGAACCTTTTACTCCTCCTTTTACCCCTACAGAACCTTTTACTCCCACTTTCACAGAACCTTTTACTCCTCCTTTCACCCCTACAGAACCTTTCACTCCACCTTTTACCCCCACTTTCACTCCAACTTTCACAGAACCTTTTACCCCTACTTTCACTCCAACTTTCACAGAACCTTTTACCCCTACTGAAACTTTCACTTCAACCGTCACGACTCCCACCGAGACTGTTACTTCAACCGTCACGACTCCCACAGAACAAGTCACACCTACCGTTACCCCTACTGAATCGTTTAGTAGTCAAGACGCCGTTTCTGCCCAGGTAGCCCAAGACTCGCTAACATCCAGCCTGATCGAACAAGGAAGGAGCTCAGCAGATGCCAAAGAGATCTCCGCTCGGGCTGTTAAAACTGCGTTAGCCCAAGGCCCAGTCTCCGAAGACACCTTCAAAACAAACTTAGCAGCCGCATTGGTAAGCGAAGGAATCTCGAGGCAAACTCTAGCCGATGCGATAAACAAAGCCGTTCTTTTGGCCGCCAAGGCAATCCATCCAGAAGCAGAAAAAGAGGCAGCAAAAACGGCAAACCTTGCCAAGGATAAAGTTGATGACCTCAAAGCCCTCCTCAAGATGAAAGCCGAGGGAGCTTCCGAATTGGATACCGCCCAGCTCCTGGCTCTGATCAAGAAGCTCATTCAAAGTCTTTTGGCTCCTCAACTTGCCCCCCTTCTGGCATCTCAAGTGACCGACGCGGTTGCCGCTGCCCTCTTTGGAACACCAAATCCCGATGCCTTCGATAAAGCCGATGTGAAAAAACCTTTTTCTTTGGTCAATGCCGTCAAAAGCCAAATCGACGTCCTGAAAAAGAATCAGAATGAGCTGTTCACAGAGTTTGTGACTGTATTATTTAAAGATACAATCAAAGAGAGCGTTCAACTTGACGCCTTCTTTGAGAAGTTGATGGATCCCGGCACCACCCTGGTTGGAATTATGTATGCCGGACGGGAACCATCAAACTGGAAAAAGTCTATCGACATACAAGTATAATCACTATTACTGAGTATTCAGTAAAGGAGTGTATCAGATGAGTTTTTCAATTGAGAGTATTGGTCTAGTGACCGTTAACCCCGCCGAATACCGCGATCCCACTCTGGTAAACCAGTATCTATCGAACATGTACGTGTTGAAAAAGGTATTGGATAGGGCCCAAACCCCCTCTTATGTGACCACAACGGCGGACTATGATGCTGTCATCGCTGCAGTTCAAAATCTGACTGTATTAGCTAAAGATGGGATTGTCAACGGAAGCGGTGCGAGTACATTCGTGAGCTATTTGAACGCGGATATGGCACAAGATCTCGACAACGTGATGCGAACCCTTAACGTCGTCGGATTACCCCCTCCACCCAGCATTGCCCTTTCCGATACTGAAAAGGTCCAGCTTATCAAAGAGTGGCAGAGCCTGTCGGGATTTGGCTTTAACACGATCATCAATTCAGCCATTAGCCGTGTCGACACCTTTACAACCGTGGATCCGACAACCCATCAGGTCATTGTGGTCCATCCTTCGAGCGGAAGAACCCTCCAAAGCATGCTCGAACTCGAATACATCCGCACAAGTAACGACATGCTGACAACTAACTTGAATAGCCTTCAAAGCGCTCTTGATATCACTGGCGGTATTGTCGATGTGTTAACTAGTCTGCAGAATCTTGCCAATCAACAAAGCGTAACAACCAAGAATCCTTTCGTCATGCCCACCGCCACCGATCTTGCCACCTTCAAAAAACTCTATTCAGCCGCAGCCAGTGCCTATTTCACTCAGCTATTTCCTCAAGCTAACCTGTTAGGATCGGCAGCAGGACAACTGTACGGACTGAAGTTAGCTTTAGGTAGCAAACTTGCCCTGCTTCCCAGTGGCGCTTATGCAGCAGCTGCCCCTGCCGGCACCTTGGCGAATTCGATCTATAAAGTCCTCAAAGACATCAGCGATCAGTTTGTAGCTACTTCACAAATGGTGCCCAATCCTAATTTCGCGAACTTATATCAGACTAATCTACCTCTATTTAATCAATACTATTCTCTATCGGCTTATAACTGGGTGAGTGATGGCCAGACAACAGCTATTACAACCTCGGGAGCACAAGGGAAGATGGGCGCCATCCAAGGCAACCTGGCTGCTGCCATCAGCAATACAGAGAATTTGAACGAAACCCAACGCGATGATGTCCGTCGTTACCTCTATATCTTCCAAGAATTTTATAAATCAGCGTCGACGATGTTACAACTTATAACCGATGCAATACAAAAAATGGGTAAAAATATAAATAAACAATGATTTTAAATTAATAATTGTATACAATAATAGTTAGAGGGATAGTAGAAAATTGTGCACTAGACTAGCCGATCGCACAATTAATAATTATTAATAAAGGAGCGTACTATGAGTGTATATATTAGTGGAGTAGGATACGCGCCGGTCAGAGCGGAATATACAAGTGGCGAGGCGATAGCTCAGTATACAAGTTACATGACTAAATTGAAAGGGATCATGGATAAGGGCAATAACAATCTCGACGGATCTGACTATAACTACCTTGTTCTCTCGATGCAGGGCTTAGCAAACATCGCAGTGAATGGGGTCAATGGCACCTATTTGACAAAGGATATGTTAACAAATATCGACCTCGTCGTCCGTTCTCTTGAGGCTGTCGGTATCAATAATAGCTCACAACAGAATGTACCGAATGGCGTCGATATCGTCAGAAACTGGCAAAGTTTGTCCGGGTTAGGCGTTGAACAGATCCTCAATAATGCGTTACAGATTTCGCCTACTGCCGGCCGTTCGCTGCAAAGCATGATCGAACTCGAGTATGTGAAACAGGGAAATGATCTCATCTTCGCAAAGTTAAATGGAATGGAGTCAGCGCTTAAGGTCACACAAAATGTGATAGACACTTTGAATGTGATCCAAGGTATTGCAGATAAGGTGACGATCCAAAACCGCGGAAGTTTTGCCTTCTCGGCAGGAACCACAGTTTCAGCATATGAAAGTAAGTACAAAATGGCTGCGAGCCAATTCTTCACACAGCTTATCCCCACCACAGCAGTAAGCAATGCCGATGCCGATCTCCTCTGGGCCCAAAGGGTACCGTTAGCGGCTGCCGTTCAACAACTGGACGCTGCTAACCCTGCTGCTAGCCATACCGTACCTAATAGCCTTTCCTATTTCCTTAATAATATCCTTCAACGCATCCTAACGACATTCACTGGTCAGGGACAAATTGAATTTGCTAACCGAATCAAAGCATGGGTATTGGACAATACGGCCATCAAACTGAGCGATCCTGCGTCAAGCAGTGCGGGGGCAGTCCAAACTTCAATTACCCAGGCGATTCAGGCCGCCCAATCGCTCAATGACACGCAGAAGAAGAACGTCAGCAACTATATGTTCGTGTTCGAAGAGTTTTATAAGTCATCGAGTGCCGTCCTTCAACAGGTCACGCAAATTATCCAATCCATGGCACAAGGCATAGGTCGATGATAAAAATGGCATGATTATTGCTATTAATAACAAGAGATTGAGAGTCATTGCTCCGATCTAATCTCCTCCGAGCTCTCAGTCAAAAAATGGAGGATTAATAATATGACAGTTTACTGGAATGATGGCGTCCATCAAACCGACTTTCTTGGCAGCTTGGCATATACAAGTGACCAAGTGGCAGCTTCATCGCTCTTTTACGGCCCGTTCAACAATATCAGCGGTGATTTTGATAACTATTTAAGTTCAGCAAACTTGGATGCCCAGAGATATTTTTCGGCTTTTTTGCTCCGCGCAAGGCAAAGCGGTCATTTTCTTTCCTCGTGGGCTGATTTGGTAAGCAGATGGAACACCTATCAAACTACAGCTATTGTGCCAGCCGCTCCTCCAGGAAGCCAAGTTCTGAGCCAAAACCTCTCAAATCTTAATAATATTAATCTCTTTAATGGCTTCGTCAGTGGCTACTTAGATGCGACTGGAACGGCAAGCAATTTCACAGGAGACTGGAGCATTCTGAATACGCCTCCTTCTGTTATTTCATCCCAAAGTTTTACCGACCAAACCAACGCATCAGTGAATCCCTTTGTCCAAGCCTTCAACAAATTTTTGAGCACATATGATCCAAACACGATGTTGCCCGATAATAATAACCTTAACGTCATTGATGGAAACGGTCTTGCTGGTAGTACCCAAGCAATGCAAAAATTTCTCGGTTCTTGGCAAAATTTTATGGATACTACCGCTCTCATCCAGTCGCCAAGTCAGAGTACAAATCCTACTCTATTTGCTCACGTCTCGACATATGAAGCGATCTATACCGCCTTTGGACCTAAAGGAGCTACTTTGGCCGATTTCACCAACCGGATCAAACAGTTCTACACATCGGAGATGGGAACGTATGGCTATTTCCTGCCCAGTCAATCTTTGAGCCGATGGATAAGCACCCTCCGCGCTGAAAATCACCTGACGGGCGTTGCCTCGTCCTCACTCACTGGTAATGACTCTCAAAATATCCTGATCATCAACCGAATCCTCCAACTCCTCATCCGGATCATCCAGTCGTTGCAAAACGTCGGGATCGCCCAAGCCAACAAGCTGACCTTCTACACGCGGTTCCAGCAGGCGTATACCTCATTGCAAACGCAGATTCCCGTCTTCCTCGCAGGTCAAGCTGGAGCCATAGGTGGATCTGACCAGGCAGCAAAAGATGCGAGGGGTGAGTTGAACTCCTCCTTTAACGCCCTGTTGGCAGATAATTTAAGAAACTTAAGGGGACTCCAAGAGGATAATGCCAAGAAAGCCCAAGCTGATGTGAACCAGACAAACGACGCTGTGAACCAACAATCCGACATGGTCACCACTTTCATCCAGCAGATGAGCTCCTTGACAAGTACAATATTACATTAAGGACTTGAGCGAGCTTGCGAGCTCCTTGGAGTGCGGCGCTATGCGCCGCCTTTAATTGGGCGCCACTCGTTTTGGAGCGTCCAAGCTGAAGAAGACTAAAAAAGGAATGACTAACATAATGTGCTCAAAATAAAGGCGGCGCGGAGCGCCGCACTCCATGGAGCTCGCAAGCTCGCTCAACGCTTCGCGATGCAAAAATGGAGTGTCAAAGAGCTTTCGAACTTTCAGATACAACCGAGGAGGAAACCTATGAAAGTCTCACGTGGAGTCAAAGGACAAATCAAAAAGGAAGTCGCCAACGCTTCCACCGAAGACCAGATTAAGGCTTTCGAAAGCTCAATGAAAGACTTTACCGAAAAAATGGTGAACCGGGGTTTACCCCCCAAAGATGCTGCGGGCATATCGAATAAGCTATTAGAAGGCATCTACGCCCAAGCATATAGACTTTATAATACAGGCAAATATATCGAGGCGACCCACCTCTTCCGCCTTCTGATTCTATTAGATCCCAATGAATCGAAATATGTGTTGGGGCTCGCCGCCTGCTTTCATATGATGAAGGAGTACAAGAATGCCATCCAAACATATACCATGTGTCTGATGCTAGATCCACAAAATCCCATCCCCTTCTACCACTCCTCCGATTGCTACATTCAGATGAAGGATTTCACATCGGCGATCCTCTGTTTGGAGATGGCCATTCAACAGGCAGGTGAAAAACAAGAGTTCGCGAAGTTGAAAGAACGTGCCCTCTTAAGCCTCGAAAGCCTGAAAAAACAAGAAGAAGCACAACCTTAAGAGGTACTTATGTCTTCTGATCTTCATACCAATTATGGCTTTGCCCCCACTTTTCACGGGCAGACAACTGCAACGCAAACGACTCAAACTGGAACGACCCAAACAGTCCAAACCAAAACTCCCTATGATGGGGTCGATAGCACAAGTCAATTTGATGGGACGCTGCATTTTGGCGACAAGAAAACACCAAACGGCGACGCGAAGTTCCCTGTCCTGCCCTTTCCTAATGAGAAAGGCGTTCTGGATCCCGCCCCCCTACGCTCTGCAGGTCAAAACGTTGTAAGAGACACCTATACCAACAATGTCGTGGCCCAGCTCAAACAACAAGGGGCATCTCAAGAAGATACCGATAAGATCCTCAAGTATCTCACGAACCCTAATCCTCAACCCATCCTTGGAGCCGACGGAAAGGTCGATCTCACCCTGATGAAATTAGCTCAAACTGTCGATGGCCTTGCCACAACGGCCACACAAAAGGAGTGCGGCTTGCCCGATACCTGGAGTATGAAAGCCACCGACGCTTCTAGCTGGACTCCACTCCCCGTCAAACCCTACACCCCAGACGAGCAGAAAAAAGTGAATGAATTCTTTGACAAAGCAGTCCAGGAAGGGGGAGAAAAAATTATTGAATCGGCTCTCAAACAGAGTCCACCTCTTCTGACCGAAGCCCAGGCTGGCTTATTGCGTGCTGCATTGAAAACAGGAACCCCAGATCCCTCCATCTCATCGCAGTTCTACGCCATTCAGGAGACGGCCACCCAGATTACCCAAACACAGTTCAACCTCCCTCGCGACTGGTTCAGAGGGACCGAGAACATCCAAAATTGGACTCCCACAGGGACTGGCCCCTTGACCCCTGCCAATATTCAACTTAAGCAAATTGCAAATACTGCCGACAATGCGGAAGCTACGATAAAAATGATCACTAACGCCGTTCAGGCTAAACTTGACAAGATGGCCCCCAATGATCCTGCCAGAGCCAATCTGACTTCGATCCTCGACTTCATGAAAATGATCACATCGGTCCTCGGGGACGCTAAGAAGCTGCTGCAACAAATGCAAATCGGAGATGCTGAACGAACCCAGAAAGCGTCTCAAGCTAAGTGGGACACCTTAGCGGCACGCAAAGATGCGGCTGCAGCCTCCATGAAGAAAATGGAAGAAGCCGCTGCAAAACAAAAATCCATGTCGGACTTGGGACTCTCCATGAAGATCATCGGTCCAATCGTATCGGCCCTCGTTGGCGTGGCATGCGCGGTTGCTGGAGCTATAATCGCTGTTTGTACACTTGGAGCTGGTACAGCTGCATTTATTGCACTACTCGTCATAGGAATAACTTTGACAGCAGGGATGACCGCATTTTCTGTTGTGGATAGCGAATGTCACATCACGGAGAAGGCAGTAGGAGTATTCAATCAAGTTTTTGATGCCATCATGCCAGGAGCACCCGAATGGGCCAAATGGGTTGTGAAGGCACTGGTCATAGGAGTTTGTGCAGCAGAGCTCGTCCTGGTATTAGTCGCATTATTATTAAGTGGTTCCGGGGTCTCTACGATTGCGAACGTATCGGTCAAGGTCGTGGTGGAAGCTGTTAGGCAAGCTTTAACCCAAATCCTATTAGCGGTCCTCATGGCGGTGGTGAGCTCCACCAATTGCATTCCCAAATTGGTCACCTCAATCATGAAAGCTAATGGGGCTTCCGCAAGCGATTGCATGATCACAGAAGCGGTATTGTCAGGTATAACCATGGGGGTATTGGCGATCTTCGGGATGTTTGTCTCATCAAAAGACTTTGGAACCTCTATCCAGAAGGGCGTGGAAAATGCTGCCAAGAGCGCCTCAAAAGGCATTTCAGGAATTTTGAAGGATTCGGCTGCCGCAGTTGCAAAAAGCATCGAAAAATCTCTCAAATACGTCCAAAAGTTTAGCAACAGCGACCAGAAGTGTAAGATGATGGGTGAAGCGCTCATGACAATGATGCCCTTCTATGAAGAAGATAGCCGTTGGGAAAAAATGTCATCTACCGTCACCGTCGGTGCTGAACTCGTACAAGGCACCGTTCAACTGGTAAATAGCTCCGTCCAACTAGGGATCAGTATCAAGATGTATCATCTTGCTATGGAGAAAGGCGACCTAAAAGCCGCTGAGGAGTTTTTAAAGGGCATGATCACAATGCTAGAGAAGATGTTGAAGGATATCCAAGGCGAACTGAGTGGTGTCTCAGATATGATGCAGGAGATGGGTAGTGAATTACAGAAGATCATGTCGTCCTTGAACAAATCGATGATGGATATGGCTGGAGCAGCCCTACAAGGAGCCGCATAAAAAGGAGGATCACTATGGCAATAGAAAGCAAAGAAGATTTGGAAGCTGAATTGAAAAAATATGAGAAGACGACCCCCCCATCTAAGATGAAAGCCCTCCGCAAGGCTTTCGATAAGATGTGGGATGAGGATACCCCAATGAAAGAAGCCCTTGGAGTGACCCCCGAATCCGAAGAAGCTCTCTATTCCTATGCGTACCAACTCTTCAACAGTGGTAAGTACAAACAAGCGTGGGGATGTTTCTGGTTCTTGCGAAGTTTAGAGTCTACTTCCTATCGCTATAACTTTGCCATCGCGGCCTGCCATCAATACATGAAGCAGTATCATGATGCAGCCTCGACATACTTGATAGCATCGATGATCGACCCTGAAAACCCTGTGCCCCATTTCCATATGTATGAATGCTTCCTCATGCTTAATAGACCACAAGATGCCCTTTGGTGTTTAGAAAATGTGATCCGCCGCACCGAAAGCAAACCGGACTATGCCCCGCTCTTCGAAAGGGCCAGTCTCGAATATAAAAGACTCAAAAAAGAGGTTAAAGAATAAGGAGAAAAATTATGACTCCACTGCCTCCTCCAACTACAGTAGTTTATACGCCGGGTCCCAATGCCCCCGATTACATGGATATGCAGTCGAAAGAGGGAAAACAAGAGAGGACTAACGTCACAACGCCTACCATCTCGACACTGTCGCAAAACCCTGGTGTTGTCCTTTCGAAAGATGGACTCGACGTTCCGTTGGAATTCGCGTTCCAAATCCTCAATGAACGCACCGGCTTCACCCGACCTTCCCTCATGCCGCTCTTCCGCACACGCTATGTGGCCGGAGCCAAAGAAGAAGAGCCCTCAGCTGCGACGGAATACCAGAAGCTCAGAGATGCGTTAAACCCCGAGATGAAACAGCGTCTCTCTGATAACGAAAAACTGCCCCTAGCCCAACAAGACCCTAGCCTCATCGCTTTCGATCAGGCCCTCCGTTTTGAAGCTGTCACAACCGCCATTATCAAATATCTCGGCGGTCCCGATATGGATCCTGAAAGAGCCGTAGCAGATGCTGCCAACTTCAAGAATATGCCTGAGGCAACAAAACAGAATATGCTCAACGTCAGCCAAATGATCCTAAATGGAGTGGATAGCTACCTCGTCACAGTGGGACCTAATGATCCGGCGTTTGTACTGCTATCCGGAGCTGCCGGGCAGATAAAAGAAGCCATGGCCTTACTTAACGAATCCTAGGAGAACAGATGGCCACACGACATGAAGAAAAGCTAGAACGCATGGGACGTCAGCTAGACTTGACGGAGAAGGCACTGGAGACGCATCCCCTCACGCACGAGACCCTATGCGTGATGCAGCCGCTGTTCCACTGCTTGAGCTTGCAAACACGATGGTCCCTAGCCGGTCCGATTGCCCGCTTGATCATGACAGAACAGATCGCACTGGTAGGGCATGAGAAAGAGAAGAGCGCATCAGGATTCACAGGCCCCTATCTGGATAAATTGCAAAAAGCCGTGGGACGACTGATTGCAGCGGTGTTGCCACCAGAGAACCGAAATTCAGATCTACTGTTGACTTCGACGCAAGTCCTGACGCTTATTGTCGTCTATTTGACGACACAAATATTAGGAGATTCAAAGGATCTTTTCCCTAGAGGGGATCCCGCTGAAGCAGCAAAAGGAGGGCAGTTTTATCAGGAGCTTGGATTGATCTTCTTATTGAGTTCAAAAGCCATCGAAAGCGCCTTTCACATGGTCACAAGAGGACTTGAACTCGAAGAACCCATCCAGAAACAGATCTCAGATATCGGCCTCTTCTACATGCTCATCGTCCTGATAGCCCTCACAGATGCCGATGAATCCAAAAATGAGGAACTCATGGAGACGCTGCAAAAATATATGGCGCCACCGCTGAACTCCATCGAAAAGGCCCTACAAAAAGCGGCCTCAAAGGGAATCTTAGATGAGGAGTTGGCCATAAGAGCTTCAGGCCAGTTGCAACTGATACGGCTGTCCTTAGACAAGGGAGAACCCGAAGCCATCGTTCAGGCTATCCAGAGTGGACTCGAAGCTCTCGAAGTGCCCTTTGAGGAAATAAAAAAAGATGTCAAACAAGTGGCACAATTTTGCGCTCAGTTCAACCAATCGCTCATGGGCATCTTTAACCAAACTGAGCAAGCGATGACAACGATGACCCAATCGGCATAATCGCGAAGGTCATCATAAAAAAATAAGTGTTTTGCACAAAGGAGAAATTATGAGCGATCTTAATATAAACATGCAACAACCCTCCTTAACTCCACTAACAGGGGGGACTACACCTCCTGCCGCACCTTCCGCTCCTCCAGTGGGAGTAAAAACTGGAGATGTCACCAAGGTAGATACGATTACCGCAAAAGAAATGACCGAATCCCAAAATATTCATATGACAGGAACCACCAAAACTCCGTCTGGAGTTTGTTTCAGGGACACCAAATCACCCGCTCTACCACCCCCTGCGAAGGATAACGCAGATGGAGCGAATTCCACCACCGCATTGAAAGGTAACCAATGGTTCGCTGTCTCGTTCTTAGCGGTCTTTGACTCGATTATGGCAGAGGTGGTTAAACTCGAAGACAAAATTAAGTTTACAGAAGGTGAACTAGGTATGCAGGAGAAGAAACTCCAACCCGAATTGCTAAAGCAGAATATTGAAGGAATCAAAGAGGAAGCGAATGCCGAGGCAATGGGCCATCTAGCAGATGCAATCTCAGCCGGATTTAGTATTGGAATCGCCGTTGCTTCTATGTATAATACAGGAAGAGCTGCTAAAAAAGCCAAGAATAATCCAGAAGTCAAGGAAATGGATGAAGAGATTAAAACACTTAAGACTCAAAGAGCCGAGATTGCGGCAGGCGAGGCTAACCCCACCCGTGTCGCTGATAATAAAGCCAAGCTTAATAATACACTTAAAGAACATGATGTTAAAATGGAAGCGAACAATAAAAAAACAACTGAAACGGAGAGTAAAATCTCAGCTAAAGAGACGGAAAACACAAAAAAAGAGAAAACACTGAAATATCTTAAGGCTGAAAAAGAAAATGCTTTTGAGGATAAAACTAAAAAATTGCTAGACGAAAAAACAGAATTGGATAAGGTAGATCCCCCAACCACCAAAAGTCAAGATCGTAACAGGGAAATAATAAAAGAAATGGTTGAAATTCGCAAACAGAATGACGAGGAGTTTGACCCAAAAATTAATGCGAAACAGAAAGAAGTTGATACAGGTAAGACAGAATTAACAAAATTACGTCAAGAAAAGAAAGACCTCGAAGGAGAAAAAACACAAATAAAGGCAGATCGGGATAAAGCAATAAGCGATTTGAAAGCGCCGGATGAAGCAACGAAGGCAAAACTGGATAAGCTTGATGCCGAGATTGGTGCACTTAAACAAGCAAGAGGTACCCGTTTCAACAGTGAACTACAAACCATAGGCCATACAGACCAATATATGAATACAGCTTTTTCTAAGGCGGTAGAAATGGTGTCTTCTATCTTTAAGATGGACCTTGCTTACATAAAAGGTGATGCAAGAGTAAAAGAGGCCCAAGCCCAAACATATAGTGAAATGCTACGTACTTTTATTGATAATTGCCAGAAATATAGAGACGATGCAAAAGGTGCGCTCGATGATGTCATCCGCTCACTGGAAAAAACTCAAGACTCGGTCTCTAATGCATTCAAAATAGGGGCATAATACTCTAAGGAACCCCTGCAATTGCAAAAGCGAAAGAAGGTTTTGCTTCGCATAACCCCAAGAGCACTAAGCTTTTGAGTGCGAAAACCCTCTTTCGCTTTCATAAATTTATGTAGCAGTTTATAGGTTTTTAAGGAGAATAGAACAAATTTTAAGGGCGAAGCCCT
>Ga0207159_1154_pt1 | contig 15609 bp, 11 predicted proteins | sample Alteio_BWMinHeat_23_FD_153511 | JGI IMG/M metagenome (GOLD analysis project Ga0207159, IMG submission 153511) | Enriched cells from forest soil in Barre Woods Harvard Forest LTER site, Petersham, Massachusetts, United States -... | ecosystem: Environmental > Terrestrial > Soil > Temperate forest >... | reverse complement strand
TTAAAACGGATAGAAAGATTATCGATCTCGTGAAGGGAGTTAATTGTATTGACAAATATATCGGTGGCCTTGGTCCTGATCCTGTCCTCGAGTTCTTTAAACCCATAGGCGGTGTCTTTGTTCAGTGCCCGTTGAACGTAATCAAGATGAGTTCTCACCAGCAGGCGATAGTACCCAACAGTATCATCTTTTACCTCATTAATATCACTAATGGTCATCTTTCCCTTCATTATTTCATCGAGAAAAGGGAAATACCAACGGCCACTGTTACTCGTTGCCATTTTTGAAACTGCATTGACAAGCGGGTCATTAATTTTTCGTATAGCAATTGCCAATTTATTATTAGCAGCAGCAAAATTATATAGTTGACCCGGGTCGTGATAACCGGCCAGTTTTATCAGGCTGTCAAGAAAGGGAACATCTGTATTATCTCTTAATTTTAAAAATACCTGGTCAGGGTGTAAAGCGCAATATTTTTTTATCAATATATATTGACTGTTTTGATAACCGGGGTTTTTGTCAAAAATTCCCGCGTTGATCAGGTTAAGAGCCACATCATAAGGTTGCTGATTAATGATGGCATCAATTGGTGAATTAGTCACATCTGCGTTCATGCATTTTTCATATCCATCTATAATGATCGGCAATTCGGCGGGGTTCACAGTTCCCCGTCGCCAATTATTATTAAAATATTTTAAAAGATTTTCGAGTCCTCTTAAATATTTGATCTTAACCTGGGAACCTAATAAAGTATCTTTTTCAATATGGTATTGAACCCAATCAACCTGGGTGGTTGCTGCCTTGGTCAAAAAAAAATTTATTTGTTCATTATCGGACGGAGCAAATTCTTTATCGGCCTTGCCATCGGATTTCAAAATTTCCTTTTGCTGTTTATCTACAAAATCGTGAAACAATTCACGATTCTTGGCAGGCTTCAGATCTCTAACCGGGTCAGGGTCTTCGGCCTGGGCAAACAAGGGTTGAAATGCAAGCAGACAACTCAGGAGTACAAGGTATCTTGGGGTTGAAATCATAAGGATCGTTCAGCAAAGTTAGGAAAAGGTTTAGGTTTGAAGGAGTTAATGGTCAAATTGTTAAATTGTTTGATGGCTTGATAGTCTGATGGTTTGATTGCATGATAGCTACGCAATGAACAATGAATAATGAACAATTTAACCATTTAACCATCAAACATTCTTGTACCGTCTCCCGGTAGTGAGGTTAATTTTTTATTAAGTCTGTGTTATCGGGTAAGTCAATTTTCTTTAGAAATAATCTTCATGTAGGTTTGCGCAAACAAAAATGACCATGGAAGAAAAGGCAAGAAAAGTTCTAATTGCCGATGATGAGCCTGATATTCTTGAAATACTCAAATATAACCTCGTTAACGAAGGTTACCAGGTAATAACTGCCAAGGATGGTGATGAAGCTATTGAAAAAGCTAAAATTTTTCAACCCGATCTTGTAGTGCTTGATATCATGATGCCAAAGAAAAGCGGGGTGCAGGTTTGCGAAATATTAAGAAACCAGTCAGCCTTCAGAAATACACTCATTATTTTTTTGACTGCTTTAAACGATGAGACCACACAGATAAGAGGTCTTGAAACCGGTGCAGATGATTATGTAAGCAAGCCCATCAGCCCTAAAGTTTTCATCAGCCGGGTGAATGCCCTTTTCAGACGAGTTCCGAAGAAAGAAAACAAAACGGTGCAAATCGACGGTCTTATCATTGATCCGGAAAAATTTGTGGTGCAATTAGAAGACAGGGAAATCCTTCTTGCAAAAAAAGAATTTGAATTACTCCATCTGCTTGCATCCCGGCCGGGCCGTGTTTTTTTGCGCAATGAAATCCTGAGCCAGGTTTGGGGCAATGATGTTATTGTCGGCGACCGGACCATTGATGTACACATCCGTAAGATCCGCCAGAAACTCGGCGTTGATTGTATCACTACAGTTAAAGGAGTGGGATATAAATTTGAGTTATAGAAGCCCCCTGTCCCCCAAGGGGGGAACTTAAGCAGTAAACTTTCAAAAATGATGTTACTTTGATTTTGAAGTTGAGGTTTGTGAGCCCGCTATAGCACTACTATTAAACTTTGTCGCGTCGCACTCTTCAACGTTCAGCTCTTTAATCAAATTTTTAAACAATACTCTTTTAGAGAGTGTATAAATACTCTCCTTTAGAGAGTGTATAAATACTCTCCGCCCAAGGCGGAGATGGGGGCATGCTTAACACGAAAAACGTTTCTCCACGCAAACTTTCTGCGTTCACAGCACTGGTACTCTCCGTGCCGGTCAGTGTTGGCATTTATATTTTACACCAAAGCTGGCCAGTGTTATTGATATCTTTTGTAATTATTTTTATGGGGAGCTATTTACTAATCGCTTTCACACTCGAGCGCTTTATTTATCGTAAGATCAAGCTCATTTACAAATTCATTTACCAGACAAAGGCGAGCAAAAAAGAGGAGGTCTATTATCAATATCTTTTACCTCAGAAAAGCATTGATGAAGTAAGAGAGGATGTGGAAAAATGGGCCGAAAAGCAGGCGGAAGAAATTGAGATTTTAAAAAGAAATGAACAGTTTCGAAAAGAATTTTTGCAAAACCTTGCTCATGAATTTAAAACTCCTGTGTTTGCCATACAAGGTTATGTAGATACTTTATTGCAGGGAGCATTGGAAAATCCGGAGGTCAATCGTCCTTTCCTGGAAAAGACCTCAAGGAATATTGACCGGCTTGTTAATCTTATCGATGATCTTGATGAAATTTCAAAACTGGAACGTGGAGAACAAGTGATCTACAAAGAAAATTTTATTATCCAGGACCTGGTAAAAGAAGTTTTTGAAAGTCTTTCGATAAAAGCGGAACAAAAAAATATTCGATACAGCATTAAAAAAGGTTGCGAATCACCGTTGACCGTTTTTGCTGATAAAGAAAAAATTAGACAGGTAATTTTAAATCTTGTTGAGAACTGTATTAAATATGGCAAATATGGAGGCAACATTACCGCAAGCATGTATATTACTGATGAAAAACATGTATTGGTTGAAATAAGTGATGACGGGATCGGAATGGCTGAACGGCATTTATCAAGGATCTTTGAACGTTTTTACAGAACAGAAGAAGGCCGTAGTCTCGATATCACGGGCTCAGGTTTAGGCCTTGCGATTTGCAAACATATTATTGAAGCGCATGGACAGGCCATTCATGTTCGAAGCACCGAGCACATTGGAACTACGATTGGTTTTACTTTGGAGAGGAAGAAAGAGTGAATTTTTTCAGCTGGATATTTTATAAATCTATATTCATTTTATTAAAACCTTGTTGCTGATAACATACATTTATGCGTTGTATACAATGTTAACCCCTCCAAGTATCCAGCAGCACTAACGGAAAATAGTCTCTTTAGACCGCTATTATTTTAATTATTTTTGAAGCATGAGTTATGTGACAAAAAATCTGGAATTGAAACTTTTCCCTGATGAAATAAAAATTGAACAAGATTACTCTGCAACTTTTGCGGATAACATGAGTTTGCCTATTCACAAATGGTATAGATACACTGCAGGCTTTTCAGCAATTTGGGCAAATCACCTCATAAGACAAGAGAAAGCAAAGGGGCGAAAAAGAGTTATTGATCCATTCGCAGGTTCAGGAACTGTCTTGCTTGAAAGTGAATTTGAAAACGTTGAATCCATCGGGATTGAAGCGCACTCATACATTTATCGTATTGCAAAAGCAAAACTTGCATGGAATTATCCAGCCGACAAGTTCAAAGAATCTTCATTGATTTTTTTGCGACAAGCAAAAAAGAAAATTATTACCCAAACAGAATTTCCAAAATTAATTGCAAACTGTTATCCAGTCGATACAATTCAAAAATTGGAGGCACTCAAACAAACATGGATTGAATTCGAAGGGGAAGAAGAAATTAAAGAGTTTGTTTGGTTTATCATTACAGCAATCTTACGAATTACGTCGCCTGTTGGGACTGCGCAATGGCAATACATTCAACCGAATAAAACAAAAGCAAAAGTAATCGATCCATTCATAGCTTTTGAAACTAAAGTTCATGACATGTTTAAGGACATGAAGCGTTTACAAAACAGAATTGTTAATGTTGCTAATGCAAAAATCTTCAACGAAGATGCGAGAGAAATAAAATCAATTCCAGAAGGTTGGGGAGATTTGGTGATTACTTCTCCTCCTTATGCAAATAATTATGACTATGCAGATGCAACAAGATTAGAAATGACTTTTTGGGGAGATATCAATGGCTGGGGGGATTTGCAAGAAAACGTAAGAAAGTATTTAGTTAGAGCTTGTACACAGCATGTTTCAAAATTGGGAGATGAAATTGAAGAAATACTCGCTAACCCAAAACTTAAACCAATTCATTCAGAACTTATTGAGGTATATGATACACTTAAAATGGAAAGGATGAAGCATGGCGGCAAGAAAAATTACCATTTAATGATTGCTGCATATTTTCAAGACCTTGCACAAGTTTTTTATTCACTTCGGAAAGTAACTAGTGAAAATTGCTTGATGTGTTTTGTAATTGGTGATTCTGCTCCATATGGAATTTATGTTCCTGTCGACAAATGGTTAGGTGAATTAGCAGTTGCAGCAGGTTTCAGCAATTACAATTTTGAAAAACTCAGAGACAGAAATACTAAATGGAAAAATAGAAAGCATTCTGTTCCTTTACATGAAGGACGACTTTGGATTAACAGTTAAACTATGGCAGAATCTCTATCACATAAATTTGGACAAATCATCGGAGATCTTTTAGAATTAACTGTTGAACCGCATCTTCAAAAATTTGCTAAACAGAACAAATTATTTTTAGACAAGAAAGGAATCAGGTTAACAAGAAGAGGCAAAAAGCTTTCATGTACAGATTCCAAAGAAAATATACACGATTTGGATTTTGTTTTAGAAAGAGGTGGAACAAACGAGGTTTCAGGAATTCCTGTTGCATTCATTGAAACGGCATGGAGAAGATATACTAAACATTCGCGAAATAAAGCACAGGAAATCCAAGGAGCAATCCTTCCCCTCGCTGAGAAGTATAAAAATTCTTCCCCATTTATAGGAGTTGTTCTAGCAGGAGTATTTACAAATGGAGCCTTAGCTCAACTTCAATCAAGCGGATTCTGTATTCTATATTTTTCCTATGATACTGTTATAAAGGCTTTTAGGAAATTTGGTATAAATGCAGAGTTCAATGAACAAACATCCGAACTCGGTTTCAAAAAGAAGATTAATAGTTGGAATAAGTTATCAAACAAATCTAATGTTACAAAAGAACTTCTGCGTCTCAACAAAAAGAGAGCTAGCCAGTTTTTCAATTCACTTAAAAAATCAATTTCCAGATTTATAGAACGGATTATAATTCTACCACTTCACGGGCAGGAATCAATTTCAAATTCTGTGACTGAAGCAATTGACTTTCTAAAGAAATATTCTGAAGACAAACCAAAATCAACTTTGGTGAAATACGAAATCATTATAAAATACAATACAGGCGACAGAATTGAAGCCAGTTTTAAGGACAAGAAAGACACAATCAAATTCCTTGAAACCTATTTATGAAATACCACGCCTCTTACTTGCAAGCCGAGTAATATAGTTCGGTACATATTCATCAATTTAAAAAGAAACAAAAATATCTTTCTTATTTGTCAGCACCTCAAAAAAATGAATTAAAAAGAGTACTCTCACCCCTGATGCTTTGGGGTCTTGGAGTAGGATATGTGATCTCCGGCATGTACTTCGGCTGGAATCTTGGTTTGCAGGAGGGAGGGACGTTAGGACTGGCCATCGCCACTTTCTTTATAATTATTCTGTATGTTACTTTCACTTTTAGTTATACCGAATTAGCTTGTGCTATTCCGAAGGCAGGAGGAGGTTTTGATTATGCCGCCCGTGCATTGGGGAAAGACTGGGGATTTATTGCCGGCATGGCGCAGAACATAGAATTCATTTTTGCCCCGCCTGCGATTGCCTTTGCTATCGGTGCGTATTTCAATTTATTTTTTCCCCAATTATCCATTTTATCCATCGCCATTTTCAGTTATGTTGTTTTTACCGCGTTAAATATTTATGGTGTGAAAGCAGCGGCTGTGTTTGAATTGGTAATAACAATCCTTGCAGTAGGCGAGTTGCTTTTATTTTCCGGTATCACCCTGCCGCATCTTCAATTAAAAAATTTACAGCATAATGCCTTTCCCCATGGCTGGGGCGGAGCATTTGCCGCTACCCCTTTTGCTATTTGGTTTTTTTTGGGAATTGAAGGTGTCGCCAACGTAGCAGAGGAAGCTATCCATCCTCAACGAACAATACTCATTGGTTTTGGTTCGGCAATTCTCACACTCGTTATTTTATGCGTATTGACGTTTATCAGTTCGACTGGCGTTGCCGGATTGGAAGCGATCGTTTATAAAAGCAACGGTAACACTTCTGATTCTCCATTGCCAATGGCGTTAAGTCATATCGTTAGTAATAACAACTTGCTGTATCATTTGCTGATCATGATCGGATTATTTGGATTGATCGCATCTTTTCATGGTCTCATCCTGGCAGCAGGAAGAGCAAGTTTCGAATTCGGAAGAGTTGGATTTGCCCCGGCATTTTTAAAAAACATACACCCTAAATTTCAAACGCCTGCAAATGCTCTCCTGGTAAATATGGGGATCGGAATTATCGCATTGCTGACAAAGAAAACTGCCGACATAATCATCATTTCCGTATTTGGAGCATTGACATTATATATTGTGTCCATGATAGCAATATTGAAACTGAGAAAGAAAGAACCACATCTGGAAAGGCCTTTCAAAGTACCTATGTATCCTTTGTTTCCTGTAATTGCATTGATGATCGCCATTTTTTCATTTGTTGTAATGACGATCTATAATTTCAAATTGGCATTGTTCTATTTTTTAATTATTGGTCTTTGTTATATCGCATTTAAATTGTTTGGAGAAAAAAATTGAGTTTTGAAGGGATAAAACCCGAAGGGTTTTAATGTTACTAGCCTCCGATGTAATCAGAGGTTTGCAGGAAATGAGATAGAACAACCCTGAAAGGGTTGACTGTACCTGTGGTTAATATTCAACCCCGCCTCAGGCGGGGTTGTTTGATACGTTTTGTCTTTCTCCCGTGAGTTGCACTCACGGTTATTAGTATTAAAGTTCTTTGGACTTACCATTAAAACCCGAAGGGTTTAATATTATTAACCTTCGATGTAATCGGAGGATTATGAGACAGGATATTGAATCAACCCTGAAAGGGTTGAACGTGCCTATGATTAATATTCAACCCCGCCTCAGGCGGGGTTGTTTGATACGTTTTGTCTTTCTCCCGTGAGTTGCACTCACGGTTATTAGTATTTAAGTCCTTCGGACTTTTTTAGTTAATAAAAATTGTAAGAGGAATCCAAATAATTAGTACATTTTTACTCCATAAATCGTCTATGACTACAAAGGAAATTATTCAATATGTAAAAGATCATCCTTCAGGCAAAGTGAAGATTGCATTCGGCGATATCGATGGAATATTAAGAGGTAAATACATTTCTTCCGACAAATTTCTTTCTGTTATAGAAAATGGTTTGGGATTTTGTGATGTGATCTTTGGCTGGGACTCAGCTGATGTTTTATATGATAATACCCAATATACCGGTTGGCATACAGGCTACCCGGATTGTCCGGGTGTTTTAGATTTAAACAGTTTCAGAAAAATTCCATGGGAAAATGATGTTCCTTTTTTTCTTGGCGAACTAAAAGATCAGAAAGGGAATCCTTCCCTGGTTTGTCCGCGACAACTGCTGAAAAAAATAATACACGAATTGGGCAAACACGGGTTCTCTCCATTTTTTTCACAGGAGTTTGAATGGTACAATTTTGCCGAAACGCCGCAATCTGCCAGTGACAAACAGTTTAAAAATCTGACGCCGCTTACGCCGGGCATGTTCGGATATTCTATTCTTCGCAGTTCATTGGAGAATTCATATTTCGCAGATCTTTTTGAAAGTCTGAAAAAATTCAATGTCCCTTTGGAAGGACTGCATACAGAGACAGGCCCGGGAACTTATGAAGCAGCAATTATTTATTCTGATATTTTAGAAGCAGCAGATAGGGCTATTCTTTTTAAAACAGCCGTAAAAGAAATTGCATACCGGCATGGGATTATGGCTACGTTCATGGCAAAGATCAATGAAAATCTTCCGGGTTGCGGCGGTCATGTCCATCAAAGTTTATGGGACAAAGCAGGAAAGAAAAATCTTTTTTATGATGAAAAAGATAAAATGAAACTGAGTGACCTGGCGAAAAATTATATCGCCGGGCAATTATATTGTCTGCCATTTATACTGCCCATGTTCGCACCCACTATCAACAGTTATAAAAGATTGGTAGAGGGAGCATGGGCTCCCACCACGCTTACCTGGGGAGCAGATAACAGAACAGTTGCTTTAAGAGTGTTAACAAACAGCAATAAATCATGTCGACTCGAAACGAGAGTGATAGGTTCAGACGTAAATCCATATTTAGCAATGGCAGGATGTTTAGCAGCAGGCTTGTATGGAATAAAAAATAAATTGAAATTAAAACAACCCGCTACTATAGGAAATGGTTACAGAGATTATTCAAACGGAACTTTGCCTTTGACATTAATAGAAGCTACTCAACAAATGAAAACTTCAAAAGTCGCTAAAGAATTATTCGGAGAAAAGTTTGTTGAACACTTTACTCAAACAAGAGAATGGGAATGGCGACAACATTTGAAAGCAGTAACTGACTGGGAGTACAGGCGGTATTTTGAAATTATTTGAATTCAAAATCACAAATCTCAAAAAGCAAATTCCAAAAAAATTCAAAAAATAAATTGCAAAATGCAGTTCATAGTTGAGATTTCATCGAAGGTTTTTTGTTTGAAAATTGAATTTTGATCAATTTATTTGGTTTTTGATATTTTAGATTTGAAATTTTTATTCATCATGACTTTCGACAAAATTTATCAATACAATTTCCCGACAACAATCCGTTTTGGAGCAGGATCAAGTAAAGAACTGGGTGACTATCTTGTAAAAAATAGCCTATCAAGGCCCTTGATAGTTACTGATGATACTGTCGCCCAACTAAATTTTTTCAAAGAGATCATTCATGATCTGAAAAAGAAAAATATCTCTGCAGAAGTATTTTCAAATATCCATAAAAACCCGGTAAAGTCAGATGTATATAAAGGCACTGAGGTTTATGACAATACAAAAAGAGATTCAATCATAGGCATTGGTGGTGGTGCAGCCCTGGACGTTGCAAGAGCCGTTGTTTTAAGAGTAAATCACAGGGAAGATCTTTTCAAATACGATGATCTCATTGGTGGAGATGTATATATTACTAACGATGTTCCGCATTTTATCACAATTCCTACAACTGCCGGCACGGGCAGTGAAGTGGGCCGAAGCGCTATCATTGCTGATGATGAAACACATCAGAAAAAAATTCTCTTTTCACCAAAGCTTTTAGCAAAGATCGTTTTTGCTGATCCGCTGTTAACGATGGAGCTTCCACCATTTATCACTGCTGCTACGGGTATGGATGCGTTAACACACAATATGGAAGCTTATTTAGCGAAGATGCCGCATCCGCTCTGCGAAGGAATTGCCCTGGAAGGAATTTCATTGATCAATCAATCTTTAGAAAAAGCGGTTAATAAACCTGATCTTGAATCAAGAAGTAAAATGCTGATCGCTTCATTAATGGGTGCAGTTGCTTTTCAAAAAGGATTGGGTGTGGTGCATTCTCTCGCACATCCTTTATCATCATTGCTGGATACTCATCATGGCCTGGCGAATGCAGTCAATATTCCTTATGGTATGGAATTTAATATTGAAGGCTTCGAATATAAATTCATACGTATTGCAAGAACGTTGGAATTGAAAGAAGAAACGGGCAAAGCGGTCGTAAAATATCTGTTCGATCTGAACGCAAAAATTAAAATACCACATAAATTAAGCGATATCGGTGTAAAGAATGAACATATTGAAACCCTGGCCGATCTTGCCATTGCCGATTTTGCTCATCCAAATAATCCAAAACCGGTGAGCCGGGAAGATTTCAGAAATTTGTACCGCAAAGCACTTTAAGCCCCCATCCCCTGAAGGGGAGTAAAAAGCAAAACATGAAAAAAAAGATAGGCATTAGTTATACTAAATCTCATTTTCAGAACTACTGGAATTGGTTTACTCCGGGTGACCTCCGGGATGATATAGAATTGATAGAACTTTCTTTTGAAAAAAATAATGTTGAAGATATTTACAAATGCGATGGTTTTATTCTAACAGGCGGTGTAGATGTGCATCCTTCATTTTACAACGGCAAAAAAACTTATAACAATACTCCTTCATCTTTTCAACCAGAGCGTGATCGTTTCGAAGAAAAGATATACCGCTATTCCCAGTTATACAAATTACCGGTACTTGGAATTTGCCGCGGAATGCAATTGATAAATATCCTGGAAGGGGGTACACTGATACAAGACCTTGACAATGGTAATGAAAGACACAAAAAAGAAGAATCGGATAAGGAACATGCTATTCTTGCTGAAAACAACAGCTTACTTTATAAAATAGCAGGCTCACTTACAGGTCATGTGAACAGTGCCCATCACCAGGCTATTGATCCTACCGCCATTGGTGAAAATTTAATGGTGAATGCTTATGATGGCGATGAAGAAAAGATCATCGAGGGGCTGGAGTTCAAAGACAAAACCGCTAAGGCTCTTATGCTTTGTGTGCAATGGCACCCGGAAAGAATGAAGGACAGGGATGAAAATCCATTTTCACTAAACTTGAAAAAGCAATTCCTCTCAGCAATAAAAGAAACGTCTGTGAAAAAACTTTTAGTTACCAATCCGGCTACTGAAGAAATAATCGCAGAACTCAATGAAGACACCAAAGAAACTGTGCACGGAAAATTAAATTCCCTGCGGGCTGCACAACCTGGCTGGCATAAAGTATCACTTGCCGAAAGAGTGGAAATAATCAAAAGATTTTCTGAACTCCTTGAAAAAAATATCGAAGAACTTGCATCCATATTAACTTCAGAGGTTGGAAAACCATTACAACAATCCAGTAATGAAATAAACAGTGCAAGAGCAAGAATAAAATGGCTTACCGAAAACGCAGAAAAGTATTTATCTGATGAGGTCATGAGCAGTGGGAATGGAATGGAGGAAAAGATCTCATACGAGCCGCTCGGTGTTGTTTGCAATATCTCCGCATGGAACTATCCTTATTTAGTGGGTGTAAACGTTTTCATACCTGCATTGCTCGCCGGAAATGCAGTGATGTACAAGCCTTCCGAATATTCAACTTTAACAGGATTACAAATAGAAAAATGGCTAAAGCAAGCAGGTGTACCGTCGGCTATTTTTCATGTTGGCTTAGGGGAAAGAGCGGTTGGCGAATTATTATTAGAACTTCCGTTTGACGGTTATTTTTTTACAGGTTCTTATAAAACGGGAAAATATATTTATGAAAAGGTAGCGCCAAAAATGGTTCCTTGTCAATGTGAATTGGGTGGCAAAGATCCTTTGTACGTAGCAGATGATATAAAAAATATTAAAGAAGTAGCGGCTGCCACAGCAGACGGAGCTTTTTATAACAATGGCCAGAGTTGTTGTGCAGTTGAAAGAATTTATGTGAATGAAAAAGTATATGATCAATATATAGATGAGTTTATTAAAGAAGTGAAGTCATGGAAGATCGGTTCGCCATTGCAGGATGGAATTTATATCGGCCCGTTGAGCAGGGGAGAACAACGTACAATTTTGGAAAACCAGGTGGCGGATGCAATAAATAAAGGAGCGGCTATTCTGACTGGTGGCAAAAAAATAAATGGAAAAGGATATTTTTTTGAACCTACTGTTTTGATCGGTGTGAATCATGATATGAGTGTAATGAAAGATGAATCATTCGGACCCGTTATCGGCATCATGAAAGTTAAAGATGATGATGAAGCAATTGAGCTAATGAAGGATACAGAATATGGTTTAACTGCTTCGGTTTATAGTTCAGATAAAGAAAGAGCAGAAAACATTTTACAGCAAATAAATACCGGCACGGGATACTGGAATTGCTGCGACCGCGTCAGCGCGGCCTTGCCCTGGAGTGGAAGAAAACATTCCGGGTTCGGAGCTACACTTTCTTACGTTGGTTTACGGGCCTTTACAAAACCAAAGGGATATCATTTGAACGGTTAAGATTATGTACTTAGTCGTGTTGCTACTATCATCGTCCCTTGTGTCACTCACTTTTACTGCATATCTCTATTGAGCATTTGCGATGTTTAAATTTGTATTTACGCAGCTGCAATTAAAATGCAAAGGATTAATATTCTAATTACCATGGGACAATTTTTCTTGAAATTCTAAATGGAGTGTCATAAATTATGTGTGTCGCCTGCAAGCCTATTGGCGATAGTACCTAAATTAGATATGGGTACTAATTATTGGGCAGCTTACCTTTCTATTTTTTAGTCAAATACAAATAATATGATAGAAAATGCTAACTATAGTATGTGGTCTGAATTGCATACTATAAATAGCTTTGCCAATATTTGGTTCAATGGGTAAAAAGAAAATTTTAATAGAGTTTGGCAACAAGGTAAGAGAACTACGGAAAGATTTTGGAATTTCCCAGGAAGAACTTTCCTATAAAGCTGACCTGCATAGAACTTACATTGGAATGATTGAAAGAGCAGAAAAAAATATAACTCTGATTAATATTGAAAAAATTGCAAAGGCATTAGAAATAGAAGTTTCAGAGTTATTAAAATTTAAAAAATGAGTCAAGAATTTGAAGACAGGTTTTTAGGTGTAATAAGACATCAACTGCAAGGATTGTCGAATAAAGTAACAAATGACTTTTCAAAGGAAAATTTTGAAACTGAATTATCATCCTTACAAACCGACCCAGTTTATGAAAAATTTGCTTTCAATAGAGCTGAGTATGTCTTGGTCAGATTTATGGGAAGAATTAGTATTAGTGTAGGAAGAAGATTAGGTGAAATTTATGACAAAGTACCACGTTTTGCAGCCGCTGCCCGCTTTAATTTAACTCCAGAACAAATAGCACCCGTTTTAGATGGTTTGGAATTGGACATTGGTTTAAAATTTTCCCAACTAAGTTTAGCAGACCAACAACATGCAGCAGCTGTTTTTAAAAAATATACTATTGCAGACCTTGATATGAGCGGTTTAGGCATTGAGATTCGTTACAATTTTAACCCTAACGATAGTTCAAGACTTAGGAAAGACATTCATATGGGAGAACTTCTAACTGCTGAAGGTTTGAAACCCATCTATTTGGTATTTTCTTCAATCAGCCCGAGGCAAGATGCAATTTCAAGGCTTACAACAAGCGGTTGGACGTTCCTTGTTGGAGAACCTGCTCTAAATTTTATTTCTGAACTTCTTGGCATGGAAATTCAAACTGTGCTAGATAAACCTGTAATAAAAGTTGAAATTAAAAAAATTGTCGATGGAATAATGAGTGATTTAATAAAATCACACGCTTTTCAACAAGTTGTTCAAATACATAAGGATGAAATTATTTAGAGGCATAGACAATCGATTCATATAAATCAACACCACTATTTCTTTTTCGGAATCTTGTAATTTCTATCACACGGTATCCAATATCAAGACCTTCAAAAATTTTTCCAAGTAGCACATCAGTTTCAACATAGACGCCTTTAATTTCAGAATTACCTACAACATAAGCTACTCTTACGTTATTGGCGGCGACTTTTTCCATTTCAATAATCTGCTTTGCGAGTAAATTAAAATACTTCATTACATAATTTGCCATGAGATTGTCAGTCAGGCGAATTCTATTTACGACTGGTTCAACAACTTCATTTATTATATGGTAAAGCGGCTCTACAATTCCTTTCATAAGATTTGAAGTCGCAACACCCCATGTCCCACCAATTGTTTTACAATCAAGATTCGATGCTTGTTTTGGGTTCTCAAAAATGTCCAGGAAATATAAATGAGGTCTTGTATTCCAAACATAACTATATCTATTGGGGTATGGTGGTGAGGTAATTATAACATTAGCCTTATGAGATACATTTAAATGTTCAATATCTGTAGTATCAGTATGATACAGAGTTGCTAGTGCATTTTCGTAGCCATATTCTAAACGCAAAACTTTCAAATCCTCAATCATCATAAGGGCATGCTTTTTATAAGAAGAAAAAACCTTTATATCATGATTATCTCTATTTATAAAATGTAATTGTAGTTTTCCTAGTGTAACATTTGTTAGGTCTGGAACTAAAATACCAGCTAAACCCAATAGTAAAAAATCTTTGTAGGCTTGTTCTAGATCAGAGGACTTAATAATGTGTTTTAAAATAAGCAACTCTTTCAACACATCTTTCCTCCACCAACGATAAACATTGTGAATCTTTGGAATTTCAAAACCACACTCCTCAACATCCTTTTCCTTTAGTTCGTTTGAGAGTGCTTGGTATAGATTCTCAATAACAATCATAGAGGTATCTAAAATAAAAGGGTCTATATTCCAATTCAAAGAAGTTTTACCAACAAAATGGAGCAAAGGATTAATTTCAAATCCGATGGAATCAATACCGTTTAGACGACACTGAATTAAAGTTGTACTTGCACCACCAAAAGGGTCTAAGACCAATTCTCCATCCTTGTGATTTAGTTTTTGAAGCATAATATCAACTAAATCTGGACCAAAGCTCGGTGTAAGTCGAAACCAACTATGAATTTTCTTTTGAGTTCCAGCCTTAAATGTTGCAGCTTTACCTGGAATAGGTTTATAAACAACTCTATCTTCTATGTTTTCTCCTGCGACAGCAATATCATCGAATATTGACCTTTGTCTCATAATTTTAATGCTAATTATAGTATGCAAACATACCGCCTTTTTTTATGGCAAACATCGAATGCGAACAAGTTTTTTTCCCCATTTTTTTAGCTTTTTCCGCATGAATACTTTGTATTGAACAATTGAAATCCATGGGAAGAAGGCCAGCAGGTAACATTTCAAGCAGATCAGCAAACACTCGCTGAAACACAATGTTTTTTACTCAGCATGGATTAGAATTAATCATAGTATTTATCGTCGTACGGGGAGATAAAAATCGTATTGTAAAAAAATTTTGAACTGTCACTGCCTTCGTTGCTCGTAATCTAAAATCTTTTTACCATTCTCGTTGTAAATTTTCTTTAATGTACCATCTGTCAATGAAAGCCCGTACAAAGGCCAGTGATAGTTGATGAGCTCTTGCTCATAAAAATGTTCATCGGCTGTTTCAAGAATTCGAAAAGTAGTGAGATACATATTTTTTGAAGTGCCCATATCAGTTCCATACACAATTCTTGTCGCATATTTTTCCACGAAATCATGTACATACCGGGGAATGGGAGCGATCTCACCATAGCGTGCTGCTATATCCGCATAAAGGTTAGGATATTTATCGAACAACCGGGCAAGCCTGTTGAGATCGGAACAACAGTTTGCAAGATGACATGCAATAAAAATTGTGTGAGGATTATTTTTTA
>Ga0207159_1153_pt1 | contig 15643 bp, 17 predicted proteins | sample Alteio_BWMinHeat_23_FD_153511 | JGI IMG/M metagenome (GOLD analysis project Ga0207159, IMG submission 153511) | Enriched cells from forest soil in Barre Woods Harvard Forest LTER site, Petersham, Massachusetts, United States -... | ecosystem: Environmental > Terrestrial > Soil > Temperate forest >... | reverse complement strand
GGCCTGTCATTTTTCATTGGATGAATTGCGTTATGTATATCCTGAAGGTCTGACAACACAGGGACGCAGCCCTTTGGAAGAAATTACTTACTGGACCTGGGCAGGAGCAAATGAACGCTACGGCGACAACGTTCCTGCAAAGATTACAGCGGCCATCCACTATGAATTGGACTTTATAGAAAAAATGGATTACGCTTATTATTTTTTAGTGGTATACGATATGGTACGTTTTGCAAGAAGCCAGCATATACTTTGCCAGGGCCGGGGCTCTGCGGCTAATTCAACGGTATGCTATTGCCTGGGCATTACTTCTGTTGACCCCACAAAGTTTGATTTATTGTTTGAACGCTTTGTATCTGCAGCCCGCGCCGAACCGCCCGATATTGATGTGGATTTTGAACACGAACGCCGCGAAGAAGTTATACAATACGTGTACAACAAATACGGCCGCGGCCATGCAGCGATTGTGGCTACTGTTACTCAACAACACCAGAAAGGTGCTATACGTGATGTAGGCAAAGCAATGGGCTTATCGGTGGATACCATTCAAAAACTGTCCAGTTCCATTTGGGAATTTACGGATGAATGGTTTGAAGGAAGGCTGATTGCGGAGCAGGGCTTTAACCCCAATGATAAACATTTAAAAAAGGTGCTGGAACTTACAGCACAGATGATGGGTTTCCCTCGCCAGTTGGGCCAGCATACGGGAGGCCTTGTCATCACGCGGGGCAAGCTATCCGGCCTTTGCCCTATTATGAACGCCCGCATGGTTGACCGTACCTGTATTGAATGGAACAAAGACGATATAGATGCGTTAGGCTTTTTTAAGATTGATATACTGGCGTTAGGCATGCTTACCTGTATCCGCAAGGCATTTGATTTGGTTAAGCAGCACTATGGCAAACAGTACACACTGGCTAGTGTGCCGCAGGACGACCCCAAAGTATACGACATGATTTGTCACGGGGAAACCATCGGCGTATTCCAAATCGAAAGCCGTGCGCAGCAGGCCATGCTGCCGCGTTTAAAACCCAATTGTTTTTATGATTTAGTGATTGAAGTTGCCATTGTAAGGCCCGGCCCGATACAGGGCGATATGGTGCACCCCTACCTGCGCCGCCGCAATGGTGAAGAGCCGGTGGAGTATCCTTCCAAAGAACTGGAAGAAGTATTAGGTAAAACCTTGGGTGTACCGCTGTTCCAGGAACAGGCCATGAAAATCGCTGTAGTGGCCGCAGGCTTTACGCCCACCGAAGCAGATGCTTTGCGTAAAAGCATGGCCACTTTTAAAGCACAGGGGTTAGTGAAACAATTTGAAGAAAAGCTGATAAAAGGCATGCTGCAAAAAGGCTATACACAGGAATATGCAACACGTATATTCCGCCAGCTGGAAGGCTTTGGCAGCTATGGTTTCCCGGAGAGCCATGCGGTAAGTTTTGCCTTGTTGGTATATGTCTCATCTTACCTCAAATGTTATTACCCCGATGTATTTGCCGTCGCTCTGTTAAACAGCCAGCCCATGGGATTCTACCAGCCTGCACAGATCATCAGCGACGCCCGTAAAAACGGCGTGGAAGTGAGGCATGTAGATATCAATTATTCTGATTGGGACAATACGCTTGAAGAAAAAGCAGTCAACTATTGTGCTGTGCGGCTTGGTTTTCGGCAAATAAAAGGCATGCGCGAAGAAGATATGCTTTTGCTTGTCTCAAAGCGCGAACAGCCATATATTTCCATCAACCAGTTACACGACGTCAATATACCACAAGCCGCCCTCGAAAAACTGGCCGATGCAGACGCTTTCCGCTCTATCGGTTTAGACAGGCGGGAGGCCTTGTGGCAAGTCTCCGCCAATGATACACCCCAGGGTATATTTACAGGTCAGCCACCCGAAAGCGAACAAATATCCTTACCCGGCATGACAGCTTCCGAACATGTGGTGCAGGATTACGCTTCTATTGCGTTATCGCTAAAAGCACACCCTGTAAGCTTTGTACGCGGGAAGATGCAGCAGCTAAAAATTATTACGACCAAACAACTTAGCGAAGGCAAGAACGGCGACTACGTGCGTGTCGCAGGGCTCGTGCTGGTAAGGCAACGGCCGGGCACAGCCAAAGGCATTTGTTTCATCACCATTGAGGATGAAACAGGAGTAGCTAACTGTGTAGTATTTGCCAATTTGTTTGACGAATACCGGAAGCCCATTTTGCAATCCCGGCTGCTAATGTTGGAAGGACAACTCCAGTTAGAAGGTGAAGTGATCCATGTGATTGTCAAAAGATGTTTCGACCTGACAAAATTGTTACGCAACCTTACGGCAACCAACGAGGAAAACCTGCCGGTGTTGACACTTTCCCGCGCAGATGAAAAAAGCATCCCCGCGCATGCTATACAAAACAAAAAAACACAGGCGCACGAATCGGTACAGGCAGAAATTTTCCCTGCGGGCAGAAATTTTAAATGACTTTTGCAAAGCCCCTGCGAGCTAATTTGGCTTGCAGTAATGCCAATATTCAGGATAGTATGGACAAGTCATTTGCACATCATTACGTTCCACAAACGTATTTAAAACAGTTCGCGAACGATCAAAAAAAGCTTTATCAACTTGACAAGTCTTCAGGCATGATTTCGCCAAAAACCATAGCGCAGATTTGCTATCAATTATCGTATTATACGATAGTAAAAGAAGAAACAAAACTGGTTAATAACATATCAGATCCAAATTTTATTGAAAAAAAGGCATTCGTCCGGCACGAAAATAATTACGGCAAAATTCTGCCCCTGCTAACTGTTGGACATAGATCAGATTTTATTGCAGACGGTGATAAGGTTAGGCTATTTTTAGAAACATTGGTGTCAATGAAAAGAAGAAACCCTGTTTTTAAACAAAGGGTTAATAATGACAGCAAGAATCATTATAGCTCGCAAAAATTTATGGAAGACTTTAAGCCATATATAGAAATATCAAGAAAAATAGACCCATCCACAGATCCTGTTGAATATATTAAAAATCACATTAACTATGTTGTTACAGATGCAGCCAAACAGTCTGATATGTATTTATCCCGGCTGTTGCCCGGTAACAGTGACATTTTGAAAGAGGTGGTGCAAACGTTATGGCAGTTCAAACTGCTGATATATCATGCTCCTTCGGGCTGCGAATTTCTTTCATCTGATAATCCTGGCTTTGTTGTGGCGGGTAATGAGGTCATCAATTTAGGAGGTTTAAATGGTGATTTCATTTTTTATTTCCGCTAACACCAGCGCATTGCGTGGTAATTGACAGTTCAGGGAAAGACACTTTAACGGTAACTGACAAGATTATTGTAACGCAATCTATACCGGCTAACATCGTCGATGAAATTAACAAGGGAACAGTCCAGGTAGCAAGCAGTAAGCTCTTTGCGTATAGTAAACATACTCTGCTTAAGCATTTAACATCACACGGGAAGATGTAATAATGCTTTTAGAACAATACCGTTTTCGCATCGGCTCATCTAATATTCATCTTCATTAAACATGAAGTCTTCCTTACTGGGAAAATCAGGCCACACCTCTTCCATGTTTTCATACATCTCTTCATCATCCAGTTCCTGCAAATTTTCCAGCACCAATATGGGTGCGCCTGAGCGGATAACATAATCTACCAGGTCTTCCTTTGTGGCGGGCCATGGGGCTTCTTCCAAATAACCGGCTAATTCAAGTGTCCAGTACATATCGCCTGAAAGTACGAAAGATTTTCTTATAATAATTACCTTGCGGCTAACATGATAAAGACACCTAAATAAATAAACAGTCGCGATTATAATTTAATCTGGGATTATTATAAAGTCGGTTTTTATTCAAAACTGAAGCAAAACGGCGAGTCATCTTCTTTTTTAATGATGCTCCTCTTGGCATTCCCCTGTTTGCGCTGAAATAGTCATTTCAACACAAACATTAAAAGGCGGCCATTCATAACTTATTTGTTCCGCCATAAATACCTCATTAAGGAGTGTCTGGACATAATCGCGGTCATTCATGACATATTGTATATCTTCGTCTGTATCTCCATCCAGTATACATGCTCCCGTGACATATATTTTTAGATTCTTGCTTTCGCTCCCGGTTAATACATGTTTTATGTACCCAGGTATCCCTTGATTCATAGATGCATTAGACTCATGTATTAAATATACCTTTTTCAATACTTTATCATAAAAGCCAACCGCAATACATGGATACAAGCCACCCGACGTAATAGAATCAGGCGAATATGCTTCAGCCTGTTCAAATTGGCTAACTTCAATAGTGTTTGGCATGCACCTTTTTTAATTAAATCTTTCAAGGATATTTTTATAACGATCGTACAGATTATCTGCAACAACTAAAAGGTTAGTGGCAAGATCCTCTTCAATCTTCATCATTTCCTGCGTGTTTCTCAGAATTAACATTGAAGAATAAATTTCAAATTCTTCACTGTCAAAAATTTCTGGTGTCTCCTTATTTAAGAAATACGCTGTTTCCATGATATCAATATCTACATCAGACAAAGTGGCCTCATGTGCCAGCTTATTCCTGATTTTCTTTACTTCGGTAAACAAAGTTTCAAGATCACTAACCAATTGAAGAATAATATTGTCGTTGCTAGTTTCAACCTGCTTTCTAATGAGTTGTGCCAGGTTATTCGTTTTCTTAATATTCAATTGCAACACCAATATCAATAATTGGTGTACTAAATCCTTGTATGTTGTAATGCGTAGAAAATAATTTTCAATATGATACCGAAGCTGTGCTGGCTTGCTAATTACAGATTGATTATTTGTAAAGACAATGGGATGCATTTGCGCAATCATGATACGAATCATTTGTAAGGTCTCCAGTAACCGCTTAATCTGCGACAACTTACCATATATCTTACTAACATAATTAATTGCGCCTTCTTTGGTAATTCCTCCGAATTTGGTCATGCCAAAATCTATTACCAACAAGACCATAAACTTATGATCTTTTATTTTTTTTAGTTTTATTTCTTCTTCGCCCATTTATAATTTGAATTATTCATTAAATTGATGTGTTCTCGCCAGCAAACACTCATAAGATATTCAGGCCATATTCTCATCATTTCTTTCTTTCCTGCTTATTTTCATTAGCATAAAACGTATCTACCCTCCCATCAGGTTCTATGCGGAAAGAATAATAGTTCCCATTAAAATAAAATGCTTTTTCTCCATACACCCTGAAATCCCGTCCCTGGGCCAGGTTGGTTTGTATCTTGTCTTCAAATTCCTCCACCGCCATTTTAAGTATCCGGCGGACATCCTTGTGATTATAGACAAAAGTGGTCTTTTCTTTAAAATGCCCCACAGGCTGCAGTTCTGCAAAATGCCGGAGATAGATATGCAGATACGTTCTGAAATCCATATAAATAGGTAAGCCTGGCTTTACACCATTAAGAGTTTCGTCTTCGAACACCAAAGCCATTTTAAATATCTCCAAATAAATGTCCGGGTGCGCCTCCTTGAATTTTACGATGGATGAAATCCCACCGCTTTTTAGTTCTTCTTCAAGGATTTGAAACCTCTCTTCGCGTCTTTTGACAAGAAGTGCCTTGAATTCATTCACTTCTTCTGCGCTCATTACCTCGTTATTTATTTTGGCGGACAACTCATAGAACCTGATACCAGGCAGGGTAAGGCCATCTGTTGTAAACAACTTTTCACGCAATTCCGGCAGGTTTTTAATGTCAGGTACAAGATAAAGGTTAAACCCGTAATAACGTTCCCATTCACTTCCAGTAAGCTTGCCACCATTTTCCAGACGCATGTTAAAAACATGTACTGCTAATTTGGCGGCATTTGCCCTGTCCGCATTGATGTTTACATTTATGGTATAAGGAATCTCCTTTGTACCAGTTTGCGTGTAAGTATTTGCCTTGGGGCTGCTGGTATTCCATACCTGGTATACATCGCCGCTCCTGAAGCCAGTCTCCATCAGCTCCTTCGTTTGTGCTTCAGTTAAGCCACTATTGGACGCCACGCTAATTTTAACCAGTCCATTTGTTCTTGGGATAGTTTCAGCGGCGATGATTTCCTGTAATTTTTGACGCTCATTTTTGCCGTATTCAAGGATACCTGATATACTTTCACCAAACTTGGTTGCGGCCTCAGAAAATTTATGAAAATCTATTGCAACGAAAGCATCATACTGCCCGTATTGATAAAAGAATTCTTCCACCGAGAACTGGAAAGATTGTTTTCTCTTTTTCGAAATCGTTGACTCAAAGGTTGACAGCTGCTGTTTGTAAAAATCAATCTTTTCCAGCAATTCATTCACCGCTGCAGTATCCCCCTTAGGGGTTTTTTCGAGCAATTGCTCGGCGTCCGCCAGCATGCCCACCACCATGTCTGGCAACAGGTAAAGAGAAGGATCACTAAGTTCATGGGAAAGTCCAAACATTTTTAAGATTTGAGATTAAAATAAAGACAAAGGTATAAATGTTTAAACGGGTAATGCAAAACCAGGGCCGCCGTCGACAACAACCGGTATTGAAGTCGGGCTGAGGACATGGTTGGAGAAAATATGTACATTTTTTATACCCAGGTGCGGGCCGGGGAGTACCGCAATGAGGAGGCTTCTGTTGCGACGCAGTACGTTCATCTTTCTGTACAATTGGCGGCTAATTTCTCTTTGCTGAAGCCGTGTAGCCCATGCGGTGTTTTTTATTTTGTTTTGCCGCATGCGCTGCCGGGCTTCAAGGGTGTATGCAGGCAGCCATTGCCGCCTTCACTGGCCTTCCTCCGTTCCATTGCATTCCACTCCCGTCAGAGCAGCTTGCCTTCACTGGCAGCCACCATACGTATCTGTTTTATTCATTAATATAAGACTGCTTAAATACTGCCTTAGACACACCGGCGTCCTTCCGCTCGTGCCTCGCGGAACCACACCTTTAAAATATCCATTGATATGCACGCAGGCCGCGTCTTGTCTCCATTGCTATTCCCGTGTTCCACTGCGTTCCACCAGGGAAGCAATTCCGCCGTCCGCAGCTTGCCCCCATACGAATCGCTTGTATGTCCATTCATGGAAATGCTCGTCCTTCTCTTGATACTTCGCGAAGTTCTTGACAGGCTGGTGGTAAAACAAGGTCTGCGCCTCCGCAGGCTGCGGCTGGCCTTTGGTTTTGCAACAAAAATTTTTGCTTTTGCGGCATAAACCGCTTCGCTTTTTATTCCACAGTCAAAAATTTTTGATTGCAAAAACCTTGTTTTCCCTCCATCCTGTTTCAAGGCCGGGTTGCTACGAGAGAAAGGAACGAGGCGAAAGCCGAGTGGAAATTAAAATAATAATGGGTTTCTCCGGTTTTGTTTCGTTCGGTAAACATTTTTTTTTTTCATTATTAAAAAACAAACAGTATGGACATGCAAATCGTAGCCACGCTTACCAAAGATGCAAAGGTAAACGCTACAAAAACAGGCAAACAGGTAATCAATTTTGACGTGGCAGTAAACGAAAAATTCAGGGTGAAGGCTACAGGGGAACTAAAGTCAACAACAAAGTTTGTACAGTGTTCGATGTGGTGTGGTATTTCACTTGCACAATATTTAACCAAAGGCAAGCAGGTATTGGTTGCAGGGGATATTGATGTAAAAGCCTATATCAACAAAGAAGGAAAAGCAATTGGTGCTTTGACGCTAAAGGTTGCCAAAATTAAATTTCTTGATGGCAAAGGAGAAGGCAAACAGAAAGCGCAGCAGGCTGCACCCGCAACAGCAACAGAAAATGCGGACGACTTACCATTTTAAAACATTTAAAATTTAAGTTATGTATTTCATCACAGATGCAAAAGGAGAACAGTTACAGGTAGAAGATGAAAACGCCTCATTGGCGCAAGTCAATGTATTTCTCACAGATGCAGAATTATTATCTGCCATGACAGCGGAAGAAATCATGTACTACCAAGACCTAAAAGAAAAACTATTGCAGTTGCAATTAAAGACAGGTTCAGCACTATAACATTTCAACCCTAACCCAAAAAAACAAAAAAATATCATTTTAAATTTTAAGACATGGCACACAATATAAATTATGACGAACAGAAAGGCAAGCACAGTTTTTTCAGCGTAAAGGAAAAGCCGTGGCATGGTTTGGGGCAAATAATAGAAGATTATCCGACAAGCGCAGAGGCGTTAATATTTGCGGGGCTGGATTATACGGTAGAGAAAAGACCATTATTCACTTACGATAATGAAAATCATGCAGCTAATGAAGATGTGGAAATCAAAATTCCTGAAATAGAAGTACCCAACTTTTATGCCACCCTGCGCACCGATACTGAACAGGTTTTTGGGGTGGTAGGCAAGGATTATGAAGTGGTACAGAATATGGATGCATTCAGTTTTTTTGACGCCATTGTTGGCGGCGATGGCATACAATATGAAACAGCCGGGGCATTGGGCAAAGGAGAGCGCATATTTATTACGGCAAAATTGCCCGGTTATATTAAAGTGGGCAGCGAAGATTTGATTGAAAAATATCTTTTCCTTACTACTTCTCACGACGGGTTTGGCAGCATTACCGCAGCGTTTACACCGACACGGATTGTATGCCGCAATACGCTGAATGCAGCCTTTAAGAATTGCAGCAATGCTATAAAAATCAGGCATACTCAAAATGCAAAAGAGAGGCTTGAAGAAGCGCATAAAGTAATGGGTATTTCAAATAAACTAAGCTATTATTTGGAAAACGCCTTTAATTCATGGGCAACGGTTCGTATCACAGATAAGCAGGTACAGAAACTGATACAGCTTGCAATGGTACCGAATAAAGAAGTATTGCAAAATATACAGGCTGGTAAGGATGATGAACTAAGCACCTGCTTTAAAAACATGTGCGATAATGTATATGAGTATGCTATGAGCAGCCCCACACAGCAAACCGAAACCACTAAGGGGACGGTGTTTGGGGCATACAACGCGGTAACAGGCTATTTCCAGAATGTGCGCAATTACAAGGATGATGAAAGCAAAATAAAATCCATCCTGTTTGGCGGCACAGCGCAACTGCGGGCGCAATCAGCTTTCAATTTATGTGAGGCCTTTGCAACCGGTGGCAGCGGTGCGCTACACCTCAATTAATTACCAACCCTAAACCCTTACTTTTCTAAACCAACACAATAAATTTTATGGAAAGGTCAGATAAACCAACAGAGTATATTATGCTCAAAGGCAACGCAACAAGTGAGTGGGATGCCTGTGATTTTGCCATCGTGCACATTACGGAACAATGGAAAAAATCGGTTTCCGAGCGTTTGCAGTTATTGAAGTTATTTAAAAACGACAACTCTTTTTCGTGCCTTGCCTATTCGGAAATAATCGAAGGTTTTTACAGATATACCGAAGAAACAGAAGATACCATATTTATTGGTAAGGAAGCATGTTGCTTCATCGAAGTAACGCGGGATGAATTACAGGAATTACCCGAAGTTAACGCCGAATTGTCCGGTTGCGAATTATGCTTTAACAATATCGGGCTGGCTTGGTACAGGGCTTACTGCGACCAGAGCAATGACCAATTTTTCACCGAAACATTCAATATAAAAACAGTCATCGAAGAATTAAATAACAATTACAAAAAATAAAAATATGGAAACGAACTTTTTTCAGCAGGTAACCGCATTTACAACGCAATACGGGTGGCGGGTTAATATAGTGCCTAACAATGGCAAACTGGTAATATCAGTGTTATTGTACGACCCAACAACAGACAATAAGGCATTAAAAATAGTGCAAACCATGAATCTTGAAGGGACAGTACAGGAATTGGATAAGGGCTTCTTTGCCGCTATCACAGCACCCGTACAAAAAACCATTTCCCTTTTGACCAATGAAAAGGAATATGCAAAATCACTGGATGAAGCAAAGAAGCAGTCAAAGCAGGAGCAGGATAAAAAGGGTAAATTGAAACAAACCGAAACGCCAAAAGTTATCACGTTTGAAACCGAAATGGAGAAAGTGGAACAACTGGAAGCACAGGGAAAATACAGTGAAGCACTGCTGGCTTTGCCAAGTGCAGAAAAGTACCCTGACAATGCGGGCGAAATAGAAGAAAAAAGAACTGAACTGTGGGAACAGCAGGACAAAAAAGAAAGCAACTTATTCAGCTAACTTGTAAAATCACATATTATGTTAGTCACAAATAATTTGGACAGGGTATTCCTTTTTACAGACAAGGGAAATGAATTAAAGCTGACCGACCCATCGGTTAGTTTCAGCCCCGAAGCAGTGCTGAATTTCTATGCGCAAACCTACCCCATCCTGACAACAGCCAAGATAGAGGGCCCCGAAATAAAGGACGATGAAGTGCAATTCAAATTTGTTTCAACCATTGGCACAAAAGGATGAACCATGAAAAAGGAAATGAAGGTTAGAAAGGTCAAACATTTAAAATCAGAAAGCGTATGTTATTTGCACACGAATATAGCAGGATTTGCTGCCTCGCTGAACAGGACGGCAAACGCCGCAGACGTAAAAAAAGACAGCTTGAAAAGCGCACCCCTTGCGCTTCTGCCAATGGTTTTTTAAAGTATTCTTTTACACCTGTCGTAAACAGGGAAGTAGGTTTGCTTGGGCAGGCGAAACAGGTACAACAGGAGTTCTTCCATTCCCTTGCCAACCTTGCAGAATTTTATCAACTGAACATAGCCTGTGAGGACAATGTATGCTATCCTTTGAACATAAAAGAGGCATTTGAAAAGGCAAAAAAAGCATTTGACAAAAAACCGACAGGGCTGCATTTAATCATCGCAAAGGATAAGACCCGCAAAGCCTGCATAAGCACGGTTAAAACGTACGATACGGGACAATGCCTTTTCTACCTGCCTGTTAAACCCCTGCTTTTACTGATGCAAATTAGGCGCATGAAAAAGGAGGCTAATCTATTGTTATCGGTATTTGCATACCTGTACCAGGTGGGAGGTGTCCCTTATTTCACGCAGGGTTTTTTAGCGGGTGAATATGATATGATTTACGAATGGTACACAACTGATGAATCGGAATATGACGAAGAATATTATAACGCCGTCATACAGGCTTATAAACAGATGAATTATTTTGGCAAAAAGCTTTTTAAAAGTATCAGCCACAAGTACCACCTGCAGCAGTTTGAAAACAGGGTGCAGCAATTCAAACCAGCCAATCAAAAAGACACAGCCTTGCATGAGGTAAGCCTGCAATTACTTGCCGTATATAAACAATATCCCGAACGCAGTATCATGGACAATATCCACGAATGTACCATTGAACAGGAGGGAGAGGAAAAGGTATTACCTGACCAGTACATCTCGTTCTTTTGGGATGCAGAGGGCATCGTCTATGACCAGTTGATAGAAACGGTTAATACAAGGTTTCAGGAAACGATTGATATTGATGAACCGGCAGCAGTGCAATACTTTGACAGGTTGCCGGAAAAAGAACAGCACGACCTCGGTTTTGAGGAACAGTTTTTTGACAGCCTGCATAATTTATCTGACGTTTTAAATGACCTATAATGGAAAACATCACAGCTATATTTAATGAAACATATTCGCCTGTAAAAGCATTGGTTATTCACCAGTCACAACAAAATGCAGAACATGTGTATGTAGAGGCATACGACATAGGCAGCAACGGCAAACCCGTTAATGCTCACCCCTTATCTGTGAAGGAAACAATAGTCCTTGCCGGCAGCCTGAATACTTCAAGCGAATTAAAAAATGATTACCTCAAAAGCAAAGAATTGCTGCCTGATAAAGTCCTGTACATCCATCCCACCACACACGGTTTTGCTATGTGGTACACACCCGAACAGGAGGTTGATTTATTGTTTAAAGAAAGCCTGCAAATACCCTGCGGTAAAGCTTTTGTACCTCCCCTGCTATGGAAAGCTGATAAAAGCAATTTATACCTCTATGCAGTCAAAACACAGGGCAAACCATCCATCAAAGCACCATTATACCGTGCGCCTTTTTTTAACCTTTATGAGGACGACAGGGTTTGTATGGGTACAGTAGATATGGGTATGGATAAAGTGGACTGCCTTGAAGATTTTACGGCAACATGGGAACGCTGTTACTGGAACAGTTATTTCAGCCACCTGATAGGCAATGTGTCGCCGGTAAACGGCAATATCGTGCAGGTATGGCAGCAGCAGGTAAACACGCAAAAGAAGTTCCCGCAGGATATATTAAAAGCAAAAGACAAAACGATTAAAGACTTAATTGTATGAAAACGCAAAAAACAAAGGTGCATTTTACGGAGAAATATTTGTTGCAGCCCGCCAACCCCTTAACAGTAAACCTTATAGGTGCAGGCGGCACCGGAAGCCATGTACTGACAGCATTGGCTAAGGTAAATACATCCCTTGTTGCCCTACAACACCCGGGCTTATTCGTAAGAGTATTTGATGAAGACAAGGTTACCGCCGCCAACAGGGGACGGCAGTTGTTTGCGGATGCCGAGATAGGCTTGCCAAAAGCGGTGGCATTAATCAACCGCATTAACAGGTTCTTTGGCACAAATTGGAAAGCCATCACGATGGAATTTAATAAGGCAAACAGTGAAAATTTGCAAGACTACAAAGCGCATATCACCATTAGCTGTGTGGATAAAGTGCGGCCACGTTTCGACATCGCCGCCATCCTGAAACAACAGCACAAAAACAATTCGTATTACAGGGATAACGCCTGCTATTGGATGGATTTTGGCAACAGCAGGCATACAGGGCAGGTGGTATTGGCAACCATTGGTAAAATAGAGCAACCTGCCTCAAAGAAGTTTATAACCATTGACAGCCTGCCACTGCCAACTGAAGAATTTAAAGACCTGTTTGAGGCTGCCAAAGAAGACAACACCCCAAGCTGTTCGCTTGCCGAAGCACTTACGAGACAAGACCTTTTTATCAACGCGTCACTGGCGGATTTGGGCGGCTCATTACTATGGCAGTTGCTAAGCGAAGGCGTGATAGAAAACAGGGGGTTCTTCCTGAACCTTCGTGATTTTAGAACACAACCGCTTAAGGTTGCGTGATTCAGTAAAAATTAAAATTATTGTTATGAATTACTATGAATATAACACAGGGCAGCGCTCATTGCAAACCACACAGCGGGGGCTGTTAATTGTTTTTAAATGGCTGTTTAAAATGCTGGTGTATGCGCCATTATTGGTAACAGGTTATTTTATATGCACAAAATTTTTAAACAGGAAGGCACATGGGCTGTTATGGTTAGGGCTGACAGCATTATTTTCCTTTATACTTTATCTTCTTATACAGGTATTGAAAAAAGTATTAAATACATTGAAAGCCGACGGCAATTATTGGTGGGTACCGGTGTTTATTTTTTGTGTGGCATTTACCTGCATTTTACCGGCTTATCTTGTGTTTGCCCCATTAAATTATATTGTTATCCGCTTAAAAGGCAATGAAGCAATTACCTTCTTCCTGGCAGTTTGCTTTGCAGTATTTGTGTACTGTAAGTATAATTTTTTACGGCATCATTGGTAAAATAAATCGTCTAAAAAAAGTAAGGACCTGTTAGGAATAACCGGCCCTTTTTTCAACCCTAAACCCTTAAAAAGGCCAAGATAGAGAAGAAAATGGAATAAAGAAATCATTATTTAACGAGCCGCGCCTGAAGCTCGGCTCGTTGCTGTATTTCCGGCAGATAACAGCGACAATAATAACGCTGACATATCTAAAATTTGGTGAGGTATTTTCCCTGAAATAAGCTGCTGTTACCTTTATATAGTCCATTAAAATTTATTGTTGTGAACTTGAAAAATGAGGTATTATGGAAGACAAAAAGATAATGGTAAACTCCCTAAAGCTTTTAAACTCTTACAAGGGCATAATGTGCCCGGTCTTGCACATGGCAAGATGTACAAACGTGGCCACGTTTGAAATCTTGCCCCTTCACTCCGAAGTCGTGCGGGGTCGGTAAAAGACCTCAAAAATTATGAATGATTTTTTAAAATGATGGCCATGAAGAAACAGGAAAGTGAAGTGCGGAAGACAGTTGTAAAAATCCGCATGAATGCAGATGAAAAAAAGTCGTTGAAAAAATGGCAGCAGCAAAGCACCGAAAGAAATATGAGTAATTACATCCGTAAGGTGGTGCTGCAAAAACCCGTGGTTATCCAATACAGGAACCAGTCCGCCGATGATTTTTTAAGGGACATGCTGGCACTTAAAAAAGAACTCAATGCTGCCGGTAACAATTTTAACCAGGCCGTGAAGAAATTACACCTACTTGACAAGATACCGGAATTCAGAGTATGGCTGAATATGTACGACAACAGCAGAAAGACGTTGCTGGAGGATATAGAGGAAATAAAATTGAGGATGGGACAACTGTATCAGCTATGGTTGCAAAAATAACAACACCGCACAGGATCATGGATGCATTGAACTATAACGAAAAGAAAGTGCAGCAAGGTAAAGCAGCATGCATTGCTGCCAATGGCTATTTGCTTGACCATGACAAGATGAATTTTTACCAAAAGCTGGAGGGCTTTGAAAACCTGAACCAGCGCAATGACCGGGCAACCACAAAGACCATCCATGTATCGCTCAATTTTGACCCTTCAGAAAAGTTGACCACGGAACAACTTAACAGCATCGCCGAAACGTACATGCAAAAGATAGGGTTTGGTGAGCAACCTTATCTTGTTTACAGGCATGATGATGCAGGCCACCCGCATGTGCATATTGTGAGTACCACCATTAAGGAAGATGGCACCCGCATTAATACACACAACCTTGGGCGCAACCAGTCAGAAACAGCCCGTAAGGAAATTGAGAAAACTTTTGGATTAATGCCGGCAGAAAAGCAAAAGCGTTTATCGCAGCAGCCCATTGCACCTGTTAATATAGAAAAAGCGGTGTATGGCAAGACAGAGACAAAAAGCGGTATCAGCAACGTAGTGGGGCTAGTTTTCGGGAAATACAAATTCACTTCGTTACCCGAGTTTAATGCAGCCCTGAAACAGTTTAACGTGGTGGCAGACCGTGGCAAGGAAGATGGCCGCATTTACAAACACCGGGGTTTGGTATATCGCCTCGTTGATGCAACCGGCAACAAGATTGGCGTACCCATCAAAGCCAGTTCTATTGCCTGCAGGCCGACACTGGATAACCTGGAGAAAAAATTTGCTTTGAATGAGCAGGCACGGGAGCCATTTAAAGTTTCTCTGAAGAATGTCATTGATGAAGCTGTTGCTGCAAAGCCCGCATCCATCAAAGAAATGGTTGCCGCTTTGGAAAAGAAACAGGTGTACACTGTGCTGCGGCAAAATGCAGAAGGCAGGTTGTACGGGATAACATTCGTGGACAATAAAAACCGTTGCGTATTTAATGGTAGCGACCTCGGCAAACAATATAGTGTCGTGGGGCTGCAAGCTAAGATAGCAGGGGAACAAAAAACTCCGGTGACAGAAGAAGGGTTGGAAAAAGATCGTCGTGCGGGAAGTAGCGGAATGGGAAAACCGCCGAGCTATAGCCTGTCTTCATCTTTTGACACGCAAACAAACACTTCCAGTATCTTAGAAATATTGCTGACACCGGAACAACAAAACGGAAGTTTACCATACCAATTGCTTAATAAGAAACGCAAAAAGAAGAAAAAGAAACT
>Ga0207159_1152_pt1 | contig 15747 bp, 17 predicted proteins | sample Alteio_BWMinHeat_23_FD_153511 | JGI IMG/M metagenome (GOLD analysis project Ga0207159, IMG submission 153511) | Enriched cells from forest soil in Barre Woods Harvard Forest LTER site, Petersham, Massachusetts, United States -... | ecosystem: Environmental > Terrestrial > Soil > Temperate forest >... | reverse complement strand
ACCCAAGTCCAGTCTATATCTACTATAAAATAGTACACTTCATCCGCTGCGATCTATCATTTTCTTCAGCTGGGACTTGCGGTGACGGAACGGTTACTCGTTGCGCGTTGATTCCGAATTTACTAAGTGCATCAGCAACAAGAGGTACAGGATCTTGATCTTTTTTGGTCTCAGCAGGAGGCGAAGTAACAACTAATGATTTCGATAGTTCACGATATTTTTGACAAATTTCTTTAGGAGTTATTTCGAGCTCTTTGGCTAGATCAGAAGCAAATTGCGGATGCAACAAAACGCTGTTGCGTACCCGTAGAATAGTTCTTGATTGCGATGATTTTTCTTCTGAACTCGTTTTCTTTTCATATGCAGTTGCTGAATCTGGTTTTATCTGATTAAAATAATCAGCAATGATCAAGCCTTGTTTAGTAGTAACTGATAAAGAAATACTCGTTGTATTGAATAATATCGGATTAAGATAAAACTGACTGTTCGTTGTTTCGATAGCTTGAATAATTTCATCATCCTGTGTGTTATGAGATGGATCTTGCAGTGTTTTTCTTTTTACTAGGCGGCACAGCGTTTCTTCGAAGCAATCAGTGTCACTAATGCTCATACCGTGTTTAGCAAAAAATGTTTGTAAGCGACTATGAACTGTTTCCCAATCAAACGGATATAGTTGGTAATACTCAACGATCTGCGGATTTTTATGCAAATAGTGTTGAAATGCTGCCAGTAAACCAGATCGCCCCATGCTATTTGTATCAATTAAAACCACACCTGAAAAAGCGTGTGTGTTTTCAATAAGCATCCGCCGCTTATTTGAATCATCGAATCTGCCAGCTAATGTTTTAAAACTAGCTTGGAACTCGGCATTGTAGCTAGCTTCGATACTAGGAAAGAGCTCATTTAGTCTATTAACAACTGTTTGTGCAGTTTCCGGGGAGATTTGATAAAAAAAACAAGTTTGGTTCGGAAATTGCTGATCTAAATCTAATTGATATTTAGCATGTTGATATGAATGAATCTTGACTGGTTTCAATTCAGGAATTGTTGTCTTAAGGATAAATTCTTCAAATATGGTAGGGTGACCGTCATCAAATATGGAAGAGTCTTTATCAATTCCAAATGATTTCAAAATATTAGACAGTGCTTGATGCAAGGAAAAATTATTTTCTTCGTCATCTTTTTTGCGTTTTCTACCGGTCGACATAATCTACTCCTTAAGATTAGTTCTGGCCATGGCCAGTAAGATTGAGTTTAATCAGGTTCAAAACAGATGTTAGTAAACAACTTTTTGCTATTATCATCAAGTAATAAAATAGGTAGTTTTATACGGGAGTTTGGCCATGTTTCCATACTAACCACAGTATTTCGATCTAAACTGGGCTTGCCAAGTGATAAGTGACTCGATATATCACACCTGCATAATCATCGGAAACAAGCAAAGAGCCATCGCGCATCACCAATAAATCAACGGGTCGTCCCCATGAGGTTTGTCCTTGTAGCCAACCGGTGATGAATGGTTGCGAAGAACTAACATGATCATTGGATATTTTTACCTAAAATTGCGCGAAAAGCCTCGGCATTCATGCCGAGGATGGATAGCGCAGGCGCCGTAAGGGCGCCTAATCCGATGTATTTTGTTGCTGGATGTATTGTTTGATCACTTGGATCGGCGCTCCACCGCAAGAGGCAGCAAAGTAACTCGGTGACCATAGTACTCCCTTCCAATAATGCTTTGCTACAGAAGGTAAATGTTTTCTTAATAAACGGCTCGAAACGCCTTTTAAACTATTCACAAGAGTAGAGACAGCTAATTTAGGTGGATATTCGATAAGCAAATGGACGTGATCATTTTCTCCGTCAAGTTCAACTAAAGTTGCGTTAAAGTCATTACAGACTTTAGAGAAAATAATATGCAGGATATTAATGCCGGTTTTGTTAAAAATTTTCTTGCGATATTTTGTCACAAAGACCAAATGAATGTGTATGTTGAAAACACAATGTCTTCCGCTACGAATTTGATTGATTTTATTCATAGGCCAAACTATATTACGCACATGAAAAGGATGCAAGCATTTAAATATGAATTAAAACTTAACGGCAATCAAAAAGGCTGGTTGTATCGCTTTGCAGGTTCTTGTCGTTATGTGTTTAACAAAGCGCTGGGTCTGCAGAAAGACCGTTATGAAAAAGGTGAGAAAAAACTTAACTACGCTGGCCTTTGCAAATTATTGACAGAATGGCGCAATCAACCTGAAACGATATGGCTAAGAGATGCTCCATCGCAAGCCTTGCAACAATCCTTAAAAGATTTAGAACGTGCTTATACCAATTTTTTCGCCAAGCGTGCAAGTTTCCCTCGGTTTAAATGTCGTGGCGCTCGAGATTCATTTCGTCTGCCGCAAGGGTACAAACTCGAACAAAAAAATAATCGGCTATTTATTCCTAAATTAGGTTGGTTACGCTATCACAATAGCCGCGATGTGTTAGGAACTATTTGCAATATCACGATCAGCCGGTCTTGTGATAAATGGTATGTGAGTATTCAGACCGAACGTGATGTTGCAGAAGCAATCCATCCATCAAAAACGGCGGTGGGGATTGATGTTGGGGTGGCCAAATTAGCCACCTTGTCTGATGGTAAGGTATTTAAAAATATTCAGAGTTTTGGACAATATCAAAAACGATTGGCCTTCTTGCAAAGAAGTGCTAGCAAGAAGCGAAAATTTAGTCACAATTGGAAGAAAGCGATAGCCAGTGTTAGTCGAGTACATCGCAAAATTTGTTGTGTTCGTCAGGATTATTTGCATAAAACAACAAGCGCCATTAGCAAAAACCACGCATTGGTGTGTGTTGAGGATTTGCAAATAAAGAACATGAGCAAAAGTGCTGCGGGGAACTTGGTGACGCCCGGTAAAAACGTGAAAGCAAAATCGGGATTAAACAAATCCATTTTAGATCAAGGCTGGTATGAATTTAGGCGTCAACTTGAATATAAAGAAGCTTGGCTTGGAGGAAGTGTATTAGCTGTATCGCCTAAAAACACGAGCAGGACTTGTCCTGAATGTGCTTTTGTGTCGGCAGAAAATCGACAGACTCAATCCAGTTTTCTCTGTGTTGCTTGTGGGTATGAAGGTAATGCTGATCACGTAGCAGCGATTAATATATTAAGGGCAGGACATGCCCGGTTAGCCTGTGGAGAGTTGGTGCAGTCAGGCCACTCGATGAATCAGGAACCCGCCGAGATGACGCAAGTTCAAGAAGCTTGCGCATGGTAGGAATCCTCGGCATTCATGCCGAGGAGGATGTCAATGAAATAACTTGATACCCAATTTTAGTACTGCGATTCCACGAACCATGTTCAGCAATAAATATTTGATTTAGATATTCTGCTGGAAACAGGTGGCCGGTGTAAAATGTCATGCCTAATGGCGCAACATGCGCCGGCAAATTGAGAGCGGGTGGCGAAAAATCATAAGTCGGGTGAAATTTACCATAGCTAGGATCAGATATATCTTTTCCATCATAGTACGGAAATCCAAAATCCATGCCGATAGTAGGTGCAAAATTAAGCGTATCTGGCGGTCTATTATCACCCATCCAATCACGCCCATTATTTGTGAACCATAATTTATGCGTACGCGGATCCCAATCAAAGCCGACGCTCATACGAATGCCTTTTACGAAAGTTTCCTGATGGCTGGCATCTGCATTCATTCGCATGATCGTACCGAAACGAGGATCATTGTCTAAGCACACATTGCAAGGCATACCAATTGAAATATATAACTTGTTATCAGGTCCAAAAGCGATGAATCGCCAGCGATGATCTCCACGGTGATTTTTTTTAAGATTTATTTTCTACACTTTGTATCCTTTGCGCCATGGTTTCTGTTTTATCAGTACGACTGCTAATTTTTACATTCGTTACGATGCGCGGAGATCCCAATTTATGTACGGACTCGATACACATTTTGATTGCCCCCATGACTTGATCATATTCACCTTCAATATTGGTTCCTTCCGCGTGTAATTGTATTTTTAAACCCTTGTTTTTTAATATTCGCTCACACTCAGCAATATATTTTGATAATGATAATCCAACCCCTAATGGAATAATGGAAAGCTCAGCAATAATTTGCATAAAATTCTCCTATGCCATAGATTATCTTTTTAAAGCACTTAATAAGTATATTCCAAATACTAACGCACTGATCCAAAAACTGATTGGCCAATCGGTAAAATAAGATAAGCTGATACCGACCCAGACTATTATTACGGCTAAAAAAGTACTAACAATAATTCCACTCCAAAAATGTTGAGTCCATTTAACGGCGATAGCTGCCGGACCAATCGCCAGTATAAATACTAAAATGACGCCAACTACTTGACTCGCTAAGGTGATTGTTGTTGCCATGATAAGTACAAATGCAATGGAAGTCCAAAATGGTGAGATGCCTTTTGCTTCCGCTAATTCCGGTTCAAGGCTGGAAAAGAGCAAGCGTTTGGAAATAATGCTTATGGCAAGTAAACTTAAAATCATTAACCAAAGCATAATTTGCAAATCATGATTCGATACACCAAGCAAATTACCAAATAAAATAATCATTGCTTGTCCGGCATAGCCGCCGTAAAAATATAAAAATAAAGTTCCGAGTCCTAAGCAAAAAGATAAAATAATACCAATGACCATATCACTTTTGCTGATGCGATCGCCAAATGCACCAATCCCGATGGCGGCTAAGATAGTTAATAAAAATTGCCCGGAAATAGGCGACAAACCAAGCAATAGTCCGCCGCTGGCACCAGCAAATCCAATATGTCCTAAAGCATGTGCAGCAAATGAAAGATTACGAATAATGATAAAATATCCCACCATGCCCGCAACAATGGCGGCTATCGTTCCGGCAAGAAAAGCATGCTGCATAAATTCGTAGTTAAACATATTCAAAAATAGATTAATCATGGTGATCTAATACCTGGCCAAGAACGTTAGGTTGAGTTTCACTTAATACAAATAGCTTATTTTTAAATTGAACCACTTCGATATCTGTTTCATATAATTCACTTAATGTAGCACTATTAATAATTTCATTCGTTTTCCCAATCATTGCTTTAGCTTTGCCAAAAAATAACACGCGATCAATCACTGGCAACAATGGATTAGGATCGTGTGCGGTAAAAAGTATAGTAACATTTAAAGATTGCTGAATGTTTTTTAGCAAATGGATAAATATTTCTTGATATTTAGGATCTAGGCTAGCCAGCGGTTCATCGAGCAATAATATTTTGGGTTCTCCAAGCAATGCTTGGGCCAGAAAAATTCGCTGTCTTTCACCGCCAGAAAGTTGTTGAAAAGGTCGATCAGCCAACGAAATGGCTTGCACTAAATTTAATACTTTGGTTATTTCATTTTTTTTGGTTCGAGACAGCAGTGGAAGTCCATAACATTGCCCATCACAGGATGCCTCAAGCAGTGATTGGCTGGTAAGATTGGCAATCGAAATGGACTTGCGCATTTGCGGCATGTAACCGATTTTGGTATTGCCGTTATAAGGTTTTTGGTTGAGAACCAATAATTTTCCTGCTAATGGTTTAACTAAGCCAAGCAAGGATTTTAGAAAAGTACTTTTGCCTGCTCCATTTGGACCCAAAATGCCGATAAACTCGCCTTGTTGAATGTGAATATTCATATTGGCAATGAGAACTTTATCTTTATAACCCAAAGCCAGATTTTCGGTAATAATTGCTTCTGATCTATTATTCATTTGTTAGTACCCTTTTCCAAGGCAATTTCTAGCGCTTGAAGCTGATCCTGCATCCACTGAATATAGGTTAGCTTATTTGGCATCATTTCGCTGATTCCAACCACAGGAATATTTTCTGCTACTGCCAAATCTCGCAAGTGTTGAGTTAAAGGATTAATCACTTGATTATTGTAAATTAATACTTTCACCTGATGCTGTTGCAGATCATCGGTGAATTGTTGAATTTGCGATACAGTAGGTGGAACATCGTTCATCATATTGATTTGAAATGCTTCGGCATGCATTTGTAAGCCGATACTTTTTGCCATATAACCAAATATAGGTTCTGTGGCAATGATAGCTATATTTTGAAAATGCTTTTTTAGCTGGGTTATCATTTTAAAAATAATTTGATATTGAGCATTAAATTTTTTTAATTGATTTTGATAGTAGGATTGATGTAGCGGATCCATTTGACTCAGTGTAGCTACAAAAAATTTGGCAAAGGTAGGCATGGTCTCAGGTAAGTACCACAGATGGGGATTTGCACCGGGTTTAATATTTAAAAGAGATGCAATATTAATGATGGTTCTTTTTTGCGAGCCTGCAATGGCAAGTAATGGTGTTATCCAAGGATCATAATCGGCGCCGTTATAGATGATGATATCCGCATTATTTATTGCTCGAGCCGTGCTGGGACGGGTACTAAACAAATGCGGATCCGATGAAGGGCTGTTTAAAATACTGGTGACATTAACATAGGGGCCGCCTAATTCTTGAGCGATGTTACCATAAACATTTTCTGCCGCAATAACATTGACTAGTGCATGTGCCGGATTAAAACACAGGAATAAAAAAGAGGCTGCAATAAAAGAGAAAATAATTTTCAACACACTTAATTGTTTCATTGCATCCCTTAAAGGAATCTACGATGAAGTACCTTATCAATAAGCTCAAACTCAGCTGTATTTTTTAGAAATGATTTGGCCTCTTGCTTGGTCCAGGTACCGGCAAGTTGATCTAAATCATGATAAACAGCCAACTTTCTCTGCGTGGTAAGCCCAAGGCTTTGTTTTAGCAGTTGTAAGATAAAACTATTCACACTGATTTGCTGTTCCATCGCTTGTTTTTTAAGCTGACCCATCAGTGTGCTATCAATTCCGCGTAAATGGAGGTTTGAAGTCATGCGACACCTCATCAAATGATGTTACTAGAGTATTTGAACGACGATATCACACACATTGACTAAATAAAATAGTTAAGCAAAAATGCCAATGTTCAGTATTTCCCCTAATGCCCACAATTGAATTAACTAGTATAATTTAGAAATGTCCCTAAGGTGCGATCATGCCCAGACCAATTTGGAAAGGTTATATTTCTTTTGGATTAGTCAATATCCCCATTGTTTTGTATCCGGCAGAAAAGCGCTTTGATATTCAATTTAATTTAGTCGATAGTCGAGATAAATCTCGAATTCGGTACGTGCGTATTAATGAACATACTGGCGAAGAAGTGCCGTGGAGTGATATCGCCAAAGGTTATGAATATGACAAGAATAATTATTTACTGTTACAAGATAAAGATATTAAAGCGATTGCCGGGGAAAATACTAAATCAATCAATATCGAAAGTTTTATTGATAAAGGAAGTTTAAGTTGTATCGATTTCGAGAAACCCTATTATTTAGTTCCTGATAAAAAAGCTGAAAAAGGTTATGTCATTTTACGTGAAGTTTTAAAGAGTACTAAAAAGGTTGGCATCGCTAAAGTGATTATCCACACTCGTCAATATTTGGCTGTGTTAATGCCTTATGAAAATGCGCTGATGCTAAATATATTACGTTATCACCAAGAAATTAGAAAACCAGAAGAGTTTGAGTTGCCTTCCGAAAATGTTAAGCAATATAAAATTACTCCCAAAGAATTAGAAATCGCCAAAGAACTAGTAGCACAAATGACGGCAAAATGGCGTCCCGATGATTATCACGATGAATTTAGAGAAGCTTTGCAAGGATGGATAGAAGAACAACTGCATCATAAAAAGCCTAGTAAAAAAATGAAAATGCCAGCGCCTGCGGCAAAAAGCAATGTGATTAATTTTGTGGATCTTTTAAAGAAAAGTTTGAAAAATAAAAAAAATCCTAAGGGACATAATAATAGACCACATAAAAGAGCTAAGTAATGTCGCTAATTCGCTATCATCAAAAACGAAATTTTAAACGCACGCCGGAACCTTTAGGCAAAAAATCGAAAAAACGCACACAAAAACTTTTATATCTCATCCAAAAACATGCGGCCAGTCATTTACATTATGATTTACGCTTAGAATTGGCTGGAACTTTAAAAAGTTGGGCAGTACCAAAAGGACCGAGTCTCGATCCCAGTGTAAAACGTTTAGCCGTGCATGTCGAAGATCATCCGATTGAATATGGATCGTTTGAGGGAATCATTCCACAAGGAGAGTACGGCGGCGGTACTGTGATGCTATGGGATACCGGTGAGTGGCAATGTGTAAATGAAAATCCTGATCAAGCTTTTCAAAAAGGCAATTTAACTTTTATTTTAAAAGGGAAAAAACTGAAAGGTTTATGGAAATTAATACAAATTAAATCAGATCCGAAAAATTGGTTGCTGATGAAATTAGACGATAAATATGCCCAAGAAGATCAAGCTGAAATTACCATCACTAAACCAAATAGTGTTAAAAGTCGTCGTTCAATCGATTCGATCGCCAAACAGGTTGCTAAAACATCTGCAACCAGTGAGCGCAGCAAACGTAAGCTGATTAAGAAATTAACTCCGGCAAGCGATATCGCCATGCCTTCTGCTATTTATCCCCAGCTAGCGACCTTGGTTGCCGAGCCACCTGCTGGCGATAAATGGTTGCACGAAATCAAATTTGATGGTTATCGCTTAATTGCCTATATTAAAAAGAATAAAATCAAATTAATTACTCGTAATCAAAATGACTGGACCAGTAAATTTCCTGTTATAAAAAATGAATTAGCTAAATTAAATTTATCTACCGCAATTTTAGATGGAGAATTAGTAGCAATTAATAATAAAAAGCAATTTGATTTTCAATTATTACAAAATTCAATTCACAATAAAGATACATCCGCATTAATATATTATGTATTTGATATTATTTATTATGATCAACATGATCTCAGTCACTTACCGCTATTAGAGAGAAAAAAAATATTAAACAATATATTACCTAAAAAAAAATCAACCCTCCGTTATAGTGATCACGTGGTCGGTGAAGGAAAAAAAGTATTTATCAATGCTTGCAAGCTTGGATTAGAAGGAATTATGTCAAAGGCCGCGGATAGCCCGTATGTGCAAAAACGTACTCATCATTGGTTAAAAGCTAAATGCAAAAAACGGCAGGAATTTATTATCGGTGGTTATACTAAGCCGCGTGGCGAACGAAAATATTTTGGTTCTTTACTCATTGGTACGCATTTACCAAATAAAAAATTAAAATATTGTGGCCATGTTGGTACTGGATTTAGCGATGAGACATTAAAAATGATGGCCAACTTATTAGCTAAATATGAAACTAATCAGATGCCATTTGCTGAGTTGCCACCGGATGTTAAAAATGTTACTTGGCTAAAACCCGAATTAGTGGCTGAAGTTGAATTTAGCGACTGGACACAAGATAAAATATTACGACAACCCAGCTTCAAGGGTTTACGCAGTGATAAATCATCAAAAGAAATTACGGTCGAAGCCGCCCAGTCAGTAAAAAAAATTATAGATTCAGAGAAAATTCCCGTGCGTAAAGTGATCAGGCGTGCCAAAGCTGAACCAACTTATCCAATTACTAATCCTGATCGCATATTATTTTCTAACCCTCCGATTACTAAATTTGAATTAGCAGAATTTTATGACACCATTAGTGAATGGATTTTACCGTATATCATTAATCGCCCACTCACCTTATTGCGTTGCCCAAGTGGTCATCATCAAGATAGTTTTTATCAAAAACATTTAAGCGCTGGCTCACCAAAATCACTTTATCCCATTAATGTTGCTGAACATGGCAAACCAGAAAATTATCTTTATATCAAAAATAAAGATGGATTATTAGGACTCGTACAATTAGGTGTGTTGGAAATTCATCCATGGGGTGCGCGAATTGATCATCTCGAAAAACCCGATATGATAATTTTTGATTTAGATCCGGCACCAGATGTGGAGTGGAAAAAAGTGATTGCAGCCGCGAAACTGATGCGCAACGAATTAAATAAATTAAAATTAACAAGTTTTGTGAAAACTACGGGCGGTAAAGGCTTGCATATAGTTGTTCCAATAAAAACGCATTATGGTTGGGATGAAATAAAAACGTATGCACATACGTTCGTGCAATATATTGTGTCATTGAAACCTGATTCTTATATTAGCGTGATGACTAAGGCTAAACGACCAGGCAAAATTTTTCTGGATTATTTACGTAATCAGCGTGAAGCGACAGCGATTGCGCCATATTCTACACGTGCTCGCGAAGGTGCACCGGTGGCAACGCCACTAAGTTGGGATGAGTTGTCGGGTAAAATTAGATCTGATACTTTTACTATACAAAATTTACCGCAACGATTAGCGAAGTTAAAGAAGGATCCATGGCAGGGATTTTTTGAAATTAAACAGCAGATAAAATTGAAAGGCTGAGTTCCGTCATTGCGAGGAGCGTAGCGACGACGCGAGCAATTAAATTGCTTGTCACACCCGTGTATATTGTCCCATTCCGTTTGTTTGCCATTATATAAACTGTCGGTTCAAGTTCACGCATAAATTATTTCTCTCATTGAATACTCTGGATTGCTTCGTCCGCAAAAAACGCGGACTCGCAATGACGAATTCTAAACTGGGGTTAAAATACTAAATCTATTGCGTTAAAATCTGCTTTTCCAGTAATCCCAAGGACGATCCAAGACGGCATGATGAAGTTCATTACTCTTTATGGCTTCTTCATGATCCAAAAATTTTGGCTCGCCGAGCTGCATGGCAATCGGCTGTAGATGTGCATTAATTGTCGCATAAATTGCCAGAAATACTGCTTCTTTCACTGAGCCGCTCATTCATCTCTGTCGAAGCCAATAGCAATTTTTGAATTAAACCATTAAGATATCGCTTTTTAAAACCTGTTGCATTAAAAATTGCTGATCAGAGAGGTATTAAATATGCAGAGATCGAAAGCCATATTATTCCCAGCGGTTCCAAAAATTGAAATTAAAGATATCAATATTTTAGCTTATCAGCTATCACTGTTTAGAGAAATTTTTGAGAAACAACAAGCAATTGCTAAAGCTCAATCAAATAACGAACTTGCTACGTTGCTTCATGAACTAGATATGGACTGTGATGTTGTTTCATTATGGCTAACATTAGGAACAGGAAAAGAAGATACCATTCAGCGAATAGCGAACATAAAGAAAAATGGCGACTTATTAGCGAAACATAACAGTCCATTAGCTGGTAAATTAACAACTTGGTTAACTGATTATGAACATACCATTAATCCTAGCAAGGAAGCACTTGCTGCTATAAAAGCAGAACGTGAGAAATCAGTAGCTCGATTCCGGAGGGAATCAACTGCTTTCGCGAATGCGCAGCGAAAAAAGGAAGAAGATGAGGAATTTTCAGCAGATGACGATCGATTTAAGTTTGGTTTAGAGAATACTCTATTGAGACGTTAGCCAGCCGCCATTCCGAGAGACAAAATAGGAAAGTTGATTCATAATAATTTCTAGCTAAATAAAGATAATTCACTTTATAATGCATTTTCGTTACATACCAAAAATAAATTTATGCTTAATTTTATCCCGAAAAAATCATTTTTTGGCGCCAGCATTGGCACGATGGTTGAATATTACGATTACGTATTATTTTCCATGTTGTTACCTATTCTTGCACCATTATTTTTTCCAGCCGCAACGGCTTATCAATCGCTTTCAAAAAGCTATGTCATCATGTTCATTACGATGTTTTCACGCCCATTGGGCGGCATTTTTTTCGGTTATTTAGGCGATACTTTAGGCCGCCGCAAAGCATTGCTTATGTCACTTTATGGCATTGCCTTAGCGACCGCCGCTATTGGCCTCACTCCTTCCTATCTTACGATAGGCGCATGGGCAGTCGTATTAATTACGATTGCTAAAACCATTCAAACATTTTGTTTTGCTGGTGAATACAATGGCGCAGGTATTTATGTCATTGAACATGCCCAAAATAATAAAGATGCTTTCGTTGGCAGTCTCTTATCGACGACGACTATTTTTGGTTCTTTAATTGCCTCGTTTATTGGTTACATCGTGACATTTTCTTTTATGCCTGTCTGGTCTTGGCGGCTTGCTTTTATTTTTGGTGCGTTGATTGGCGTATTCGGAATTTTATATCGCAAAAATTTAACTGAATCCCCTGATTTTAAACAAGCGGATAGCCGCCAACAAAGTTTTATGAGCATGTTGAAACTTTATCCGCGAGAAATAGTAGCTTGTATCTTCATCGGCGGTTTTATCACCGTGCCTTATGTCACCGTCTTAGGATTTATTAGTCCGGTGCTTACTACCAAAGGTTTTTATAATAATCACCAATTTATGTTGTTGCAGACGGTTCTTAACATAATAGGCATTATAGCCATACCCATTGCCGGGCTAATTGCGGATAAAACCTCAACAAAAATCGTCATGAAATTTGCGTGTTGGGCATTGGTGCTTATTTCATACCCGCTATTATGTTTAGTCGATACTTTCCATTTACCTAATCTCGTTTTTGCCTTAATTATGATTGTGATTATTAATGAAATAATGCTCGGACCGAGCTATGCCTATTTAAATAAGCTTTTTATCATGCAATATCGCTACCGGGCCATTTCCTTTGGCTTTTGTATCGGTATGTCGATGTTTAGTGGGTTAACGCCTATTATTGAAAATTACCTTTATCAACTTACCGGCAAGTTTAGTGCGGTTTCCTTATGGTTAATCTTTATTGGCCTGGGGACTTATTTATCGATGCTGGCAGCAGAGAAGAAATCTCCCGTGACTAAACCGAGCACGTTTTTTGACCCTCTTTATAATAAAAATGAATAAAATCACTTGCTTATAAAAAATAAAGTTTACTGGCCGAAAGTATCATAACTTATTGATTATATTGAATTTATAGGCTAAATGGATTTTTTTCGAGGCATTGTTTTCCCTTTTCGACAAATCAAACACAAATAAAATTTCAATTAAATCATAATCTTAAATATAAAATTGGCCTATAATTGACCAGTTTTCCTTGAAAATTTTGATCAATTAGTATACAATGGATAAACTTATAACTAAGATCAGGAGGCAGCACATGAAGTTCAATTTAACAGCAATAAAGTTCTTTTCACTAGCGATCATTTCTTCATTATTTATCTTAGGACAAACGGTTGGGTTCGCTTATCCAGATGGTGATATTACCTTCTACAATGCATCCGGTAATAACGTCACCGCCCAGGTCAGCAGCAGTTCCTACGGTAAATTTACGTTGGCTAGTAATCAATCAAGATCGATAGCCTATAGTTCTTTATCTGCGGCTTGTTCTGCAAGTCCGACCCGATGCAGAGCGAACTTTTATGTGAACGATGCTCCTGCAGGTTATGCGACTCTTAATACTGTCACCGGTAAAGTGGTGAGCGTGAATTTATCGATGAAAGTGCGTACTGCGAGAGGTGATCAAAACGTTTTACGCGCCGTTGTGATCAAATAATAAAAAATTAACCTATCCTTTTTTAAAGGCCATTGAATATCAATGGCCTTATTTTTTTCTACTTATCCCATGCTCTAAAAAATTGCTTGATAAACAGAATAACACGCCCCATGATTTATTTTTTAAATCATGAAATGGAGCAGCAAATGCGGTTGATGAAAATTTTTTGGGTGCTTTTGATGGGATGTTTTTACTCCAACCTATTTGCTGCTTGGCATTTTACCGCGGCGGATGTGAATGCTTTACACAGTAAACCGGCGGATCATCGAATTGCTTATGGCACTGATGCATTACAATTTGGCGATTTACGTTTACCCAGTGGAGCAGGCCCTTATCCAGTAGCCATTATTATTCATGGCGGTTGTTGGCTGGCAAAAATTGCTGACTTACAAAATTCGGCGGCGCTCGCGGATGCATTGCGTGAGTTAGGTATTGCGACTTGGAATATTGAATATCGGCGCGAAGATAGCGTAGGTGGTGGGTGGCCGGGTACTTTTCTTGATGTCGCCAATGCGGCGGATTATTTGCAGAAAATTGCCAAGCAATATTCACTTGATTTAGATCATGTCATTGTCATCGGTCATTCAGCAGGAGGACATTTAGCACTGTGGCTAGCGGCGCGTCATCAGTTACCGGCCACTAGTCAACTATATATGCCGCATCCGCTTAAAATACGCGGTGTTATTGCGCTTGCGGGTGTACCTAATTTGGAAATGTTTCGTTCGCAAGCGACTAAGGTTTGTGGAGCGGATGTCATAGGCAATTTGTTAGGAACAACGCCTGATCAAGTGAACGCGCATTATAAAGAGGCTTCGCCTAGTGAGTTATTACCATTAGGGGTTCCACAAGTTTTAATTTTTGGTACGGATGATAAAGTTGTACCGTATATTTTTGGAATTAATTATCAACAGGCAGCGCGAAAAAAAGGTGAAATGGTTCAAGTGTTAATCGTGGATGGTGCTGCGCATCATGAATTTACGGTGCCAAATTCAATTTCATGGCCGACGGTTAAATCAGCGATAGCATCATTGTTGCATTAATTGTTATTTTAGTAGTATGTCATACATGACGCAGAACGAACCCGATGCACGTTGCTCTTCGCATAACACAGCAGGTATACTTTAATATTAAGAACGAGGTTTGGATGGATAAAGGAATATTTAGCAAGCCAGCTCAGCGTCACCCAAAAGTATATTTGCTCGGTGCGATTCCATTTGCCATCATGCATTTAATTTGCTTTGCTGTCATTTGGACTGGCGTGACCATGGAAAGTCTCATTATTTGCATCACTTTGTATCTCACACGAATGTTAGCCATTACGGCGGGTTATCACCGTTATTTTAGCCACAAATCCTATCAAACTAGCCGCACGTTCCAATTCATTTTAGCATTTTTGGCGCAAACTTCGATGCAGCGTGGTGTGTTGCAATGGGCGAATGATCATCGCCGCCATCATCTTTTTTCGGATACCTTCGATGATGTGCATTCACCAGGCCGACAAGGGTTTCTCTATGCGCATGTCGGTTGGATATTTGCCAACGATACTTATGATCTAGAATATAAAATGGTAACCGATTTTAAAAAATATCCAGAAATTGTTTGGATAAATAAACACAAATATCTCCCGGGACTTTTACTAGCTATCTTGGTTTTAATTATTGGAGGTTGGCCAGGATTGATCGTGGGATTTTTTATTAGTACAGTCTTGTTATATCACGCGACTTTCTGCATTAATTCTCTTGCCCATGTACATGGCGGGCAACGTTATTTAACTGGCGATGATTCTCGCAATAATGCTTTTTTGTCAGTTATCACTTTAGGCGAGGGTTGGCATAACAATCATCATCATTATCCCGTTTCTTCGCGGCAAGGGTTTTTTTGGTGGGAATATGATATTACTTATTATATTTTAAAATTATTAGCCAGTGTTGGTATTGTCTGGAATTTAAAGACACCACCGGTGGCCGTAAAATATAATACATCTGGTTTTTCTGAACGCGAACTTGCTCACACTAAAAAATTATTTGCCGCATTAGATTTTGATTTGGAATCAATCATTACTCGCTTAGAAGCCATCAAAAATGCTCCAATTGCGTTAACGCCAGCAAGTAATGTCACAGAATTAACGGCTATCATTGAAATGTTAAAAATTAGATTACAAATGGTATATATTTTGCCGCAAAAATTAGCGAGATTAGTGGATAAAGATCTGAAAGAATGTATTAGATTGCTTTGCTCGTTGATTGATACTCATG
>Ga0207159_1151_pt1 | contig 15791 bp, 15 predicted proteins | sample Alteio_BWMinHeat_23_FD_153511 | JGI IMG/M metagenome (GOLD analysis project Ga0207159, IMG submission 153511) | Enriched cells from forest soil in Barre Woods Harvard Forest LTER site, Petersham, Massachusetts, United States -... | ecosystem: Environmental > Terrestrial > Soil > Temperate forest >... | reverse complement strand
ACTTTTTACAACCCTGTGGTCTTGGATTTTCCTTCAATTCGTTTATGGCTGCTATAAGAATTTCCGCAATCGAATCAGGCAATTTGTCAAGTTGTTTTTGTGCAGATCTGATAATGCGTATTTGGTAATCAGGCATTCTTTTTTTTAGCGCGTCGTTGTTGGAGATATTGTTCGAAAGAAATGCTTTTTTCTTTTCTTGATTTTATAGCATCATAAAGCCGGATATCTTCTAATTCTTCCAAATCTTCAAGCATCTGGGTGTATTCATCTATTGAAATAACAACAGATAATTTTTTACCTTTTTTATCAGTGATATATTGACGTTCTTTTTTAACAGCTGTTTTCATAATTGCAAATTACAAAATTTATTCAAGCCTGATTATATCTTAGTTTATGAATTTGCTATGTTAAATTTGAGTATTATGAAAAAGTTTTCTGTTTTAGTTGCACTGGCAATATTAATAAATAACCTGGCTGGTAAAAACAGTACAATCTCAAAAATATTTCCATTAAAAGAAGGTAAAATTTATTATGCCGAAGTTGTTAAAAACATCTGGATCTGATTTTTGAAACCAATTTCAAATTATTTCTTCTTTTTTGGAGTTCTTTTCTTTGGTGCAGCCTTCTTACCCGCAGACTTCTTCGCAGCCTTTTTCATAAACGCATCAGGCATTTGGGTTTCGATCATTTTCTTTACTTCATCCAGCGAAATTGAAGAAAGTTCTTCAACGGTGTATTTAGTGTCATCAGCTTTCTTTGGAACTCTAAGTATCTTTTTACCAAACTTGAGGACAGGACCCCAACGGGCATTCTCAATCGCAATTTTTTCTTCAGGCCATTGTTTTATATAACGATTCGCTTCTTTTTTAATTTTTGCCTCCAGCAATTCTTTTATATCCGTATCACTCAATTCATCAAAATTGTACCGCCTGGGTACATTAATAAACATGTCATTCCATTTTATATAAGGGCCGAATCTTCCTTTACCTTTCGTCACGGGCTTACCATCGTACGTCGCGATGGGCGCATCGGCTTCCTGTTTTTGATTGATCAATTCAACGGCCCTGTCCATATCTACTTCCAATGGATCTTCACCTTTTGGAAGTGAAATAAAATCTTCACCCCATTTTACATAAGGACCAAATCGTCCCATGTTTACATACACTTCCTGTCCTTCGTATTCTCCAAGTGTAAGCGGCAATTTAAAAAGATCGAGAGCTTCTTCGAGTGTAATGGTTTCAATACTCTGACCTTTCTTTAATGCCGCAAAATGAGGCTTCTCGTTTTCATCAGCAATACCGATCTGTATCATTGGGCCAAATCGTCCCATACGTGCTACGATCGGTTTTCCACTGATCGGATCAATACCTAATTCTCTCTCACCTTTTACTCTTTCCGCCGTTTCAATCGTTTTTTCTACATCTTTTTTAAATGGATTGTAAAAATCATCGATCATTTTATTCCATTTCATTTTTCCTTCAGCCACTTCATCAAATTCTTCTTCGATACGCGCAGTAAAACCATAATCCATGATGTCGTCAAAGTATTGCTTCAGGAAATCAGTCACTACTAATCCAAGATCGGTGGGAAAAAGTTTTGATCTCTCTGCACCCGTTGTTTCCTGGTCAACAATTTTTTTTATGTTGTCATTTTCTAAAATGAAAACCCTGTAGTCTCTTTTTATACCTTCCTTATCTCTTTTTTCTACATAACCTCTTTTTAAAATTGTGGAGATAGTTGGCGCATAAGTTGATGGCCGTCCAATTCCCAATTCTTCTAATTTTTTCACTAATGAAGCTTCTGTATATCTTGGCAGCGGACGACTAAATCTTTCAATTGCCTTCATTTCTTTCAACGGCAATTGTTGGCCAACGATCAATGGTGGCAACATTCCTTCTCCTGAGCCCGTCGAAGGGTCCTCTTCGTTTATTTCATCATCATCACGGTCTTCGCGATATACTTTTAAAAAGCCATCAAACTTCAGTACTTCACCCTGCGCTGTCAATTCTTCTTTGTTTGTACTGATATTTATTTTAGCGATTGTTCTTTCCAGTTCCGCATCCGACATCTGGCATGCCATCGTTCTTTTCCAGATTAATTCGTATAACCTTTTTGAATCCGCATCATGCACTGTTATGTTTTTCATGTAAGTCGGACGGATAGCTTCATGTGCCTCCTGGGCGCCTTCACTTTTTGTCTTGAATTTGCGAAACTGATGATATTCTTCTCCATACATTCCTTTTATTGTGCGGGTAAGATCTCCGAGGGCGGTATTACTTAAATTCACGCTGTCTGTACGCATATAAGTTATATGTCCATTCTCATAAAGTCGCTGTGCCAGCAGCATGGTTCGACTAACACTATAGCCAAGTTTGCGGCTCGCTTCCTGTTGAAGTGTAGATGTAGTAAATGGAGGAGCCGGTGAGCGTTTCGCTGGCTTAACCTGTATGTCGTTCACTTTATATTCAGCGCCGATACAACTCTTCAAAAAACTTTCAGCATCATCAGCAGACGAATACTTACTGCCTTCAGCTTTGAACGATATATTTTTATCATTACTGTCTTTTGCAGTAAACCATGCTTCAATTTTAAAATTGCTTTGCGTTGCAAATGCATTGATCTCTCTCTCACGTTCTGCAATTAATCGCACTGCTACGCTTTGTACCCGGCCTGCACTCAGGTTATTTCTCATGCTTATTTTTCGCCAGAGCACCGGGCTTAATTCAAATCCTACAATTCTATCCAGTATACGGCGGGCTTGCTGCGCATTCACCAGGTTCATATCAACCGTCCTCGGATTTTGAACAGCACTTTGAATAGCAGGTTTAGTTATTTCGTGAAAGACAATACGCTTTGTTGTTTTAGGATCCAGTCCGAGCACTTCGCATAAATGCCAGCTTATAGCTTCGCCTTCACGGTCCTCATCCGTTGCCAGCCAAACCTCATCCGATTTTTTTGCGAGTGCTTTCAGATCCCTTACAACTTTTTGTTTATCCTCAGGAACAATATAGCGGGGTTTGTAATTTTTTTCCAGGTCGATACCCATTCCTGCTTTCTCCAGGTCACGTATATGACCATAACAACTCTTTACCTCGAAATCCTTTCCAAGAATTTTTTCAATGGTCTTAGCTTTCGCAGGGCTTTCCACAATTAAAAGGTTCTTTGGCATATTTAATGGGTTGTTATTATGATACCGGCCTTAGTAACTCTGCTCATCGTCTGTTGTGTCTCCGAAGGAGTCCCTTGAACACTCACTTCGACTTTCGGTAACTCTGTTTATCTTTTTCGTGAGACGTGAATCGTGAGACGTGAAAAATACTCACGATTGACGACTTACGTCTCACGATTCACCATTCACCATTCACAACCTGGGTGCAAGTATAATGCAAGAAACGCAATATTTTGAGGTGGGATGCCTTAGGAAGTTTTTTTTATGACTTAAAATTGGCAGTTAAAAGACTGTAAATGAAAAGGAAAAAAATTATTTTTTCTTAATTCAATCGAGATCCGATGATAGCTGAAACCTTTTGCGCCCATATTTTATATTCTTTCCCGGATGGATGCAAACCATCAAGGGCAATTAAATTAAGATCATTAGATGCTGCTCTTGTGCCGGGAGTTATGTCGATATAATTTGCCTTATAAGTCTCTGTTATTTTTTTATTTGCTTCATTAAAAGCATCAATTTCCTTTGCAATCCGGATTTGATCTCTGCCTGCATTTTTGGAAAAGGGAGTAACGCCCCAGTCCGGTATCGAAAGTACAATTACATGACCGGCTTTCCCGTTTGCAAATTGAATTGCCTGCTTTAACAAGGATTCAAATCCCGTTTTGTATTCTTCAATCGCGCTGCCACGATACTGATTGTTGACACCAATCAAAAGGGTAACAAAATCATAAGAATTCCTGAAATGGTGTTTGTTGATTGCTTCCTGTAGCTCGTCTGTTGTCCAGCCTGTCTCGGCAATAATTTCAGGGTCGTCAAATTGATAATTTGATTTTTTTAAGAATTGAACAACCTGGGTGGGGAAATTTTCTGAAGAAGGAACGCTTTCTCCAATGGTATAAGAATCGCCGAGACATAATAAAGTATGTGAATTCATTTTTTTCCCAGGTTCAGAAGTGAAAATAAGAAGAACTGCCAAACCGGAAACAAGACCACTCACAGAATATAAATGAGAGGGTACTCTTTTTCTTAAAAAAAGTTTCATTACAGATGCATACGATAAAAAGCAGTTTTTAGATTGGGTTTAAAGAAAATCAATGATCTCCTGCATCGTCTTCGGGTCACGATAGATTCGGCGGTGGCCTAAACCTTTGGTGATAATGAACTTTATATTCCCGGGGTTATCATTTTTTACTTTCAAAGCATCATTGATGGGTGTTTGAATATCTCCTTCGTCATGCATCCATAAAATTTTGGCTTTAATATTTTTAATTACCCGGCGGATAGAGTACCATTCTGCAGGGTGGCCGCCAATACCGGTTATAAGTTTATCAAATTCCTTTCTTACTTCTCCATTCAATTTCAAAAGATGAAAGAACTGGTTAATGGCGGTTTTGGTTTCTGTAGCAGGAGCAATGAAAACAACTTTATCATTTTCGTCATGTTCTATATTTTCCAAAGCAATTGATAACGCTAATCCGCCGAAAGAATGTGCCATGAATGATTGAATGGGGCCAAACATTTCATTGATAGTGGTGATCATTTTTGCAAACAACGGAGCCGTGATCATTTTGCCGCCACTATTACCGTGTCCCGGCGCATCAAAGGCCAATACCTCGTACCCTTTGCTGATAAGAGGCCGGATGTATTGCTCAAAATTTGCGATCGAAGATGCAAAACCATGTATGATCAGAATTTTTTTACCTCCATGGAGATTCCAGCGATAGCCCTGAATGGAAATGCCTTCTAAAGTAAATTGTAATTTTTCTGCTTCTTTAAAAATTTTAGAAGGCTGTTCCCTTTTTCTTCGTTGCGGTGTTCGAAAACGGTCAAGCGCCTTTTGTGCGGCGAACTTTTTTGAAAGAAAAGAAAGTAAACTGAATTTAATACGCAGATAACGTACTGCAAATTTTTGTGCTAATTTCATGACGACACAAATCTATTAATCAATTCTAATACCTTTTTAGGATAGGGAATGAACATTGTCATTATCGGTACCGGGAATACCGCAACTGTTTTGGGAAGGAAATTCAAAGAAGCTGGTCATCGCATTGTGCAGGTCTTTGGAAGGGATGCGTCCGCAGCGAGCAAACTTGCTTACCAGTTAGACACAGAATCTACCAATTACTGGTCTGTGATCCGCAAGGATGCAGATTTTTACCTTGTTGCTGTTGCTGATGAGGCTATTCACGAGGTGACCAAACATGTGCACGTACCGGGCAAAGTGGTGGCACACACAGCGGCTTCAGTAAAAAAAGATGTGCTCAAAAATATGTCGCATCATTATGGAGTTTTTTATCCTCTTCAAAGTTTGCGTAAGGATGTGAAGGAATTACCTGAGATGCCTATATTCATCGATGCCAGTGATGAAGTAGCAAGGAAAAAACTGGAGCAGCTTGCTCAATCTGTTTCAAAAGATAAAGTAGTTATGGCTACCGACAATGAGAGATTAAAGATGCATGTGGCAGCAGTTATTGTAAGCAATTTCACCAATCATTTATATAGCCTTGCAGAAGATTATTGTATAAAAGAGGGAATCGTTTTTGAACAGTTAATTCCGTTGATAGAGGAAACCGCGCAGCGATTAAAGACTATTTCTCCTTCCAGGGCTCAGACAGGACCGGCTATTCGAAACGATGAGCCAACTATTCAACAACATCTTGCTTTGCTTGAAAAATATCCACAGTTGAAAAAGATATACGAAGTAATGACAGAGAGCATCAGGAATACTCGTGAAACGTGAGACGTGAATCGTGAGATACTCACGTCTGACGTCTCACGTTTCACGAAAAAGTCTTCAGCAAAAATTTAAAAGATAAATATTGCCTACTTTCGATTTTAAGTTTTTCGATCCATGAATGTTCTTGCCGAGTTTAAAAAAGTAACCACATTTATTTTCGACATAGATGGAGTGTTAACAGACAGTACCGTGCTGGTGCTTGAAAATGGCTTGCAGGCCCGGCGCATGAACATTAAAGATGGGCTTGCTCTTCAAATGGCTATTAAAAATGGATTCCGGGTAATAACGATTTCCGGAGGTTATTCCGGACCGGTTATTCAAAGACTAAAAAAATTAGGCGTTGATGACGTGCAGATGTCTGTGACAGATAAAAAAGAATATGTTGAGGATTATATTGAAAAAAATAATTTGCGTTGGGACCAGATTCTATATATGGCTGATGATCTTCCCGACCTTGCATTGATGAGAATGGTTGGATTGCCCTGTTGTCCCGCCGATGCAGTTCCTGAGATACTTGAATTATCAAAATACATTTCACCTGTGAACGGTGGTTTTGGTTGTGTGAGGGATGTGATCGAAAAAGTGTTGAGGGTTCAGGGTAAATGGATTTTCCAGGAGGATGTTACTTCAAAATAAAGATAAAAGTGAATAGATAAAAGAGAAACTGTTTTTATTTGAAAGAACTCTTATTTATTAGTTTTTATCCTTGCCTGCCGGCAACGCAGGTTTTATCTAAATTAAGAGTATGAGATTGGTTGCAGCATTTTTAAGATTAGTACGCCTGCCCAATCTTTTTTTTATTTTGCTTACCCAGTTTTTATTCTACTACTGTATTTTAAAACCCGTTTTAAAAAATGCGGGCATTGAAGTTTCAATTAACCAGGCACAATTTTTCTTATTAACGCTTGCTTCTGTATTGATCGCTGCGGCTGGTTATATCATTAATGATTATTTTGACGTCGATATCGACCAGGTAAATAAACCGAAAAAAAATGTGGTTGATGTTATTGTTTCAAGAAGATGGGCCATACTCTGGCATTTTGTACTAAGCGGGATTGGCGTTTTGTTAAGCTTGTACGTGTCATGGAAGACAGGGTTGTGGTATATAGTGATCGCAAACTTAGGATGTGTTTTTCTTTTATTTGGTTATTCTGTATCACTCAAACAAAAATTGCTTTCGGGAAATATTTCGATCTCCCTGCTTACGGCATGGGTTGTTTTGGTTTTATGTTTATCAGAGTTTCGTTTATCGCTGAGCAGCGGCTCAGATCCGGTTCTCCTGAAGGCGCAAAACGAAATAATGAAGCTTGGTTTTTTATATTCCGGATTTGCTTTTATCATTACGCTCGTGAGAGAGGCTATCAAAGACATGGAAGATATTGAAGGAGATGAACGTTATAGATGCAAAACAATGCCGATCGTTTGGGGAGTGCCGGCGACGAAAATTTATGTCGCCGTGTGGCTAATCGTGTTGTTGGCTGTTCTTGTAGTTATTCAGATCTATATAGCCAGGTTTCAGTGGTGGTGGCCGGTCATATATAGTGTGGTCCTGATTATTTTTCCTTTAGTATATAGTTTTTTAAAACTATTTAAAGCAAGCAGCCAGCAGGAATTTCATTACTTGAGTAACATTAACAAGTATATCATGCTTGCAGGAGTTTTATCTATGAGCTTTTTCTATTTCTATTTATGAAAAAAATAATCCTGGCTTCTCGATCGCCGAGAAGAAAACAATTATTGGAATGGGCAGAAATTCCATTTGAGATCGTAGTAAAAGAAACTGATGAAACATTTCCCGAAGATTTAAACGTTGACGATGCTGCCATTCATATTGCCAGGCGAAAAGCATTGGCCGTTGAACCTGCTGTAAGTGCAAATGCAGTTATCCTCGCTGCAGATACAATTGTTGTCATGGAAGGAAGAATTATCGGAAAGCCAAAAGACAGGACAGAAGCCATTCGCATACTTTCTGATCTTTCAGGTCACAAGCATGTCGTTATAACCGGCGTGGTCATCAGGCAAAATGAAAGAGAGGTTTCTTTTGCAGACAGCACAGAAGTATATTTTCATGAATTAAGCAAGAAGCAAATTGAATTTTATGTGGATAAATATAAACCTTATGATAAGGCAGGTGCTTATGCAATACAGGAATGGATCGGCGTAGTGGGAATTAAATCCGTGACTGGTGATTTTTATAATGTAATGGGTTTGCCGGTTAGCCGTGTTTTCCGGGCTTTAAAAACGTTTAACAGTTAAAAGTTTAAGGTGATTTGATCATACTTCCGCAGCCTAAAGTTTTTATTTTTAAACTGTAACATTAAACCTTAAACTCTATCCATGACCGAACGGCTGCTGCAATTCATCTGGCAATTCCAGTATTTTAATAAAAGCGAACTCATTACCTCTGAAGGTGAGGCCTTGCAGATAATTTTTCCCGGGCAATATAATACGAATCAAGGCCCCGATTTTTCAGAAGCAAAGATTAAGATCGGAGGTACAATCTGGGCAGGGAATATTGAACTGCATTTGAAAACTTCTGACTGGAATAAACATAATCATCACAGGGATGATAACTACAACAATGTTATTCTGCATGTAGCTTGGGAAAATGATATAATGCAGACAAATTCAATTCCTGTATTTGAATTAAAGGAAAGAGTTTCAAAAATTTTATTGCAACGATATGAGAGCTTAATGAATGCTGCCGGATTTATAGCTTGCGAAAACAGTATTCATATTGTTCGCGATATTACCTGGAAAAGCTGGAAAGAGCGATTGATGGCTGAAAGGTTGATTCGAAAAGCAAAAGCCACTGAGAATTACCTGCAGCAATCCGGCTATCATTGGGAAGAAACATTTTGGTGGCTGCTTGCACGCAATTTTGGAATGAAAGTGAATGCAGATGCTTTTGAGGAAATCGCAAGATCAATTCCGCTCAATATTCTTGGAAAACATAAAAACCAGATCCACCAATTGGAATCGTTGCTGTTGGGTCAATCCAATTTACTGAAAGGAAAATTTGAGGATGAGTATCCAAAAATGTTGCAGAAGGAATATGAATTTTATAAAAGTAAATATGAGCTCAGGCCGGTTGCAGCTAATCTTTTCTTTTTACGGATGAGACCCGGAAATTTTCCTACCATTCGTTTAGCACAACTGGCGATGCTTGTACATGAATCCGCACATTTATTTTCAAAACTAAAAGAAGCGAGTTCAGTAAATGAAATAAAGAAATGGTTTGATGTGACCGCAAATGACTATTGGCATTATCATTACAGCCTTGATGAAACTTCCTCTTTTAAAAAGAAGAAGCTTGGAGCAGCAACGATCGATAATATCATTATTAATACGATTGCTCCTTTGCTATTTGCCTATGGCAGTTATCACGATGATGAAAAATATAAACAAAAAGCTTTGCAATGGCTGGAAGAAACCTCGCCTGAAAGCAATTCGATCACGAAAAGGTTTCAGGAATTGAAGATTGAAAATAAAACTGCTTTTGATTCGCAAGCGCTGATCGAATTGAAAAATGAATATTGCAATAAGAAGAGATGCCTTGAATGTTCAATTGGCAATGCGATTTTAAAAAGATAAAATTTTCGCGCAAAGCCGCCAGACTTGGATTTTTCTTTGCGATTTTGCGTGAATCAGAAGCTGAATAGAATTAGCGAACGTATACGAGTGTCCTTCGACAAGCTCAGGATAAACCGCAACCGCAACTGGTAAGATCAAAAAAACAGACTCAATGCGCCAATGGATATTTTAAAAGCATTACAGAAAAGCCATCGGCTATGATCTTTGAATTGGCCTTGTAGGGTTCACCTCCATGTTCTGACACAAAATTTTTGCCTGTATCAAGGATCTTGATCCAACTGTGACCATATCTTTTTGTTTGCAGTTTGTATTCCACCGGTTCACTATGTGCATTGAAGATTAAATAAAAACTATCATCAAGAATCGGTTTGCCATCATAATTTTTTGAATGAATGCCATGGCCATCCAGGTAAACTGCAAGACTTTTTGCAAAACCTGCCTGCCAATTTTCTTCTGTCATTTTTTTACCATCCGGGGAGAACCATGCAATGTCAGTGAGTCTTCTTCCTTTTATCGGCTGGCCTTTGAACCATTCTCTTCTTGAAAAAACATTGTGATCTTTGTAAACACGTATCAATTTTTTTGTAAACTCTAATAAATCCAGATCTGCCTTTTCCCAATTGATCCACGAAATTTCATTGTCCTGGCAATACGCATTATTATTTCCATTTTGTGTTCGGCTCAGTTCATCACCGGCTACAAGCATGGGTACACCTTGTGAAAGAAAAAGAGTGGTCAGAAAATTTCTTTTCTGTTTGTTTCTCAAACTCAATACCCCGGGATCATCGGTAGTTCCTTCGGTGCCACAATTCCAGGAACGATTATGACTTTCACCATCGTTATTATTCTCACCATTGTCCTTATTATGTTTTTCGTTATAGGAGACAAGATCATTCAATGTAAATCCATCATGCGCCGTAATAAAATTTACGCTGGCGGTAGGATTGCGGTAATCATTTTTATAGAGATCAGAACTCCCTGTCAACCGGTCGGCAAATTCCGAAAGCATACTATACGCACCACGCCAATAATCACGCATGCAATCACGATACTTTCCATTCCACTCAGCCCAGCCCGGTGGAAAATTTCCAACCATATATCCGCCTTCACCAATATCCCATGGTTCTGCAATTAATTTCACCTGTGAAATAATCGGATCCTGGTGAATGATCGCAAAAAAAGAACTTAAACGTCCTACTTCATGAAGTTCCCTTGCTAAAGTAGAGGCAAGATCAAACCGAAAGCCGTCGACATGCATTTCCAATATCCAATAACGCAGGCTATCCATGATGAGTTGCAGAACGTTTGGAAGACGGGCATTGAGTGTATTACCGGTGCCGGTATAATCCATGTAATATCGCTTATCGTTTGTCAGCCGGTAATACGAAGCATTATCTACTCCGCGAAAAGAAAAGGTGGGGCCCCATTGATTTCCTTCGCCGGTGTGATTATACACAACATCGAGGATAACTTCAATGCCTGCTTTATGAAGTTCCTTCACCATATTCTTGAATTCATAAACCTGCTCTTCGGAAACATCGCTACTTGCATAACGTGAGTCAGGTGCAAAAAAGCCAATTGTATTGTAACCCCAGTAATTACTTTTGCCATTCTCCTCAAGGTGCCTCTCAGAAATAAAATAGTGAACGGGCATTAGTTCAACGGCGGTAATTCCCAGTTCTTTCAGATAATTTATAACTACCGGATGAGCAAGGGCTGAATAAGTTCCGCGTATGTTCTCAGGAATATACGAATGTAATTTTGTAAAGCCCTTTACATGCACTTCGTAAATGATTGTTTTATGATAAGGAATACGGGGAAATTTATCCTCCTCCCAATTAAAATTCGGATCAATTACCACGGCTCTTGGCATGAAAGGAGCACTATCTACTTCACTAAAACTTAAATCGCCATCAGGATGACCCAGCTCATAGCCGAACAATGAGTCATGCCATCGAATACTGCCGGAGATCGCCTTGGCATAAGGATCGAGCAAAAATTTATTTGGATTAAAGCGATGACCGTTTTGAGGTTCATAAGGCCCATGAACTCTGTATCCATACAGTTGTCCAGGCTTGAGCCCGGGGATACGTATGTGCCAAACATGATGTGTTCTTTCTTCAAACCTGATCTTTATTGATTCGTTCTGTTCTTCTTTTGAATTAAACAAACACAGTTCTACACCGGTTGCATTCTCAGCATAGATCGCAAAATTTACACCCTGCCCATCCCAGGTTGCGCCTAAAGGAAAAGGACTTCCGGGGTATACCATTATTTCCATCTATTCAATTTTTATAAAACCGAAGCAGGAAATTGTGTTAATATTCCTGCCAGCTATTTCAATTGTCAATTGTGAATTGTCAATTGCAATTAAAGTTAATCATGAAAAGGTAACATGTGACAGTACACATGTAGTTATATCGATATGATTTTGCGGTTTCATTGCGCTCTTTGATATTCGATCTATAACCATTCAGCAAGTGCTTCTGAAATTTTCTTTGCTTCTGTAATAAATCCATCGTGTCCGTATGGCGAATCTATTGTGATCAAAGTTGAGTTGGGCATATTTTTCACAAGCAATTCCTGTTCATGTAAAGGACAAAGAATATCACTGTCGATACCGATGATCAAAGTTTTTTGTTTAAAGCTTTTCAAAACGGTTTCCGCATTACCGCCACGCCCTCTTCCAAGATGATGTGAATCCATGGATTTTGTCAGCAACCAGTAACTGTAAGCATTGAACCGGCTGACCAGTTTATCACCCTGGTAATTGATATATGATGAGGCTTTATAATTATCCAGTTTTTCTGTATCAGGCTCTGTTTGTTTTTCTACTAAAATGCGATAGTTGCGGTAACTGATCACACCCATCGCACGTGCAGCTTTCAAACCCTTTGCGCCGGCATCCTTTTGATGAGATCTCCATGTAGCATCCGCTTCAATAGCAAGTCGCTGAGCTGTATGCACTGCAATGCCCCAGGCACTTTCAGTTGCCGAAGTGCCGACAAGGAAAAGATTTTGAACCACATTATCTTCCATTGCGCACCATTCCAATGCCTGGTATCCGCCCATGCTGCCACCCATCAGCAAATGAATTTTATCAATACCCAAATGTTTACGCAAAATGATATGAGCTCTTACCATATCTCTTATGGTAACCATTGGAAAATTGCTGAAATAAGGTTGTTGAGTTGATGGATCGATGGTCAATGGGCCCGTGCTTCCATAGCAACTGCCGAGAATATTGGCGCAGACAATAAAATATTTCGAAGGATCGGCAAACCCATTTCTTCCAACAACTCCAGGCCACCATTTTTCTGCATCGGAATTTGCTGTTAATGCATGGCAGATCCATATTACATTGCTTTTATCGTTGTTCAATTTACCCGAGGTATGGTAAGCAATGGTAAGACATGGAAGGATATCTCCATTCTCTAATTCAAAAGGTTCGTTGTAATTGAATAACTCCATCTGTTAATGTTTCAAACGTTCCAAAGTTTCAAAGTTCCAAATGTTCACAAGTTTCAAAGTTTCAAAACAACTCCTGTAACCCTTGAAACCTCTTGAACTTGAACTTGTGACAAAGTAAAGGCTTGCATCAGTTAAATTTGTAAAAACTTATATAAAAATAATGGAACAGCATCCAATCACAAAGGTTATTCGAACACAGGCGGAGCGAACCAATGAAATGGAACATTCATCTCCCCTGTTTTTGACCAGTAGTTTTTGTTTTGATAATGCGGAAGATATGCGTGCGGCATTTGCTGATGAAACAGATGATAATATTTACAGCCGTTTTAGTAATCCTAACGTAAAAGAGTTTGTAGACAGAGTTTGTGTGCTGGAAGGAGCGGAAGCCGGTTATGCCACGGCTTCAGGCATGAGCGCCGTGTTTGCTTCATTTATGGCTTTAATGAAACAGGGTGATCATTTAGTTTCATGCAGCTCAATTTTTGGAAGTACACATACCGTGATCACAAAATTTTTACCGCGTTATGGAATTGAGTACAGTTATGTGCCTGCAAATAGGCCGGAAGAGTGGGAAGCAGCCATAAAGCCAAATACCAGGATGATCTATATAGAAACTCCAACCAACCCGGGTCTTGATATTATTGATCTTGAATTTATTTCTGCGCTCGCAAAAAAACATGATCTCATTTTTAATGTAGATAATTGCTTTGCTACTCCGGTGAGTCAAAGACCGGTTGATTTTGGTGCGGACCTCGTTGTGCATTCGGCTACCAAATGGATCGACGGCCAAGGAAGAGTGTTGGGTGGGGTGATTGTGGGTAAGAAAGAGTTCATCCAGGATATTTATTTGTTTTGCAGAAGTACAGGACCGGCATTATCACCTTTCAATGCCTGGTTATTGAGCAAGAGTTTGGAAACCCTGGATGTAAGAATGGAACGACATGCGTCCAATGCATTGAAAATTGCTGAAGCATTAAAAGATCATCCTAAAATTTCCGGGCTTAAATATCCGTTCTTGTCAAATCATCCACAATATAAAATTGCAAAAAAACAAATGAGAGATGGAGGAGGTATTGTTTGCTTTGAATTGAAAGGAGGAATTGAAAGCGGAAGGAAATTTCTTAACTCACTTCAAATGCTATCGCTTACAGCAAATCTGGGTGACACAAAAAGTATTGCATCTCATCCTGCAAGCACAACACATGCTAAACTAACAGAACAGGAAAGACAAGCTGTGAATATTACACCAGGATTGATTCGAATATCAGTTGGACTGGAGCATCCGGATGATATACTTAATGATATTTTGCAAGCTTTGGAAAAATGAACTGTTATTCTATCGTGATACGGGTGGCAAATTCAAACCTTACATAAACCGAGGGTGAGACCCAGCTGATAAAACCGAATGGTAGCTGATTAATAAGTTTCAATAATAAATTTTGAAGATGGGTCGGTAACCCATAAATTCTCCGGAAGAATTTTTAATTTCTTCAAGCAATTCAATTCTTTGAACCCGGCTGGATAATTTGCCGGATGAATTATCCAGGTACCAATCATGAAAAATTTTTACACGGGTAATATCATTGGCGCTGCGATGTTGCTGAACGATGACGTATTTGGCATTTCCGTCTTTGTCGTGCACAGCCATTGTGTCTACAGGCATTTTCCATGTAAAAATTTGTTTTGGCGGAACAGGCTGATTGGTGATATAATCAACAGCTTTAATTTTTCCGTTTTTAATTGCTTGTATAATAGTTTTTGAAAGAGATATATTACTTACCATAACCGTATCGTGCTTTATAAAAGTTGCTGTCTTATTGTTTTGAGCAGATGAATGCAAAAAGCAAATCAGGATTGCCGGTGTCAACAGAATTTTCATATAAAAAGTTGATCAGGTTTTTATTAAGGATAGCAGGAACTAAAAACGAATATTAAATACGTTTATTATGTAGTCAGATATTATTTTTGTACGCCACCGTTCTTTATTAGGCTATATTTTTTCCAACGCAGTAGTTAGAAACTCATTCAAACAGACTATTCTTATCCTTTTCGTATTCCTCGTCAATTAACAGATCAGTTCCGTCAGCAGCGGCAGTTGCCAGTTCATCGCAACGGTTATTGAAAGGATTATCAGCATGTCCTTTTACCCAGACAAATTTTATGTGGTTTTTTTGCGCCAGTTCATTAAACTGCATCCACAGATCTTTATTTTTTTTACCGCCTTTGAATTGTGTAGCTATCCAGTTTTTCAACCAACCTTCCTGTACTGCTTTTGCTACATACTGGCTGTCTGTATAAATCGTAATGTTCATGCCTTCTTTTTTCAATGCTTCAAGTCCGGCAATCACAGCCATTAGCTCCATCCGGTTGTTGGTTGTTTTTCGATAACCTTGTGAAATTTCTTTTCGATGATTGCCGCTCATTAATATTACCCCATATCCTCCACGGCCGGGGTTTCCACGAGCAGCTCCATCAGTGTAGATTTTGATTGGTTCCATTCATATCGTTGATTAGCATTGGCGACTTTCGACTAATAACTATAGACTATAGACTCTTTATTTGCACATTCCAAACCTTTGCCTGTTCCGCCACATCAGGATTGTGTGAGCAAATAAAAATACCAGCGAATACTTCATCGGGTAAATTTTCCATTTCATGCTCACCAACTGCTTCAAAAGCATCTCCTTCTTTTTTGGCAACCTTCATGATAATTTTTTTTCCAATTCGCTGCAATTGCATAACTCCATATTTAGTTCCTGCTGCACGGATCTCATCTTCGGGATCTCTCATATTCATACCCGGTTTTAGACGCCATTGCAA
>Ga0207159_1150_pt1 | contig 15932 bp, 13 predicted proteins | sample Alteio_BWMinHeat_23_FD_153511 | JGI IMG/M metagenome (GOLD analysis project Ga0207159, IMG submission 153511) | Enriched cells from forest soil in Barre Woods Harvard Forest LTER site, Petersham, Massachusetts, United States -... | ecosystem: Environmental > Terrestrial > Soil > Temperate forest >... | reverse complement strand
TTCTTTCTCCCTTCGTAACATTCCTGGTCAAAATCTATGGCACGTATACGGTATTGCACGTCTTCTATATCAGGGGTTATGTCCACCACAAAATTATAGCTGCGCATATCGCCTAACAGGCATATAAAACAACGCTCATTAAACTTTACAAACTCTTTTGAAAAACGTACCAGGTTTGTACCGGGATTATCAAGGTATGTTTTAATAAACTCATCGCCGGGTATGCCCGGAATGTGTTCTTCTATCAGCGTTTGCCAGCTTGTAAAAAAAGTAATGCGGTTAGGGCTCAGCATGTGTTCCAGCTCAAGGCCGTATATGCGGTTGGCATCAGCACGCTTAATATAGTAATGGTCGTAATTGTCGTTAAACTTATTTACTATGCGTATACGGAAAGGCTGGCTGTTACCAAAGCTGCAAAAGTCAATGCGCGCTACATCAAGATGGCTGATAAAACTAAAATCGCCTTCTGTTTTAAGTATAGCATAAATTTTAACCAGCCCTTCGCGCAGGTATTCCCACTCATGCATATCGTAGCTGGCCTGGTCCCACGCAGTCACATTACCATTTTTGTCATTTAGAGGAAATGTGTAACGGAAATGCAGCAGGTCCTGGTACGATACCGGCAGCTTTACCTCCCTGCCATATTTGGTAAGGTATTTACGCAAAGCATTGTTAACCGGAAAGATGGGCTTTTTCTTGCTTGGCCTGGTATTTTCTGTTTCTGTGGCAGCGTACATATTTCGTGAAAGTAACAATAAGGCGCGATATGGGGTATGAGGTAAAAAATTGCTGCTAAAAGAACCGCGCCAAAGTATTTTTGGCGCGGTTTGCGGTTCTTTAACAGGTTATTCCAGCTTACCTGAATATCAGCATTTGTTGTATGGCATTATAAAGGGGCTTTACCTGCCAATGATCAATTTTTCAAAGTCAATGTTCTTTCCGTCATAGATTTCTACAAAATAAGTTCCCGGTAAAAATGCACGTATGTCTATTTGTACCTGCGTTACCGCATTAGAATAGGAATACAGCTTTCGTACCCTTCCATCGGCATCCAATATTTTTACCTGTTTTATAAGGGATACCGGTTGAATAGTTACGGGCCTTAATGTTCCCCTCAATGATTGTCCGTTACCTGTTTTTGCAGCAGCTGAAAAGGATGCTATTGTTACTGTTGTGCTTGCAGGGTTTGGAGTAACAGTAAAGCCATGGCAGTTGCTATAAACAGTTACGCCGTCTGTTCCCGGGGCGTTGCACAGATCTTTGTAAGCCAGGTTTACAGCGCCTCCACCTACAACATCAACAAAAGTTGTTGGTGAGGTTGGCGAGTAAATATATATGCTGCTCCCGGTACCCACGTACCCAACTGTCCAAAGCCAATTAGAGCCATAAGAAGAAGGATTTGCGCTTAACGTCCAGGTTTGGGTATGACCGTTACAGCTGCCAGGGGTTGCATTAATACCAACAGCCGGGCCACCAACGCTAATTGGCAGCGTACGGGTTGATGTTTGTCCGCATGCATTTGTTAACAGCGCTGTTACTATTTCAGGCCCCTTTCTTTGCTGCATTACTGTAATAGCAGGGGTACCCTGCCCAGAGAGAGGGCCAAGGTCACCATCCGGAAAAGACCATTGTACAGTTATACCACGAATAGACGATGAGCTTACAAGGCTGTACGTACCGGTACTTGTGCAAAGCGGGTTAGGGCCTGTAATGGTCAGGCTATTGCTGCATATATCCGTACCTGGTGCGGAGCAAGGTGTAACCGTATTGGTATTTAAAATTTTACGTTCAATGAAAAATGCTGTTTGGTTGGCTATTGCACCTTCGTGGTATTTGTTCCAGTTATTGTATTGCACAGGGTTAATACCAAATTCACCCAATAAGTTATCGTCACTGTAGTTTACGCATGCCTCATTGGCTACACCACAATCAGAAGTGTAAGTTAGTACAGCCTTAAAAGGGGAAAGGGAAGGCGTACTTAATGTATTGCCGGTATACAGGCCGGGGTTTTGAATATTATTATCAATAGCATAGTACATATTGGAGCTCTGAAAATAATTTGCTGACCCATAGCTTTGGTTTTGAAGATCCAATGCGCTGGCCAAAGGGACAAAATTATGCCCGTAATGGCCTAAGTTAGTAGCAAGGGCTGAAACTACAAGTGGTATAACTGAAGTAGTTAGCCCGTCAACAAATGCAGATTGTGTATTTTCAAATCCTCCCGGTGCGTCATCGTAAGGGTTAATGCCCGTATATTCTATATCCCTGGTCCGGAAGACAAAATAAGGTACCGGAATACCAAATATTCTCCCAATTTTCCAGCCCCCATACGCATAATGGCAAATATTGGCAACACTGTTTTTAGGCACTGCGGACACATTAGTGGCAAAGCTTTCCAGTCCAAGAATACTTAAAGTGCCTGAAAAAATGAGTGATCCGGGACCAAAGTTTCCAAATTGAGCCCCGTTTCCTGCATTTGTAGTACCGGATGTATTGTTGCCACGGCCATTGCTGATAGCATAACGGTTTACGTTTTGAGGATAACCCTTATTTAATAAACCCTGTGCAAATCTCACCCTTACTGCACTTAAAGGGCTTGTCAGCGGAGCGTGATTTGTACCATAGCCGGCGTAAGTAACCAGCATTTGTTGGGCAGCTTTACTGGTAAATGCATTGTAATTATCAGATATTTGTCCAAAGCTTTTTAGGAAAGGCATATCATTCAATAATTCATTAAAAAAGTATTGTATGCCCAACGGAACATTAGCACCCTGGTGAGGCGAATCGTAACTGAAATAATTAGCAACCTTATGATCAATACCATGATCTTCCATGTCTTTTAACGCCCAGCGTACTATTAGCCCTCCCATACTTATTCCAACGATAGTACTTTTGTTTGTCCCTGTTTTAATAGAGTTAATTATTGTAATAACCTGCTCCAGCACCTGTGCATTATTTTCAATAAGATCAGAATTTTTTGTAAACGTAACAAATACAAAATCGTAACCATTCTGCAGCATATCCGAATAAAACGTCGGCGCAGCATAATTACTGCCAACGTATCCCCCATAATATAAATTCATATAATCTGCAAGTTTTTTGTAGGTATATGAATTTGAGGGGTCAAAACCTGTGACGATTATTATGGGTTTGTCGAATACATTGTCACATCCTTTAACAAGTGTTACCACGGCGCCCGGGTTAATATCACAATTTACCTGGTCAAAAATACTTCCATCGGTACATGAGGCCGCTCCTCCGTTTAGTCCATTATTAATTACCGTATGATTTCCGGCAAAGCCTGGAGGGGAATTTAGATAATCAGTGATGCTGGCATAAAGCGGGGCAACAGTTACAGTAAAGGTGGAGTCAGGGTGCATGTAAGACGGGGGTGTACTAAATTGAATGGAAGACCTGGCGGTAAAAGTTGTGCCGCTAACCGTTATGTTTGCGGTTAAATAGTAAGTACCGGCGGCAGTATAATTTATACTAACCGTGTTTCCCTTTAATAATGTCCTAAATCCAGCACCATCACCAAAATCAATTTGAACGGAAGTTATCCCGGGCATAAGCCATAATGATGCGGGCAACCCAAATTGTATACTGGTGAATTGAGAAATTACAGTTTGAAAAGGGGTGAATGCAAAAAAACTTTTAGTATCGTAGGGCGATGTTGTGCGTCCTGCAACATCCTTTAAACGGATACTGTCGGGGGTTAAAGTGAACAACCCCTGGCTTAGGGCTGTTTTGCGTATTTTTTGATACTGCTGGTATAGAAAAAGTAAAGGTATATTACCCGAATCCCGCCGGTAACGGTAAGCGGTCATATACAACGAATCGGTACTGCCCAGTGTTGCGGCAGAGTTTACCTTACTTTGTATAAATAAATTTTGCAGGGCCAAAAAAAATCCGCTTTCGGTTATGGTATCAAGTTTGGTACCTGTATTACTGTTAAACAGGGAGTCGTTGAAACCTGCCATTGAATAATCAATCAAATAGCCACTGGGTATTTGAGAGCTTTGCAGGTTTAGCAGGCCAAAACTGGTATCACGCCACCTGGTACCGGTATAGTTGATCGTATCTACCGTTTGAACGCCGATGGTTTGGGCTTCAATTGCATTGCTTAATAATAAAAGTAAGGCAACGGCAACGGTTGTTTTTTTTATCATGATTTAGGTTTTAGGTTTAGGTGTTAATTGTGTGAACAGGTGCACTTACTACCAAAAGGAAGATCAAACCGGCCATCGGTAATAGCTAAGGTGGCTACAACCACCCCATTATTTTTTTCAACAAGGTTAAACTGGAAAATGCCGGAAATGAAATGCCGGATAGTATCTATTTTGGTTACCTGGAATAGGTTTGAAACTCCCGGGCCGTAATTTAAGCTGAACGATGATCCGCTATTGGTATTATCGTTTAAGCCGTAGCTGATATTTAAAGAATCAGCAACATTCCCTTCTTTTGAAAAGTAAACCCCATATTCCTGCAGAACCTGGAATTCTGTCTCAGTGTTGTTGTCGATCCTTGTGGCCAATAACGAAAAAAGAATAGGTACGTTTCCATAGCTGTTACGTTGAAGCGGTTCTATTTGATATTCAAGCTCACAGGCAGGGGGTGATAAAACTACAGCACTGCATGGGTTGTGGGGTACCCACACCACGCCATTAACTTTAAAACCCAAAGTTCCCTTGCCTTCCTGCGTTATTGGCGGCAGTGTATTATAATCTGAAGCGTTTTTTTTGCATGTATTGGTGATGCAGACAATAGAAAAAAGCAACAACATTTTAGATGAAATACGCAGAGATTGAGCAGGGTCCATAAAATAATTTTAAGGGTAAAATCAGGAAATAGTTCGGGGCGGAATAACGATGTTACAACTATTGAGATATTGGGTTTTAGCGTATCAGATAGGCGCAACAATCAGGAGTAATATACAACAATTTTTCAATTTTGCAAATTTTTTTATCGAGGAGGGGCGCATATCTAACAAGCACACGCCTAATCGCAAACCAATATTTTATACCCGTTACAATCCCGGATAATAAATTCACGGCCATAAGAACGCATAATTATCCCGCCCTCTATATCTGCATTTTTTGCTTTAAGTTCATTATACAGGTCTTCGATCTCAGGAACCCAGATGATAAGATCACAGCTGATCTTGCGGACCTGCTCATTGGTCTTTAACTCTATACCATCGGCCTTGCCAAAATGAATTTGAAAGCCATCCCGCTCAACCATCGAATAAACCGGTGGATCAAGAAAATAGTTTATAATATTAAAGCCCAGTGTATCGCGGTAGTATTCTGCTGTTTTAACAACATCTGTCACCACAAGCACCGGCGCAATGCCAATAACACCTGCAGGTTTACTCATATTATTTTATTATTGGTTTATATCCGAAATCTGCTGACCAAACTGCAGCATATACCCGTTATTATCATAAATGGCAAACTCCCTCATACCCCATTCAAAGTCCTCAATTTCATACAGAACAGTTGCTTTGTTCTTTAGCACATCCCACAATGCATCAACATCATCAACAGTTATATAAAAAGTGCCGGTAAAAACCGGTTTCTCAAAAGGTATATGTTCATTTGGTTTGGCGAGCATTATCTCTACCCCGTCCCTGCTTAAAGAAGCCCAGCCCCAATCTTCATTTCTTTCATCACAGGTAAACCCCAATATATTAGTATAAAATTCTATTGTTTCTGGTAATTTATCCGACCATAACATTGGCCGTAATTCTTTCAATTTCATAATGCATTGTATGCCAAAGGTCTTTTGATGATTCAGCACCCGCCCGAATAAAATTAAGAAAAACATCCCGTCCGTATACTTAATTTTAATAGCTAAATATGAATGCATGCAGGGATTTATCCTTAAGACTTCTGACGGCCAAATGATCCGCTTCAAATTTTATAGTGAAGAGGCGCCTGTAACATGCGCGGCTTTTGCTCAATTGCTTCCTTTTACCCGGATATTCTTCCATGCACGGGTATCCGGGCAGGAGATCTGGATAGATAATGCCCCGCCGCTTGATATTATACAGGAGAATGCTTCTGTATTTACAGAACCTGGTGAAGTTGTATATGGGCCGTTAAAGCCAAAAAGAACAAAGACATCAAATTGCATGGGTATTTATTACGGCGAAGGCCGCGGGCTTGATTGCTGTAACATATTCGCAAAAGTGTTTGATGAGGATCTTGCCCTGCTTAAAGCAGTCGGCGATATTATCTGGAAAAACGGGGTGCAGGAATTAGCGTTTGAAAAACTTGGTTAACCCGTGATATTAGTTTTCATTTTCTTAAAATTTCAGCACACCGGATTTATCTTATTCACGGGGTTCTGCTGCAGCAATTCCTTCAATGTATCATATATTTCAGGATAGCAGCGTTGCATTTCTTCGGGCTTTTCAAAAAATATCTCTACACTTTCTGCCCAAAACTCCTGCAGGTTGCGGTAGGCATAATCAGTATACAAAATATGTTGTGCAGTTTTAAGTTTGTATATTTCTTCCCCTTGCTCCATTACCTCCTTAAAATGGCCAGAGAATTTTCCTCCTGGTTCTCCCTGCACTTCTACATGCTGGTAATAAAGCGCGTGCGCCATTTCGTGCAATCCAACGTTAGCCCCGTCGGTTTCATCTTTTATACCTTTAAGTAACTGGTTCCAGGCGATACAAATATTATTACCTTCTACATTACCCGCCAGTACACGCAGTGAATCATGTGCGAAATATTCTTCGGGGTGGATCGAGATGTATTTAAACCATGGTAACATATAGTCATCCAAACCAAAAGTTAGTTGTATGGCAGCAGCACTTGTAAGTACCGGCATTTCCTTATAAGGCTGCTGCGAATAAATAAGAAAATCCTTACCGTCCATAAAACGCATAACCCGTTCAGTAAACCGTTCTTTCAAAGGCGGCTGAAGGTGATTGTAATAAGGCAGGTGTTTAACAAGTATACTGCCAACATCTTCAGTTTTTAAACCGATTGAAGCGCCCGCGTAAGTATAGTATTGCCGGGGCTCCTCATTTGCATTTGTTTCTTCGGGGTTGTACCTGAACTCATCATTCCTGGACTTGCGGCCGGCAAGTCCTTTTATTATTTTGGCAATAACAAATGCCGTAACAAGTAAAGTGATGAAGAATGGAACAATGCCCGGACCTTGATTTTTAGCACTTATATCCTTGCCAGTTTGCCTAATTATTCTGGAGTAGTCCTTATCAATTAAAGCTTTCATATCAGCAGATAGAGAATCATAAGGTACTTCCTTACCGGCTGAGTTGTAATAGTGTACTGAATCGGGCATTGGGCTTGGTAATAATTATTATGCAAATTATATCAAAAATGCTTAGGATGTATTTGGCAGTTTCGTACTTAAAAGCATAACACAAAAGGTTGAATTTTTTTACCCCGCCGCTCTTCCCAATGCTCTCCTTTTTCTCCTTGGCCATCTGCAGAGAGAGGCAGGGGCGATGCCCTTACTCAATCATCCCCATGCTATCATCCAGCAAGTTCATGTTCACAGCATCTGCTCCGGCAATACCTTCAATAGAGCCCCTTATATGCGCCGCATTAAGCAATACCTTTTCCAATTGTTTTTCACGGGCCTTCCAAAGCTTTTCCATGGTATCCCGTTCGCGTTGAATACCCATTTTCATAGCCATAAAACCTTCGCGTATGGCTTTCCATTGTTCGGAGAATTCGTTGCCGGTAAGATAATCATACAGCATCACCATTTTCTCACCTTTGTTTTCCTGCGTTTTTTTTGTATCGGCAATTTTCAAGATGGAGTTGCGTAATAAAAGTGCCACGCTTCTTACCTCGCTGAATGTACAGATGTACACACCATCCTTCTCGCCAAAGCGTTCCATATCTTTTGGTAACGACTGGGTGACAATAACCGCCACATCTGCACCGAGAAAACGCATATCTTTTTTAAGTTTCTCTATCCAGTCAAGCGTAAAATCTTTGGTGCGCTTGCTTTCATAAATAATCTTGCCAGCCTCGTTGCCAAACTGGTTGCGTACTGTTTGTATACAGTCTGCGCCACGCACCCCTTTACCCACTTCTTCAATCATATCAAAAGGAAAGGTTGCACGTAATATTTCTTCCAGCAGCAGTTCCTGCGCCTCACCCTGTAACTGCATGCTGCCCTGCTCCTGCTTGCGTTTCATTTCATCAACTAACTTTTTCTGGTCATCCAGCTGCTTTTGTAATTCTTTTACCTGCAACTGGTGTTCTGTATCTTTCAATAAAAGGCGCTCATTCTCTTCTTTCCATATCTGCTCCTTCATTTTCTCCCGCTCCTCCATTAACCGGCGTTGTATGCTAAGCTCAAGTTCCTGCTCTTTTATCCTGAATGCCTGGGCCTGCTGCATAAATTCCAGTTCCTTTCTGCGCGCTTCCTTTAATTTTTCTTCATTATCGGCAACGGATTGCTGCAACAATTTCATCCTGTTCTCAAAATCGGCGCTAATGCTTTTACTTACAGATTCCCTTATCTCTGTTTGTATCTTTTGTTTTTCCTCTGCAAGCCGTTTCGTTATTTCAGCATCCTTTGCCTGTATCTGCTGTTGAAATACAGCTTCCTTCAGTTTATATTCTTCTTCTTTACGGGCCTGCCATTTTTTTGCTTCTGTATTCAGTTCACGCTGCACTTCTTCCCTAAAAGCGTCTGTAGGTTCAAACTGGTTACTGCACTTAGGGCAAATGATCAATCCTGCCATACACAAATTTTTTACAATATTAGTTGATTAGCTGAGCAGGCGGATTGCGAATTAAAAAATATTTTACTCCTGTAACATTACATTTTTAAGGCTTGCGCTTAAAAGTTTACCATAGGGATATAGAGACAATTACACCTGGATTACAAAAAACATTTAGCCGGCGCCTGTGCATTAAGACGATAATAAACAGTAAACTTTTAAACACTATGCTCGCCAAAGCCATCTCTTCTTAACCACTCTAATACCAGCTAATTGTGTAATTCTTCAGCTATAATAACCTCGGCAATATATTTCAGCATTGCCTGCTGATAATCTCCATCGCGAACCACCTTAAAGCAATTTAATTGCAAATGGGCGTCAATAAGGCTATATTCACAGGATGGTGTCGGAATATCTCAACCTTCTTCTTGCTGATGACGATAAAGATGATTGCCTTTTTTTTACCGAGGCATTGGAGGAATTGCATGCATCTGCTAACCTCACCACTGTACACGATGGTGAACAGCTGATGATGATGCTCACAAAAAAAAACGCTGATCTTCCCAACCTTCTTTTTCTTGATCTTAATATGCCCCGCAAAAATGGGTTTGAATGTTTGGCCGAAATAAAACTCAACAAAAAATTAAACGGGCTCCGGGTAATTATTTTCTCTACCTCTTCTGAACAAAAAACCATTAACCTGCTGTACGAAAACGGGGCGCAGTATTACATACGCAAACCCGCTGATTTTGGCGACTTAAAAATAGTTATAGAGCAGGCGCTTATACAGGCAAGTCAAAAGACTATGTCGCAACCGGCGAAAGAAGATTTTATTATATCGGGCAGGTTAAAATTAACAGCAGTATGAAATGAGGCCGGCTACTACCATAAAAACACCTCTTCCAAAAATAATTAAAAGCGCCAACCAGTTTCCTGTAGTTGGTATTGGCGCCTCCGCGGGCGGCCTTGAGGCATTTAAAAAACTGATCAAAGCGATCCCTGAAAATTCAGGCATGGCATATGTGCTGGTGCAGCACTTAGACCCGAACCACGAAAGTTTGTTGCCGGAATTGTTACAAAAGGTTACATCTATTCCTGTTTTAGTAATTTCTGATGAGATAAGGGTAGAGCCAAATCATATTTATGTTATACCCAGTAACAAAATGCTGATGGCCACTGACGGCGTTTTAAAACTAACTGCACGCGGGGCGATAAGCAAGAATAAATTAAACCTGCCCATTGACTTTTTTTTTACCTCGTTGGCTGAGGTTCACAGGTCCCATGCCATTGGTGTGGTGTTATCGGGCACAGCTTCTGACGGTACCGCCGGGCTTAAGGCCATTAAAGATCATGGCGGCATCACCTTTGCGCAGGACGAAGCATCTGCTGCGTTTGAAAGTATGCCGCACAGTGCAGCGCAGGCAGGCGTTGTAGATTTTATTCTTCCTCCCGGAGAAATACCGCAAAAAATTTTGGAGATAATCAGAAGCGCCGCCGACAAGGGCCATAATGGCCACGGCCAGCCCCTGACTGATGATGAAGTATATAAACAAATAATTGCGCTGCTGCGTTTACGCAAGGGAACTGATTTTACCTATTATAAACAAACCACCATACGCAGAAGGATACAACGCAGGATGGCGCTTAACAAGAACGATGAACCAGCAGGCTATCTTGTATATTTAAAAGAAAACAAACCGGAACAGGATGTACTGTACCAGGACATGCTGATACCGGTTACCAGTTTTTTTCGTGACCCTAAAAGCTTTGATAACTTATGCAAAACGGTTTTCCCGCTTATTATAAAAAATAAATCAGCAGGTAAGCCTGTACGTGTATGGGTGGCGGGCTGCAGTACCGGCGAAGAAGTATATTCCATTGCTATTTGCCTTAAGGAAGTTTTAGCAGGGGGCCTGGAGGGAGCGCAGATTTTTGCCACCGATATAAGCGAACCGGCTATTGCAAAGGCGCGAAGCGGAATTTATACTAAAAAGGAGCTGGTTTCGGTAACGCCACAACGCCTGAATGCCTTTTTTACAAAGAACAACAGTAACTACCAGGTGAATAAGCCCCTGCGGGATATGTGTGTATTTGCGGTTCACAATTTTATAAAGGACCCCCCTTTTGGTAAAATAGATTTTATAAGCTGCCGCAACGTACTTATTTATATGGAGCCTTACCTGCAGAAAAGGGCGCTCACTACTTTTCACTATTCATTAAACCCAAAGGGGTTTTTGCTGCTGGGGAAATCAGAGACCAGCGCCGGTGTTCCCGACCTGCTTGCTTCTGCTTCAAAAAATGATAAGCTGTATTCCCGCAAGGATGTGCCCGGCAGGTTTACACATGTACCCAGCCAGCGAAACGAGAACTCCCCAAATCAAACGGAGGTAAACATGAAAAAGGGTACTGTTCGCGCCGACTTTCAAAAAACAGCGGATGATATTTTGTTAAGCAAGTACACCCCGGCCAGTGTAATAGTAAATGAGGCAATGGACATTGTACTGTTTCGCGGAAACACCGACAGTTACTTAAGCCAATCTTCGGGCAAGCCAAGCCATAATTTAATGAAGATGGCAAAAGACGGCCTGGCCTTTGAACTGCGAAGTATTTTGCACAAAGCAAAAAAAGAAAAGGTAGCGGTTACAAAAGAAAATATTCCCCTGCAGATAAACGGCAGTTTAAGTAACATTTCTATCGAAGCAGTTCCTTTGCCCAATGTTATAGAGCCGCATTATTTGATACTTTTTCGTGATACCCATGCAGCAGGTGTTAATCCATTGCGTGCAAATAGTAAGAAAACATCACAGGGCAAAACAAAAAGCGATGGTAAAGACCTGCGCATACAACAGCTGGAGCAGGAACTTGCGCAAACCCGCGAAGATATGCGGGGTATAACTGAAGAACAGGAAGCGACAAATGAAGAACTGCAAACGGATAATGAAGAACTGTTAAGCGGAAGCGAAGAACTGCAAAGTTTAAACGAAGAACTGGAAACCAGTAAAGAAGAACTGCAAAGCACCAATGAAGAACTGACCGTTTTAAACCAGGAAGTTATTAATTTGAATGAGCGGGTTACCGAAGCAAGGGATTATTCCGAAGCAATTGTTGCCAATGTACGCGAACCGCTGCTGGTGCTTGATAAAAACCTGTGTGTAAAAACTGCCAACAATTCTTACTACAAAGCGTTCAGGGTAAATATAGCCGAAACCGAAGGCAAATTAATTTATGAAGTAGGCAACAGGCAATGGGATATTCCTGCATTGCGGAAGCTGCTTGAAAATATACTGCCTGAAAAATCGAAGTTTGAAGATTTTGAAATAATCCATACGTTTTCAAATATTGGAGAACGGGTGATGTTGCTGAATGCCCGCGAGTTAATAAAAGAAACCAGTTCGGAAAAATTGATCCTGCTTGCTTTTGAAGATATTACTGAACAAAAAAAGGCAGAAGAAATACAAAAACAAATAGAAAAACGGTTTCATTTTATTGCAGATGCCATGCCGCAAAAAGTATGGACTGCCGATGCAAACGGTAATGTAAATTATTTTAATAATGTTTGGCTAACCTACACGGGGCTTGGTTTTGAAGAACTGAAAGACTGGGGGTGGAAAAAGATAGTTCACCCTGATGATTGGGAAGAACATTCAAAAAGGTGGCAGCACTCTATTGATACCGGAAATAATTTTGAGCTGGAACACCGGTTGCTGAATAAGGACGGCGAATACAAGTGGCATCTTAGCCGCAACCTGGTACACAAAGACGAAAATGGAAAAATAACCATGTGGATAGGCACCGGCACAGAGATACAGGAACAAAGAAAGCAAAAACAGGATTTGGAACAGGCAGTTGTTGAAAGAACTTACGAGTTACAGCAGGCCAGCGAAAATCTTGTTGGCAAAAATGATGAGCTGGAGAAAATGAATATAGAGCTTCAGTCTTTTGCTCACGTGTCAAGCCACGATCTGCAGGAGCCATTGCGCAAAATACAAACTTTTGCGGCACGCATTTTAGAAAGAGAGATGGATAACCTGTCAGAAAAAGGAAAAGATGATTTTAACCGGATGCGGTCAGCAGCAGGCCGTATGCAGCAGCTGATAGAAGATCTGCTCGCCTTTTCGCATTTAAACACTACAGAGAGAAAATTTGAGAATACCGCTCTTGAGAAAATCGTATCGGATGTAAAAAGCGAACTCAAAGAGATGATTGAGGAAAAACATGCAGTAATTGAAATAGGCGAAATGTGCGAAGCCCACATCATCCCTTTCCAATTTCACCAGCTTATGCATAACCTGGTAAGCAATGCACTTAAATTTTCAAGCCCGCTACCTGCACCACATATCAGCATAAAAAGCATAATAGTTAAAGGATATAAATTAATTTATGATAATCCCGCCATACCGCAAGGCAGGCTGGCGCCGGAAAAATTGTATTGCCATATATCTGTTGCCGATAACGGTATTGGTTTTGAGCCGGAATATAATGAACGCATTTTTGCGGTGTTTCAAAAGCTGCATGGCAAGGAAGAATATGCAGGCACCGGTATCGGGCTATCCATTGTAAAAAAGATCGTAGAGAACCACAACGGTATCATCATTGCGACAGGCAAATTAGGTAAGGGCGCAATATTTGATATTTATATTCCCGCTTAAAAAATTAAGGCCCCATTTTTGGGATTTTTGCATCAAATCAATTTTTAAAACTGTGTAAAAATTCCACACTTGGTATAAAGGTGCTTCCCGCTATTACACAATTATTTTCAATCCTTACATAATTTTTGGATAACTCAGGCCAAAATTAATGGCACGATTTTTACTCCGTTTTAAGCAGACACCAAAATTGCTTATACTATGAGTGACATCAGTTTATCATACAGCAATACCAAAGCTAAACATGGTCAGCCGAAAAGACTGCTAATCCTTGTACCCGTTGTAGCGGGGATATTACTGTTCATGGGAGCCTACAAGTTATTTTCACCTGCATATGAAAGGATCGTTGTGATGCCTGTAAAAAATGGCGTTGTAAAAATTATTGATACCAACGGAGATGGGGTTGCAGACAAGGTACTTACACCTGCCGAATATAATGTAGTTGCCGGAGGGGCGCTGGCAACGGGCAGAAAGCCTACCGTTGAAGAACAAAGGTATTTTTCCAGCCATTAGAAGCTTTTCAAATTCTCGACCTAAGTGTGGTTTATGCCTGTCAATAGTTTGAATGTTTGAAGAGTTTAGGAGTTTGAATGTCCACTAAACTTCTTGAGCTTTAGAATTTAACTTAAACATTCAAACTCTTCAAACAGTCAAACCTTATTAAGCTGCCTTACTTAAAAGAACATTGTGAATATTTTCCAGCTGGCGTATGTGCCTTTGTATATGAAAAAGAACGAAATATAACCATTCGGCTCTTGTTAAATGCCCAAGGGTAGGAAATTCAAATTCCGCAAAAGTTGCAGTAAGGTCTTTGATTCTTGCAAGTTCAAGCGTTTCTGCCAGGATATGATCAAGAGAATTATAGAGTTCTTCCTTATTTTTCGCATCATTTGATGGCTTTACAAATTCGGGTGACTGCATCTTAATATTGAAGTTCAAAAAAATATCGCCCAGCACTTTTACCTTTTCTTCAGGGTTCCTCACCGTCTCTTTTCCATTAGCTTTCAACGCGCTTAAAGCGCCGGAAGAAAACATAACTATATGTTCTGCAACCTGCCCCGCCGTCCAGCTTCCTTCAAAGGGGCTGATGTTAACCTGTTCCTGTGTAAATACTGAAAAATTTTGCAACAGGTTGTTTTTAGTTTCTTCAAGCTCAACCAGTATTTGTTTTGCCATAATTTTAATTTTTAAAACTGTCAAAAATGCGGCTAATAATGCCCGCATGCATGCTTTACCTTATACAAAGGTAGCATCGGCAATGATAAAATATCGTGTGCAAAAGCGACAATATCCGGGTGTGGCCGCGACAAATTTTGCTTTTAAAAAGTCACGCAGAAATGGGTGATCTAATGGAACCTGTAACCCAGGATCACTTTAAAAATTGCGTTATCGGTACTTTGGGTAAACCCCCAGCCATATCCAAAATTTAATTCCCAGTCGGGCGACCAATCCAGGTCAAAAGCTGCAAATAATTGTTGTTGCTGGCTTTGGTAGGGTTGAAAATTATTAAGCGGCCCTAAAGAACCATAATATTCAAAGCCGGTTGCAACTACCTTGGTTATGTTATAAGCTGCTTTAAAATTCGGGGAAAATACGTAGCCAAGGTTTTTATTAAACCCGTGAAAAGATTTATCAAATGTAGGGTTAAACGACAGGTACAAATTTCCTAATTGCTTATCAATAATAGGCCTTATTTCAAGTGTCCAGTCATCTTCGCTGTATGCCGGCTTTTGATAGCCTGCTTCTAAGGAAAGGCTTAACCCAACGGGCCATTTCCACGATTCCGGTATCCTTACCCGTGGCCTTATATGGCTGCCCACATAGGTGGTGCGGTTATCGCTGCCAATAGTATTAAAAATATAAAAGCCGGTTTCAAACCAGCTGTTCCATCCATGGGTTATTTCGATTGTTTCATGTAAAACATGGTTGGTTGGTAATACGCCGTTCTCAGTTTGTTTTGATCCGTCAAAGGTAAAGTTACTGTGCAGTTCAACCATTGTATTACCCTTTGCTACCGTTTCTGCACCATATACCTGTATCTCATAATTATCCTGGGCCAGGCAAAAAAAAGGCATCACATAAATTAGGGCCGTTATACATAAAGATACTTTCATAGATATTTTTTGGTTCAGCTAACAATATACGTGGTTCATATATAGATCAAAAAAACTTTAGGCAAATCGGGCAATTCCTTCCTTTTGCCAAATTGAACTAACTGAATTTGTGCGTGCAAATATCTATAAAGTTTATCCAGAAGGTATTCACTAAGATAAATGTGTGTTTAAAAAACCGGCTTTTTTGCTGCAAACCCCAATAAAAGCGTTTTCTATTTATTTAATTTCCTGGTATTTCTTAAGCAGGTCATCAATCAAAATACCGTTTATAGTCATTCCGGTGATATTGCAGTCAGTTATTGAAACACCCTCCAGGTTGCAGTTACTAATTACACTGTTGTTAAGATTGCAATCCTCAAATTTTAAAGGCCTTTGCTTTGCATCAGGGTTGTAGGCCGGATGCCCTTTTGGCGGCATACCAATATTATGAATGTATGCTCCACCCAATTGCGCATA
>Ga0207159_1134_pt1 | contig 15965 bp, 16 predicted proteins | sample Alteio_BWMinHeat_23_FD_153511 | JGI IMG/M metagenome (GOLD analysis project Ga0207159, IMG submission 153511) | Enriched cells from forest soil in Barre Woods Harvard Forest LTER site, Petersham, Massachusetts, United States -... | ecosystem: Environmental > Terrestrial > Soil > Temperate forest >... | reverse complement strand
AACCCAAACTTTGTTTCTTCCTGCGCAATATGCACCTGCAGCAAACAATCTATTATACGGTTGTTCTTTTGGGCCTGTTTGTTTATCTCCCTCAGCAGTTTTACACTGTCAACTCCATGGATCAGGTGAACAAACGGTGCAATGTATTTTACCTTGTTGCTTTGCAAATGTCCTATAAAATGCCAGCGGATATCCTTAGGCAGTTGTGCCTGCTTATCAACAAGTTCCTGAACATAATTTTCCCCAAAGTCACGCTGTCCAAGCTGGTACAACGCCCGTATGTCTTCAACCGGCTTTGTCTTTGAAACAGCCACCAGGGTTATATTCTTCTCATCCAATTCCCGCTTTACCTGGTTATATACTTCCGTATTAACAGCCATTAATATCTCTTTTTGCAAATGTAAGCAAAGCGTTAAGGCTATTTCAATATGCTCCTGCTTATTACAATACGCTGCACCTCACTGGTGCCCTCGTATATCTGCGTTATTTTAGCATCACGCATTAAGCGTTCAACATGATATTCCTTTACATAACCGTAACCACCGTGTATCTGCACTGCTTCAGTGGTTGTCCACATGGCTGTTTCTGAAGCGAACACTTTTGCCATGGAGGAACTTAAAGTATAGTCAAGGTGCTGGTCTTTCTCATAGGCTGCTTTTAAACAAAGCAGGCGTGCAGCTTCAATTCTTGTCGCCATATCTGCCAGCTTAAATTGTATGGCCTGGTGGTGCATGATCTCTTTTCCAAAAGCTTTCCTTTGTTTTGAATATTTCAACGCCAGTTCATAAGCTCCGCTTGCAATACCCAATGCCTGCGATGCAATACCAATGCGCCCCCCGGCAAGGGTTTTCATGGCAAACTTGAAACCGAAGCCATCCTCCCCTATCCTGTTCGCTTTTGGCACTATTACATCATTGAATAATATAGTGTGCGTATCGCTGCCACGTATGCCTAATTTGTTCTCTTTGCCTGCAACGGTAACGCCCGGCCAGTTCTTTTCCACAATAAAAGCATTTATACCATGGCTGCCTTTGCTTATATCTGTCTGCGCCATTACAAGGTACACACTGGCGCTGCTGCCATTGGTTATCCAGTTCTTTGTGCCGTTCAATATATAATGATCGCCTTTATCTTCCGCCGTGGTTCTTTGACCGGTTGCGTCGCTGCCAGCTTCAGGTTCGCTCAGCAGGAATGCACCGATATATAGCTGCCCGTTTTTTCTGCCTTGTGCCAATGGCACTAAATATTTTTCCTTTTGCTCTTCGTTGCCATAGGTTTCAAGCCCCCAGCTCACCAGGCTGTTGTTTACGCTCATGCAAACACTAACGCTCGCATCAATCTTGCTTATCTCTTCCATTGCCAGCACATAACTGATGGTGTCCATACCTGCGCCGCCATATTTGGGATCAACCATCATTCCCATAAAACCAAGTTCAGCAAGTTTCATCACCTGCTCTTTTGGAAAGATCATTTTTTCATCCCGTTCAATCACGCCGGGCAGACATTCCTGTTGCACAAAATCTCTTGCCGCCTTTTGGATCATCAAATGTTCTTCGTTCAGTTGAAAATGCATAACTGTATAATTAATGGTTGCAAAAATAAGCGCTTCGCTAACAAATGTTAGTTGCATTGCTAACTATTTTTTTGCCGGCATGGACCGCTTATTGAAAATTAAAATGTTTCTTCCTTTGCTTTCTAAAATAAATAGAATGTATTCAATATTCATGGTATGGTTTTTTCAATAGAACAACACGGTACTATTATTTAAAAATATAAATTATACGATCATGTTTTGGAATGGCGGCAGAGAAAGTTCAAATGTTGAGGACGACAGGGGAATAGGCGGCCGCGGCCTTGTAGTTGGTGGTGGTATCGGCTCCGTTATAATTGGAATCATCATCTATCTTTTAGGCGGAAACTCCAGCCAGGTGCTGAATAATAACAACGGAGGGCCGCAAACGCAGCAACAGCAACAGGCCGACGACAGCTCCAAAAGATTTGTTGCAGTGGTATTAGGCTATACAGAGGATGTTTGGACGAAGTTATTTGACAGTATGCACAAAACATACGAAGACCCGCATCTCGTATTGTTTACGCAGTATTCACAATCTGGTTGCGGCTTTGCCAGTGCAGCAACGGGGCCTTTTTATTGCCCCACGGATGAAAAAGTGTACCTGGATCTTTCTTTTTTCCAGGAAATGCAGGACAAGCTGCATGCATCCGGTGATTTTGCGAGGGCTTATGTTATCGCGCATGAAGTTGGGCACCATGTGCAACGGTTATTGGGAATAACCGATAAAGTTGATGCACGAAGGGGACAATTAAGCGAGACTGAAATGAATGCATTATCGGTGAAAGTAGAATTGCAGGCTGATTTTCTTGCGGGTGTGTGGGCACATTATGCGGATGAGATGAAAAAGATTATACAACCTGGTGATATTGAGGATGCGTTGAACGCTGCAAATGCTATTGGGGACGACAGGCTGCAAAAGCAATCGCAAGGATACGTTGTGCCCGATTCATTTACCCATGGTACATCGGCGCAAAGAATGTATTGGTTCAAGAAGGGTTATGACACCGGCGATATCAACCAGGGGAATACCTTCAAGTCGGCAGCATTCAATTTGAACTGAAAGCGCTTGATCAAATCGCCAGGGCGGGATTTCTTTTATAGGTAAGAGAATAAATGACAAACCCTGTTGTTAACAGTGCCAAATTACCTGCCGACACACCAAACCAACCATAGTGTTTCCATAAAAATAATCCAACGGCAGAGCCAACTGCTGTCCCTGTAAAGCTACAGGCCATATAAACGGTATTAAACCTGTTTCTTGCAGCAGGCATCAAGGTATATACCCTTGTCTGATTGGACACATGCACACTTTGCTGTGCCACATCAATTATAACAACGCCAATTATACAACCAATAATGTTTTGGCGGGTAAAATAGAGTATTATAACGCTTGCTATATATAACAGCAAACCATACCCCACCGTTATACGCAGGTTGCCTTTGTCGCCAAGTTTACCTACCAAAGGTGCGGCCATCGCCCCGGCTGCGCCTGCAAGGCCGAATAATCCTATTTTATCCGCAGTGAAATTAAAGGGCTGATTAGAGAAGAGCAATACCATTGTCGTCCAGAATGAACCAAACACTGCAAAACAACATATACTAATAGCTGTTGCCTCACGGAGCAGTGGTTGTGTTTTAATGAGTGTTAGAAGTGATCTCATTAAAGAAAGATAATTGCCGCCAAATGCAGGCTTTGTTACCGGAAACCTTTTATATATCAACATCATCATGCAGATGCACAAGGCAGAGGCAATCCAAAACATACTGCGCCAGCCAAGCCATTCACCTATTGCACCACTTAGCACTCTTGATAAAAGGATACCGATAAGCAAACCGCTCATTACCGTACCAATCACCTTACCACGTTGTGCAGGATCTGCCAGTGTTGCAGATAAGGGTAATATCAGTTGCGGCACAATTGAACCCAGCCCTACCATGAAGCAGGCTATTTGCAACAACCAGAATGATGGTGCAATTGCAGCCCCCATCAGGGCAATAACAGCAAGCGATAAAGTTAAAAGGATCTGTTTTTTACGTTCTATCATATCACCAAGCGGAACAAACAGTAACAGCCCGGCCGCATATCCGGCCTGTGTTAGATACGTTGCGCTGCCTGCTATATTAGGGGGGATATTAAAGTCGTGCGCAATAAGCACTATTAACGGCTGTATGTAGTAAATATTCGCAACGATCAGTCCTGTGCAAACGGCCATCAGAATAACATCCTTTCTTTTTAGATACATGAGGCAAAATTCGGGAAAAAGTACATTCCATTACCTTAGCTGCCTTTACTAAAGAAAGAAAAAGCTTATAGGTAAACAAAAACCTGTCCCAAAATAACGGGACAGGTTTGACAATATCATGATGGTTTATTACTTACTTAAATGTATTACTCCAATATCAGTTTTGTTCCCAACATTTACGGAAACATTTGTTATCGTAGTATCATTATAGCCGTTTGAAGAGTTTATAAATATTGAATAGGTCCCCGTTTGTAAACCGCGTACTTTAAAATCGCCGTCCCAATCAGGTAATGCATAGGATGTATCCTGTCCGTTGATCACAGAGATAACCGGGAACGCATCTCTTGGCAAAACCGTTCCTGATATGACGCCCGTCTTTATCTCAGCAAAAATTCGTATCACAGGCCGTAAGTAAAACTTACCATCCCATAAACGGAAAATAGACCGCTCTACATCAAAATCAAGCCACAGGTTATTTAAGTTCACATTGGTGGTTTCAAATTCATCCCCGCGCAACTTTATAATGATATGGCTGCCATCATCCCCAAATGTATTAAGCGGATAGCGCACCCCATTTTTAACCAGGTAATTATTGGTACCGAGGTTTATAATAATTCTTTTAACGGTGCCTGCCGGTATATTGCCGGATGCAAGAATGGTGTCAATGCCATTGCGCAAACCTGCGAGGTTATATACCCCTTCATTAAAATTAATGGTATCGCGGATAGCGCATGTTGAATCAAAAAACTCAAAATCTTCACGTGAACAGGTATCAACAACAACAGCAACTGTTTTTATGTCAATAAATACACTGTCAAAAAAACCAGGGCCATCTGTAAGATAGAACGAGACTTTTTGTTGGCCCGAAGGTACATTGGAAGAAGAAACACCTTGTTTTGAACAGGCGTAAAACAAGCCCGTGCAAAGTATAAGCATGAGAATAGCCCACGCGAAAAAACGATTTTTCATGATCAGAGGTTTTATGCAGGTTAACAAACTGTTACTACATCAAGAACGAAAAAAAATGATAAAGTTTAATTCGGGGGTGTAAAAAAAATGTTAAGAGAGGTGTTCAAAAACATGAAGCTCTTTTAATATGTGAGACAAAATTCAGGAATTAGTATGAATGAAATTGCTATTTGAGAAGGGAATAATTATGAAAGACGTTCATAAGCTTATTTATCTTTTCAGCTAAATAATCACCCTGATATTTACATATCCGTTTTATCAATACCGGCTTGCCTGAGAATATTATGCAAAGTTCCTTTTGGCAGGTCTTTATTGTGCAAAGGTACAATAACTCTTTTAGAGCCGTCGGGCAACATATAAATTTGGTGGCTGCCACTGGATCTGTCAAATACAAATCCTTTTTGTTCCAACAGACATATAATCTCTTTAGACGTGTAAGAAGGTGTTTTGTGACTCATGCCACAACAGAAACGGAGTATTCAAAAGTGTTTTCTTCAGTTGGTATCGGCTCATCGTGAGCAACGAGGCTTTCTAAATACAACTCAATGGCATCTTTGCCCATAGTAATGGCTTCTTCCATATTTTCTCCGTATGTGATGCAACCGGGCAAGGCAGGTACTGTAACAGTAAAACCTCCTTCGGGCTCTTTTGTTAAAAGTATTCTGTAAGTTAAATATCGCGGCATTTGAATAGATTTTAGAGCGCTTCGTAAGGCATGTTGTGGATAAGCGGCTTTGCGGACCTCCATACCCAAGACAAAAATAGTAAAAGTTTGTTTTGATTCAATCTTTCCGTTACGTTATCCGCTCACATGCATTACCCGTACCTCTTCTTCCATCTCAGCGGGGGTTAAAGCATCCCCCACTAAAAAATTGCCGATACGCGTACGCCTAAGGCTGCTCAGGTAGCCGCCAACACCTAATGCCTCTCCAAAATCGTTTGCAAGGCTGCGTATGTAGGTACCGGTTGAACATACCACCCTGAAGTATATTTTTGGCAGCTCTATTTCAATTATGTCAAATTCTTTTATAGTAACGGGGCGGGGTTCAATTTCAACTTCTTTGCCCTTCCTGGCTAATTTATAGGAACGTTTGCCACCTATTTTTATAGCTGAGAATACAGGCGGTACCTGCATAATATTCCCGGTAAATTGTTTGGTTGCGGCATGTATTTGCTCTTCTGTAATGGCAGCAATATCTTTAATATTTTCGGGCCGCCCTTCCATATCATAAGTAGCCGTAGTGGCGCCTATAGTAACAGAGCCGGTGTATTCTTTTTCCATGCCCATATACTCAGTTATGTTCTTGGTAAAATTGCCGGTGCAAATGATCAGCAGTCCTGTGGCTAAGGGATCTAATGTACCTGCATGGCCAACTTTATTAATGTTTGTATCGTTGCGTATCTTGCGTATAACATCAAATGATGTCCAGTGTGCGGGTTTATCAATCAATAAAAGTTTGCCGTCGAGAAAGGGCTGCATGGCGGGGGGAACAGGCTGTTGCTTCTTCATTTAACTTTATCTTCAATAAGCAGCGAAAGTGCAATAAATTAAACAGATAAACAAATATCATCAGTATACAGGCTACACTCATTAGGGAAACGAATGTGTGACAAATTTAGCGTTTTACTTCTTTTGTACCGTAGTCGTTAATAATGGGTTTGGTATGTAAGGCTTGTAATCTTTCTTTAAATGAATTGGCGATCACCGCTTTTATAAATGGAGAAGCATTCTGAAATGATGTGTGTGCCTTTACCCTTGGCAAATCAAAATCAAGCATCAGTTTCGCAAAACATTCATCAGCAAAGGAGTTGGAAACAATCTCAACCTTAGAAAAATCAAAAATGACTTTTTCATTTTTTTCTATGCATTGAATAACTTTTTTGCGCACAGAGGCACCAGCCACCCGGGTGGAAAGATGTTTACCTATATGTGAGAATTCTATATGCATATTTTTTGTAAAATTACAAATAGTATTGCCACAAATTCATTAACAGTTTCATTTCAAGTCCGCTGCTGGTTTTCAGTTCAAAAACAAATTGCCTCATGTGATTAAAAATTTCTGAAGTCAATATAGGTACACAAAAAAAGAGGGCCTTACCCTCTTTCTTCTTTTTATGCGTTAGCTTCTTTTTTCTTTTTGCCTGTTTTAGGCGTAAGCATCAGGAACATTCTTTTTCCTTCCAGTTTAGGCAAGCTTTCCGGCTGGCCTACTTCTGCCAGACGCTCGGCAAATTTCAGCAATACCAGTTCGCCCCTTTCTTTAAACATGATGGCGCGCCCCTTAAACTGCACATAAGCCTTTACCTTATTGCCATCCTGTAAAAATTTCTCTGCGTGCTTTGCCTTAAAATCAAAGTCGTGATCGTCAGTGCCCGGCGTAAAGCGAATCTCTTTTACCTCGCTTTGCTTGGCATTGGCCTTCATTTCCTTCTCCTTACGCTTTTTCTCGTAAAGGAATTTTTTATAATCAATTACTTTGCAAACAGGGGGATCTGCGTTTGGCGATATCTCCACCAAGTCTAATTCCTGTTGCTGTGCAATCCTTCTTGCCTCTTCAACGGGGTAAACCCCCACTGTAACATTTTCTCCTACCAGGCGTACCTGGGCTACCCTTATTCTATCGTTGATACGATGTTCAGGCTCGGGCTGCCTGTTAAAACGGGGATTAAATCTTCCCCCACCTCTGTACGGTAATGCCATTAATTTTTGTTTGGTTATAAATTTTTTAGTGTTTAAAAATGCAACAATAAGGCTTTAATAAGCTGCTTATTATTGTTCAGAAAGCAATATTTTATTACTTCCTGTTTGATTATTTCAATACAAAATTACTTAACAGGTAACCCTTTATTGAATGTTTTCACAGTAAAAATAGTATTTCTATACCTTTCTTTCTGCAATTTCATCCATAATCATGCTAATAAATTCGCCGGTGGCCTGCATACCTATGTCGCCCTTGCCCTGCCTGCGTACAGAAAGTACGCCCTCGTTCATTTCTTTTTCGCCAACTACAAGCATATACGGCACGCGGCTCAGCTCAGCTTCACGTATCTTTTTGCCTATCTTTTCACCGCGCTCATCAACTTCTACCCGCACCCCCGCCTTAAGTAATTTCGCCTTTACTTCATTCGAGTAATCAATAAACTTATCACTGATCGGCAGAATTTTTACCTGCAAAGGCGCTAACCATACAGGGAACTTGCCGGCATAATGCTCCAGTAAAAAGCCTATAAACCGTTCATGTGTGCCCAACGGCGCACGATGAATGATCAGCGGGGTTTCCGGCGCATTGTCCTTATTGGTAAACTCAAGCTTAAAGCGGCGGCCCTGTGCAAAATCAACCTGGTTGGTAGCAAGGGTAAATTCCCTGCCAATAATGCTCCATATCTGTACATCTATTTTGGGGCCGTAAAAGGCGGCTTCATCCTGCACTTCTACAAACGGAGTCCCTGTTTCCACCAATACTGCACGTACCATATCTTCGGTCTCCTTCCAAAGTTCAGGTTCATCCACATATTTCTGCCCGAGTTTTGCCGGGTCATGCAGGCTTAGCCTCATTACAAATTTATCCACCCCGAATATCTTAAAATATTTCAGGTACATTTCGTTAACGGCCTTAAATTCCTGCGCAAACTGCTCTTTGCTGCAATAAATGTGCGCATCGTTCATGTGCAGGCAACGCACACGCATTAAACCAAACAGTTCGCCGCTTTGCTCATAACGGTAACAGGTACCGTATTCAGCAAGGCGCAAAGGCAGGTCTTTATAGCTTTTATGCTCGGCGGCAAATATTTTATGGTGGTGCGGGCAGTTCATTGCCTTCAGGTAATATTTTGTACCGTCCAGTTCCATGGGCGGATACATACTATCCTGGTAATATGGCAGGTGGCCGCTTGTAAGATACAGGCTTTCCTTTGCTATATGCGGTGTTACCACCCGTTTGTAGCCTGCGGCGTATTCTGTCTCTTTTGCCAGCTTTTCCAGTTCTTCAATAATAATTGTGCCGTTTGGCATCCATAATATAAGCCCCGGCCCAACCTCATCATCAACGGTAAAAATACTCAGCTCTTTGCCTAACTTACGGTGGTCTCTTTTTTTTGCTTCTTCAAGCAATAAAACATATTCATCCAGTTCTTTCTGATTGGGAAAAGTAACACCATAAACACGGGTAAGCTGTTTGTTCTTTTCGTCCCCTTTCCAATAAGCGCCGGCTATACTGGTTAGTTTGATTGCCTTTATAAAGCCGGTATTGGGAATATGCGGCCCGCGGCAGAGATCTGTAAAATTTCCCTGTGTATAAAAAGTTATTTTACCATCTTCAAGGTTTTGTAACAGGTCAAGTTTGTACTCATCTCCTTTTTCGGCAAAGTATCCAACAGCTTCCGCTTTGGGAATTTCCCGCCTTATATAAACGCTGTTTTTCTTAGCCAGTTCGTTCATCTTCTTTTCCAGTGTCACAAGGTCTTCTTCGGTCATTTTGCGGTCGCCCAGGTCCATATCGTAATAAAACCCTTTATCCACGGCCGGCCCAACCCAGAACTTCACTCCCGGAAACATGCTTTCCACAGCCTCAGCCATTAAATGCGCAGAGGAATGCCAAAAAGTTGATTTGCCTTCCGTATCATCCCAGGTGATCAATTTTAAACTGGCATCTGCAGTAATGGGACGTGTTGCATCCCACACCTCGCCATTTACTTTAGCAACAAGTACTTTTCTTGCCAACCCTTCACTGATTGACTTTGCGATTTCCAGTGCAGTAACACCACTCTCGTATTGCCTTACTGACCCGTCCGGTAAAGTAATATTTATCATAGTATGTTTAAGAAAATTCCAAATAAGATCACATCCCAAAGTCCCAAAAAACAGGACCAAAGCTTAATATCCCAAAGCAAAAGGTAAAAAGAAAATTAACCCTGGCAATCTCCTTCTGTCATCTTTCAACCGCAATCTGCCATCTTCTAACCTTTCACCTTTTTTAGGGTTTGCAAAGTTAGCAAATGATTATGAGACTAAAACCATTGAAAAACGAAAAACGCCGTAAACCTTAACGGTTCTTTATATCCATTTGCTATATTGCATAGTAGATTTGCATTTATGAGATTTGCCTGCATAACCGGCATATTATTATGTTTTGCCATCGCCCTTCACGCCCAGGATATAACTGGTATATGGCGGGGCTATTTTTTTTCGGGCTATGGCTTGTTCAAGCAGGAATACAAGTACGAGATACAGATAAATCAGCTCAATGGCAGGCCCGGGCCTGGCAATGCCAAGGCCATAAAAGGCGTTACCTACAGCTACCGCCTGACTTCTTTTTACGGGAAGGCAAGGTTTGTGGGCATTTATAATAATCAAACCAGGGAAATAACGCTTAAAGAAGATACACTTGAAGAAGTAAAACTGGATGCACCTGGTTTTTCCTGTTTAATGACCTGTTACCTTGAATATCATAAAATGGGCAACCAGGAAGTGCTGGAAGGTACCTTCTCCAGCATAGTAACAAATAAGGGAACTGATTGCGGCAATGGGAGTGTTTACCTGGAGCGGGTTGAAGAATCTGATTTTCATAAAGAGGCATTTTTGCTGAAAAAGAAGCCTGCCCCCGAAAATACCAGGCCGCTGGTAAAAAAGCCTGAAAAGACCTCCCCAAAAGCTGATTCGCCATTGGTTATAAAGAAACCTGCACCCCCGGCTCCAAAAAATAACGGGCAGCCGGTTGTAACACAAACCATTCCAAAAAAACATATACCGGCAAAGCAGAATATTGCCAAAGCCCAGGCAGACAGCAGATCGTTGCACAATACTGCAGACAGCAGTTTAGTGAGAACAGCCCCCGTTGCACCTGTAATAACAGCGCCGCCTCCTTCGGAAAATCTTTTGAAAAAGCAAATGCCCCCCGTGCCTGATATTATAAAACAAAGGGATAATCCGCTGGTTAAAACAATCGTAACAAATTCCACCGATATACGGATTGAATTATACGATAACGGGGAAATTGACGGCGACACGATAACAGTTTATCACAATAATGAAGTTGTTGCATTTAAAAGGGGATTAACCAACAAGGCCATAACCATTAATATAAAAGCCAGTTTGGATGATCCGCACCATGAGTTTGTAATGGTGGCAGATAATCTTGGCTCCATCCCTCCAAATACTGCTTTGATGGTGGTAACTACCGGTGGCAAACGATACGAAGTATTTATTTCTTCTGACGAGAAAAAAAATGCCAAAGTTGTGATTGATTACAAGCTGCCTGCCTCAAATACCAGGTAAAGTTGCAGTATTATTGCAGTTATTATATATGGGGGACATTTACAACAACGGCACCTATTTAAGCAATAATCCCGGCTGGCATGAAGAGGATGCCGGTTTTAAAGCAGGCAAGATACTTGAACTGCTGAACCGTAATACGCTTTCATTTAAAACCGTATGCGAAACAGGCTGCGGCAGCGGGCAAGTATTGGTGGAGTTGTGTGACAAATTGCCCAGTAATGTAAGCATGTTTGGCTACGATATTTCAAAAGACGCCATACATATCGCAAAAAAGAAGGAAGCTACCAGGATAAAATTTGAACAAAAAGATATAACCGACAAAGAGAACAATGATTTTTTTGACCTGCTTTTAGTTATAGATGTTATTGAGCATATTGAAAATTACTTTGGTTTTTTAAGAGGGATAGCCGTTAAAAGCAAATACACCATTTTTCATATACCGCTTGACCTGAGTTTATGGTCTCTTTTTAGAGAGAAGATGCTTATAGAATCCAAAAACAGGGTGGGCCACATACATAATTTTACAGAAGATTTTATTGAAAGCATTTTAACTGATAACGGCTTTGAAATAGTTGATAAACTATACACTGAACCTACCTTTGAAATGATATCGCCTAAACAAAAGTTTATTAATGGGGTTAGAAAATTATTATTCAGAATAAATAAAAGGTTTTGTACAAAAACATTGGGCGGATACTCTATACTGCTCCTGGCAAAAAATGACTTGGCTGAAAAAAAATGAAGAAGAAGCAGTTTTTATTTCTGAACCCGGGGCTTTCTAACTCCCTCTCTGACCCCGTACATTTATTCCACGTTAACCACAGGCTGTTTGGAAAGCATCTCTTCCACCTGCTTTTCTTTTTGTTTTAGCCCGGTTATTAATTTATCCCAGGCCTGCCCAAAATCCTTTTGCACCTCCAGTTCCTGTGAAAGATATATTTGTTTTTGGGAGAAGATATCTTTTATCATTTCAAGGTCATGCCACTGCCCTATTTGTTCCTGTAGTTTATTGTAGTAAGGAAATATAGGATCGTCTTTGTCGTCCTCATGCTTTAGCCAGCTATAAGCATACATGCGCTGTTTTATCAGCTTTCGCAGTTCGTGCCAATCCGCCGTAAGTAAATTCCGCCTGCACATTTTAGACGCCTTTGCGTTTAACTCGACAAAATATTGCTCAGCCAATATCTCATTGGTACTGTGTACAAAATTGCCTGTATGCTCTATAACCTCTTTCAGGTCAATTTTATAGTTGTTGGCGTTTGCCCTGAAACGCTGTATCATAACCTGCATACGCTCCGGCGGGAAATAAGCCTTTTCAATAGCTGTGAACTGGTTCTTTTGCAGCCATTGCTGTAATATCTGGTATTCGCGTATTTCACCTGCTTCTTCAAAGATGGAACGCAGTAAATGGTCGGGCTTTTTTACTTTTTGTTTAGGGTAAACTTTCCGGAGAAATTTAATAATAGACCGCAGTTTCTTCATTTCCACCCTCAGGTCATGCATGGATACATCATCACCATTTAATTCAAAATCGTGCAAATTGTTGAACAGGTTCTTAACCCGCTGCGCAAAATATTTTTCCAATGGTGTTTGCATGATAAGAAAATTTGCCCCGCTCCTTCAGCCCCGTTAGTACAAGCAATTTAATATTAGGATTAAGGCCCTTTTTAAAACTTAATAATGATCCTGTATGCTTAGTTCCGGAATTCCGGGGGCGACCCACAGGACCAGATCAGGCAAAAGAATATTTTACCCCATCTTCAAAACTTACAGGCGCATAGCCTAATTCCGTTTGCGCCTTCAGTATCTTTAAACCAGAATGCTTTGCTCTCTGTACGGGTTCCGGGAAGGTCTCGGATGTAACGTTTTCAATTAATCCATCATCAAGGGCAAGCACTCTTGCAGTTATAACGGCCATTTGGTAAGGTGAAAGAATATCTTTTCCGGCTAAATGATAAATCCCGGTTTTGTCCTGTGTTATTATATTCTCAATACCCTTGCAAATATCGAACACAAAAGTGGGTGTGCGTAACTGGTCGCTTACTACTTTTATTTTTTTACTCTGTTCAAGATTATTTTTTACCCAATGCAAAAAGCTTGGCCGCAAACCCTGCCAAACAGGGCCGTAAATAAAAACCGGCCGAACTACCGCATATTTTAAGCCGCTGTTTATTACCAGTTCTTCTGCCATTAATTTACTTTCTCCATAAAAATTCAGGGGGCCTGCCATATCTTCCTCACTGTGCGGCCCATTTTCTCCAAAAACAAAATCAGTTGACAGGTAAATAAATAACGAATTACCGGATCCGGCCAGCTTAAATGCGTCTAACAAATGCCGGGTTGCCTCTACATTGTTTTGCAGGCAGGCTTCTTTATTTTTTTCACATTCATCAGGTTTGCTTATTGCTGCTGTATGAATAATTACCTGTGGTTTAATGATTTTAATAAGGTCTTCCACCGCAGCGCTATCAGTAAGATCGAGGGAATGGAACTGAACGGGAATTTTTTCAGGAATACGGCTATCACCACGGCCTGCTGCAATAACATCGTGTTTGAGGGTGGAAAAATGACTAATAAGATGCTGACCCAAAAACCCATTTGCACCGGTGACAAGTATATTCATACTGCCAATTTAAGAAGCCTTGTGGAACTTTACATAATTAATATAAACTTCACACAATATTAATATTTGCACCCGCTATTCTTCTTCACCCAAAAAAACGTCGTTATTTTCTTCGCTCTCTTCATTTTCTTCGCTTTCTTCTGTTTCCGGCACCTCTCCGCCTTCTCCTTCTTCACTAAAACCTTCGGTGCCTTTTGTAAGATCGTATTTTTCTTCTATATCCACAAATTTGTCGCCAAGCAGGCTTCGTGTTCCGTATTGCTGGGGACCAATTCCTTCCACGCGCGTTACCGCCGGATAAGTTATTTTACTGCTTTCTTCTTTGCTTACATTTATCAGTTCAACTAAAAAAGTCCAGTTTTTATTGAAATCGTACACATAAACAAATTTTTGATTGGTATCAAATATCTCGCTGCCAATGCTTGTATCGGCCATCAGCAATGGTTTTACTTTGTATTGTTTTTCATACAGCTCAAAACTTATTTCCCTGCCACGCTGCCAGTTATCGTTGCTGCGGTAAAAAGTTGCCTGGTGCTTATTATCAAATTCATAGCCTTTAAGGATCGCGCTGTGCAGATCCCTGAAGTTTTGGGTGTGTTTAATTGCAACGTCCCTGTAAACTGCGTCATCCTCTTCAAAATAGATACGGAACTTTAAAATAGCCATTCAATTTTTATTTTTTTAAGCCCCAAAAACAGTTCCAAAAGTTCAGGAAGCAATACTGTTTCCGGTAATTTTTGTTTTACAAGTTTTGCAAGTTAACAAAAGAACCTGTGAAACGGAAAATTACTAAATATCCTGACCAATGCAATATTCAATTTTCAGTTGGCTGCAGGTTAAGTTCAGCCGCTTTCTGCAGCATAAATTGGTAAGCAGCTTCATAGGTATTAGGGATTATGCCGTCTAAAATGGCTTCTCTTATTGAATCTTTTATTATGCCAACGTTTTTGCCCGGCGGCAACCCAAATTTTTCCATTATTATCTCACCCGTTACAGGTGGTTGCCAATTTCTAAGGTTATCCTTCTCCTCCACCTCCTTCATCCGCTGCTTTACCATCTCAAAATTTTGCAAATACCGTTTTACCTTTATTTTGTTCTTGCTGGTAATATCAGCTTCGCATAACATCATAAGGGCATCTATATCTTCCCCCGCATCAAATAATAAACGGCGTATGGCGCTGTCAGTTATATTTTCTTTGGTTAGGCTTATTGGCCTTAAATGAAGTTCCACCAGTTTTTGAACAAGCCTCATTTTTTCGTTGAGCGGTAATTTTAATTTTGAAAAAATTTTGGGCACCATCTTCGCCCCAACTGCTTCATGGCCATGAAATGTCCAGCCATGCCCTTCTTCAAATCTTTTTGTTGGCGGTTTACCAATATCGTGCAGCAATGCGGCCCAGCGCAACCAAAGGTCTTTTGTTTTGGCAGCAATATTATCAAGCACCTGCAGGGTGTGGTAAAAATTATCTTTATGTCCCATGCCGTCAATATATTCAGCACCGTGCAGCGCCATCATTTGCGGAAATATTATCTGTAATAAACCGCTTTTACTTAAAAGGTCCCAGCCCACAGAGGGTTTTTCGGAAAGCATTATTTTGTTCAGTTCATCGGTTATCCGCTCCTGCGATACAATGCTTAAGCGGCCGGCGTTATCCTTTATGGCAGTGAATGTTTTTTCAGCGATGGTAAAATGCAATTGGGCGGCAAAGCGTATAGCACGCATCATACGCAGCGGGTCATCACTAAAGGTTTGCAATGGTTCCAGCGGCGTTTGAATGATCTTTTTCTCAATATCCCCAATACCGTCAAAAGGGTCAACTAATTTCCCGAAATCATCCGCATTAAGGCTAACCGCAAGCGCGTTAATAGTAAAATCGCGCCTGTCCTGGTCATCTTCCAAAGTTCCCGGTTCAACCTCCGGCTTACGGCTGTTATGATTGTAGCTCTCTTTGCGTGCGCCTACAAACTCTATTTCAAAGTCATCTAACTTTATTTGGGCCGTGCCGAATGTTTTAAAAAAAGCCACCGGCGGCGCAGGGTTAAAGCGTTCTGCAATCTTATTTGCAAGTAAAATACCATCCCCGAGACAAACAATATCTGCATCCTTTGTTGGGCGGCCAATGATCTTATCCCGCACAAAACCACCTATTAAATAACAGGGCATTTGTAATTCCGCAGCTACATTTGATATCTTCCTGAAGATAAATAACTCCCTTTCAGTGCATTGAATGAACATTGGGCAAAGATAAGCCAAGACGTGAATCGTGAAACGGTAGTGCCGGC
>Ga0207159_1149_pt1 | contig 15969 bp, 13 predicted proteins | sample Alteio_BWMinHeat_23_FD_153511 | JGI IMG/M metagenome (GOLD analysis project Ga0207159, IMG submission 153511) | Enriched cells from forest soil in Barre Woods Harvard Forest LTER site, Petersham, Massachusetts, United States -... | ecosystem: Environmental > Terrestrial > Soil > Temperate forest >... | reverse complement strand
TTGACCACGGATAGCAGATTGGGTCAGTAAGGCCAGACCCCTTAAGTTACTAAATCATTTACGAGAAATAGCAAAATCACATAAGTACTGTTCTAACGGATTAGGTAAAACTTTTCTGCCGGAGAGTATTGTGTTCCTCTATTGACAACTCACATAGCAGAGGGAGACTAAACAGCAGCAACTAGGCAATCACATCAATCAATTGCAGTTTTAATCACGCCCCATTTGTAAAGGTTAATTGCAATTGCATCGATTTAACCTTATATTGGATGTAGCTACATATTGAAGCTACATTGTAGTGAATGGCTTGCTGCCATTGAATTAGCTTGGGATGAAAACAGAGATCCAGCTGATCGGTTAATCACTTCATTTGCTATTAAGAATGAACTTTCGATCGTTACCTCCGATAAAAAGATACAAAAAATTTATCATAAGGTGATTTGGTGATGATGGAACTTGAACTAATTTCCTATCAAGATTTACTTTCAGGTAATTCAGCTTCGTATCAAAAAATTTCAACCGCCCTGCTCCACCAAGGCATCGTCGGTGTAAGTGACGTACCTGAGTTTGAAAATATCACTCGCGCTTACATCGCTGCGGCACGAAAATTTTCCGCACTGGATTCCAGCATCAAACAACAATATGCACCTAACCGTGATGCCGATGAAACTGAAGGTTATGAACTCGGCGCAGAATGGTTTAAAGATCAAGCCGGTGTATGGCAAATTGATGATAAAAAAGCTTCGTATTATGCCTTTGTACCTGAACATCCGAAAAATAAATGGCCGCGGGAAGTGGATTTACAAACGCCGTATTTAGCCTTGGGAAAATTAATTTTCCAAACTGGAAAATTATTACTGAAAATTATTGGCCTGGATGAAACAGTGGGCTTAAATCACTCGGGATTAATAGGTTACGGTCGCCTACTGCATTATCATAAAACTGGAATGAGCACCAATGCTAATCCACTGTGGTGCGGTGCGCATTTTGATCACGGGGTTTTTACTGGTTTAGCGCCAGCGTATTATTTTCAAGACGGCAAAGAAATTGATGAGCCAGAAGAAGCGGGTCTTTATATCATGCCCAGCAATGGGGATGATTTTAAAAAAATAAATGCCCGCGATAAATCGGTATTATTATTTCAAGTCGGTGAATTTGCGCAATTGATTTCTAATGATCGCGTGCGTGCAACCCAACATAGAGTGCAAAAAGCCCATGATGGGATTGAGCGATACACATTTGCTTTATTTTATTCTGCGGAAGAAAACATGGTCATCAATTCTAGCTCACAACTCATTAGTGATGCGCGCTACGCCGATAATAAATTGGCGAATGGTAGTATTAGTTATAAACAATGGGAAACCGCTTCTTTTGAGCGATATAGGGCAAAGTGAAATAATCTTCTCGGATAAGGAATTTTTCACTTCGTGATGGCGTTGTTGCGTAATTCGCCTTTCTCGAGGCCGTTTTTTAGGCCGAAGCAATCCAGTTCTTAAGCATTGCATGAAAAAATGGATTGCTTCGGCCTAAAAAACGGCCTCGCAATGACGGAATCCGATTTACGCAACAACGCCCTTCGTGAGCTAATTATTTGATTATTTGCATAATTTTAACCTTAAACGCAAACTGGCATCAACGATGCCAGTTTGCGTCTCATTATGGCAACAGCAGTGCCCTGCGAAATCATCGTTTCACAAACGCAATCCTAATTTTTTATCTCAGTCATGGTATGGTAATGAAATTTACCAATGGGCGAAATAGTTAAATCTATATGTTTACCTTTTCGGCTGGCTAGATCTACCTGCTGATAAGTTTCTTCTGAATAAGAATTCAGTGCAGCCACTCCGGCATTCACTACTTGATATTATTATTGAAATATTCAATAATAATATTGAATATTTCAACAAAATAAAAAAGGCAGCCATTATGGCAACAGTTAATTACAGTGTTCCGGATGAAATAAAAAATCGCTTTAATCAAGTATTTGCCCATCAAAACAAGAGCCATTTGATTGCAGAATTGATGAAACAAGCCATTGCGGAGTATGAACATCAACAACAGCGGACACGCGCTATTGATACATTGCTTAAGCTGCGCGCTAAACAAAATCCAGTAACCGAAAAAGCGATTCGATCTGCTCGCAAACATGGCCGACCATGAAATCCATAGTAGTCGATGCTAGTGTGGCAATTAAGTGGATATTTCCTGAGCGTGCTAATGAAGATCATATGCCACAAGCATTAAATCTTCTACGAGCCATCCAACAAAACGCAATAAAAGTATTGCAGCCTCCGCATTGGTTAGCAGAAGTAGCAGCGGTAGTAGTCCGCATTCAACCTAAAATTGCAAAAGAAGCAATCAGCCTATTAGAGGCGATGGAATTTCCAATAATAGAAAACCCGGAAGTTTATCATATTGCCTGTCAATTATCTGAGCGTTTTAATCAGCATCTATTCGATACACTTTATCACGCCGTTGCTCTTTACCGTGGAAATACTGAATTTGTTACGGCTGATGAACAGTATTATCGGAAAGCTTTTAAGCAACAAGCAATTATTCGGTTGGCTGATTTTTCTACTTTTGTTTAATTATTTTGTAACCCGCAGCAGAGCAGAATTTACCAAATAAGATCGGGCGAAATAGTTTAACTAGGGTCTGTTTACAATTCGCTAGACTGAGCAATAAATCGTTGATATTTCGAGCATCGCAGCGCAGTTTACATAGAAGTAAATGAGCAGCGAAGCGCAGAATATCAATGATTTATTGCCAGGCTAGTAGAATTGTAAACAGACCCTAGATACGCTTACGTTTTCGGCTGTCTAAGTCTAATTGCTGATAATCTTTTTCCGAATGGGAATTCAGTGCAGCCACCTCGGCATTCGCTTCCACATTTTCATCATTATCCACTCTGGCAATAGCAGGTACATCTCTTTCATCAATCCTTTCATCTTCTTCTGATTTAGGCATTGGAACCGGACTTGGCTCTGCACTCGATGTTGAACTGACACTGCTGCGAGCAGAATCCGGCGATGCGCTTTCCAGTGGTGACGGGCTAGGTGTGTCGTTAGCAGGTGAGGCTGCGATTGGCGCAAATAATCCAAATCGTTGCATCGGTAGCCTGCATTGATTTTGGTAAAATTCAGCAAAAATTTTCTCATACTGAGCAATTTTCTGTTCCGCTTGTGCATGATCTTTGCCATGTTCAAGCAAATAATTTTCATATTCATCAAATTGTTCAGGAGCTACCTCTAGATTAAATTCTAAAACAGCTAAAAATTCACGTTGTAATTCATTTATTTTTTTAATGGGTAATACCGCTATTTTAGCAAAAATTGATTTTGAAAATTCTTTATCTTGTAACACACAATGCGCCAAGATTAAACCGGTTACCATTAACAAATGGATATTATAAAAATGAATTGAATTATTTGTTTTTTGATTAAAACGGTCTATGTAAATCAGCATTAAAATTAATTCATTATGCGTAAAGGTGAGTAATTCGTCTTTATGAAAATGAGCGGGCTTTAATTCTCCTGCTTGAACAGCACCAAATGTTAATATTCTTTTAAGATAATTATTCGGAGTAATTATTTCATAAGCTTTATTATTATCAAATTTCTTAATCCTAGGATCATTTTTCGCACGTACTGCAGTATATTCATTATAAGACTGAGTATTTTCTTGAATTAAAGCACAAATAGTTAACGCCGCTCCATAATATGCATCTAGCAAATCTATTTTTTCTTGCTCTGGATCTAAAAAAATAGGCTGCGCCAATTCGGATTTTTCTTCATCTGACTCTATAAAAGTAGATATTCGTAAGTTTGCCATGGACCACACTCGTTTTGCTTAGAATCAGGCGATTATACGTGTGGTGGCTTAAGGCAATATTAAGTTCAGGATTTTTTCTTATCTAATTCTTTAAAATACGCCAAACGCTCAGCGATTTTTTGTTCTAAACCGCGCGGCACGGGATGATAATATTTCCGGCCTTTTAATGCCTCGGGCATATAATTTTCGCCAGCCGCATAAGCGTCTGGCTCATCATGCGCATAGCGGTAGGCTTTGCCATAACCTAAATTTTTCATTAATTTAGTGGGTGCATTTCGCAAATGTAAAGGCACTTCTAAACTGCCATGGGCCCGCATATCTTCCATAGCTTCATTAAATGCTGTGTAGACCGCATTACTTTTTGCAGCGCACGCGAGATACACCACCGCTTGAGCAATCGCTAATTCTCCTTCCGGCGAGCCTAAACGTTCGTAAACCGCGCAAGCATCCAATGCCATGGTCAATGCGCGCGGATCAGCGTTACCAATATCTTCGCTGGCCATGCGCACGATACGGCGCGCAATATATAATGGATCACAACCGCCGTCCAACATGCGTGCTAACCAATAAAGTGCCGCATCTGGCGCTGAACCGCGCACCGATTTATGCAAAGCAGAAATCAAATCATAAAATTGTTCGCCTTGTTTATCAAAACGGCGAAAATTTTGTTGGATCACAGCGGCTAATAATTCTTTGGTGATTTGTAATTTATCTGCTTGCTGGTGGGCAAGATCAGCCAAGATCTCCAACAAATTTAATATTTGTCGCGCGTCACCGTCTGCGGTATGCACTAAAATTTCTTTTAATTCTTGTGGGAATTCAAAATTTATATTTCCCAAACCGCGTTCTTTATCCGTGAGTGCACGTTCCAACACTTGTAACAAATCATCATCGGTTAATCGTTGTAACACATACACCCGCGCACGCGATAATAACGGGCTGTTTAATTCAAACGAGGGATTTTCTGTCGTGGCACCAATTAAAATTAATGTACCGTCTTCTACGTAAGGCAAAAACGCATCTTGCTGCGCTTTGTTGAAACGATGAATTTCATCAACAAATAAAATGGTGAGTTGTTCTGCGTGTGTTTGTTGCGCCTCCGCCACAATTTCGCGAATTTCTTTCACGCCCGAAGCGATCGCCGATAATTGCACAAAACGGGCATGTGTCGTTTCCGCCATTAATTTCGCCAGCGTAGTTTTGCCAGAACCCGGCGGGCCCCATAATATCATGGAATGCAAAACGCCTTGCTCGATCACACGGCGCAAAGGTTTGCCAATACCTAACAAATGTGTTTGGCCAATAAATTCTTGCAAGTTGCGTGGTCGCAATTTGGCGGCCAACGGTTGGAAGGATTCACTGCGCGTCACCGGCGATTTATTTGTTTTCTTCATGAATGATATCCACATGCGCTGGCGCATGGAAAACAAATAACGAAGCAGACAAGGGTGAATTAATTTGTGAATTTTTAAATTCGATAATCGTGCTATGGCCTAAGTTATCTTTTAGCTTCATGGTTTTGATTTGATTTTGTATAAACCCAATTTGAATCGATTCAAAAACATCATCGCTGACTTTGGGTTTTAACATAAACCATTGTTGTTGGTCTGATTTTTGATTTGGCATTTGAGTCACAATATAATCATTTTCCAGAGAAGCATTCATTTGCGTGAGCAAAAAGGCGGGCGAAGAGCCAGCCGCCCCTTTGAGGGAACGAATTACCACTTGTTCCAGATCTGGATCATAAATCCAGAGTTTGGCAGCATTGGCGATAATCAATTGCTTGGAGGGTTTTACGACTTCCCAACGGAATTTACCTGGACGTTCTAAAGCCATGGTGCCTTGGGAAGTGAGCACCGTGCGGCCGTAATTGTCGAGTATTTTTTGAGTAAAGTTGGCACGCATAGTGTGCGTAGTGTTGAGGAGATTGTTTAGGGTTTGGTTATCGGCGGCAGCATAGACTCTAGAGATAAGAAATAGATTGAGAAACACGAAAATAATAAAATTTTTCTTTAATTGCATAATTTACCTATTTTTCAAAGGGGGCGAAAATAAAACCCTAACCCACCGACGGTGGCGCCAATACTTCCCGCGTACCGCTATTATCCATTGCGCTCACTACTCCAGCCGCTTCCATATCTTCCATCATGCGCGCTGCACGATTATACCCGATGCGTAACCGGCGTTGCACCAATGAAATCGACGCCCGCCGTGATTCAGTCACAATTTGTACTGCTTGATCATACAGCGGATCTTGCTCACCACTCGCTTGGCCATCCACACCAGCTTCTCCCGTCACATCTTGGGTTACCTCATTCAGATATTCCGGTTGACCATACGTCCGCCAAGCCGCTACCACGCGATGTACCTCTTCATCCGCCACATAAGCACCGTGAATACGCATGGGAATTCCCGCGCCTGGCGGCAGATATAACATATCACCATGACCTAATAATTGTTCCGCACCTTGCTGATCTAAAATAGTACGTGAATCAATCCGCGAAGAAACTTGGAAAGCCATGCGAGTAGGAATATTAGCCTTAATCAAACCTGTAATGACATCTACCGATGGACGTTGCGTGGCGAGAATTAAATGGATACCTGCTGCGCGTGCTTTTTGCGCAATGCGGGCAATGAGGTCTTCCACTTTTTTACCGACGACCATCATCATGTCAGCCAATTCATCGGCGATTACCACAATCATCGGTAGGGGTTGTAAATGTTCGGCAGGCACGCTATCCATCAATGGCGGCGGGACGGGTAGTGGTTGCCCTTGCTTAATTGCATCACCCACCTTTTGATTATAACCAGCAAGATTACGCACGCCGAGTGATGCCATTAACCGATAGCGTTTATCCATTTCTGCCACACACCAGCGCAGTGCGTTGGCTGCATCTTTCATATCAATAATGACTGGAGTTAATAAATGCGGAATTCCTTCGTAGACAGACAATTCCAACATCTTCGGATCGATCAAGATTAAACGCAATTGTTCTGGTGTCGATTTAAATAACATACTTAATAACATAGCATTGAGACTGACTGATTTACCTGAACCCGTGGTTCCAGCCACTAATAAATGCGGCATCTTAAAAAGATCCACCACAATAGAATTGCCTGATATATCTTTACCTAAAGCTAAACTGACTGGTGAGCGAGATTGCGTAAAGCGTTGTGATTCTAAAATTTCCCGCAGCGTCACCAGTTCGCGGTTCTCATTGGGAATCTCCAATCCAATAACCGATTTACCCGGAATCACTTCTACTACACGCACACTGACCGTCGATAACGACCTCGCGATATCTTTAGAAAGACTGGTGATCTTACTGACCTTGATACCTGGTGCGAGCTCTAATTCAAAACGTGTGATGACTGGGCCGGGATAAACGGCGACAACTTTAGCTTGCACGCCGAAATCGGAAAGTCTTTGTTCCACCAGTTGCGATAATTCTTCGAAGCTAGTCTGCGAAAAAGGTTTTTCTTGCAATGGCGAAGGTGGATTAAGCAATGTTAATGGCGGCAAAGTGCCATGAGCCAAGGAAAAATTTTTATCGATCACGCCCGCTAAATTTTTCGGTGGCGGTCGCACTGATATTTTGGGTGCAGGAGGTTTTTTCTCTTCAACAATAATCGGCGGGGCAATTATTTTCGGCCGCTTTAATTTATCCACTAATTTTCCTAACACGGGTTCTTTGGGTGTGGTATCTGGCTCAAGCGGCTTATTCGGTTGAGAAAAAACTTGTAAGGCGCGCTGTTTACGGTTTGCGCGTAGTTTCGCAAAAAAATTATAAATCGATTCACCTATGCTCTCGATCACCGCTAGCCAAGATAATCCCGTAATGACCGTCACACCGCATAACCACATCGTGGCTAATAGTAAAGTGCTGCCTGCGGAACTCAGAAAATTACGCAACCCGTGGCTGACTATTTCACCTAAGATACCGCCCAAATAATTACTGGAATGAATGAAAGATTTGAGGCCGAGACTCACTAAGCCGCAACTACTGATAATAAAAAAAATCACGCCTACTGTTTTAATTATCCAATCATGTGATTTTTTCACTGGCGTTTCTGTCGGTTGCGGATGCAATCTTACCCAACTTAGAAAGATGATCAACGGCACTAATAAATAAGAGACCATGCCAAATAAAGATAATAAGACATCGGCCAACCACGCCCCTACTTTGCCACCGCCGTTTAACACTTTATGTTTGTAACCGGTGCTGAGCCAACCGGGATCGGTGGGATGATAAGAAACCAAGGCCACTAATAAAAACAACGCGACGGCAACCGCGAGGATAAATAATCCTTCCCGGAGACGATGCTGCATTTTATTGGCCAAAGGTTTGCGAGTTTTAGTTGGAATGGCTTGTCTCAATGCTTGAAATCCTCATCTATTGTTTATTTATTCCGTTATGCCGTTTTTTTCTCGTAAACAGAGCTCTTCAATAACTATTCTGGATTCTAGCATCTCAGCTAGTACCACCTCAACGCGTTCTGATTATTGTGAGCGTACAAAATATTGCAAATATTCCTGCACTTTTATGACAATCAGAATACATTGATCTGATCGCTACCTGAGCGCTATAATCCACAATAATTATCTGCTTAGTACACGATAATTTTCAAATTTAACTTGTGTCATGCCAGCGAAGGCTGGCATCCAGCATATAATTTATTTAATACTGGATGCCAGCCTTCGCTGGCATGACAGCATTTTTACCAACGTTTTTCATAAGAATAGTGATCATGACTAAACATCATCGTTTAATAATTTTAGGTTCTGGCCCGGCTGGCTGGACAGCTTCCATTTACGCCGCACGGGCTAATTTAAACCCAGTGGTAATTGCAGGTCTCACCCCCGGCGGTCAACTTTCACTCACCACCGATGTCGATAATTGGCCGGGAGATGTGGAAGGATTACAAGGCCCTGGGCTGATGGAACGCATGCAGCGACATGCCGAAAGATTTAATACAATCATCATTCAAGATCATATTGCTAAAGTAGATTTAAAAAAACGTCCGTTTGTTTTACATGGCGATGAAACCTATACCTGTGATGCATTAATTATCGCTACCGGTGCTGATGCGAAATATCTTGGCCTCGCTTCCGAAACCGCTTACAAAGGCAAAGGCGTATCGGCCTGTGCCACTTGCGATGGGTTTTTTTATCGCAATAAAAAAGTGGCCGTAGTCGGTGGCGGTAATACGGCGGTGGAAGAAGCTTTATTTTTATCCAATATCGCCTCGCACGTCACCCTCATTCATCGTCGAGATAAATTTAGAGCAGAAAAAATCTTGGTCGACCGGTTGTTGGATAAAGCCAAAACCACTGGCAAAATTCAGCTGGAATGGAACCATGTCGTTGATGAAATTATCGGTGATCCACAAGGTGTAACTGGTGTGCACATTAAAAACGCATATGACGGTAATCCTAAATTATTAACAGTAGATGGGGTGTTTATTGCCATAGGCCATAAACCTAATACTGAAATTTTTGAAGGCCAGTTAGAAATGGTGAATGGGTATATCACTGTGCAAAGCGGCAGTAATGGTAATGCAACAGCGACCAGCGTGCCTGGTGTCTTTGCGGCGGGCGATGTGGCGGACCCGATTTATCGGCAAGCAGTGACCTCAGCGGGGTCTGGATGTATGGCTGCGCTGGATGCGGATAAATATTTGGAAACGGTGAAAGCGCAGGTGGTATCGGTTTCAGAAAAGAAGCTATAAAAAAGGCGTAACAGCTCACACCCCCTCACCCGCCGCAAAAAGCGCGGCGACCTCTCCCCGATTTAAATGCCATGTTCTTATTGAAATTTGGGCGGGGAGAGGTAAAAAAACCCCGAGATTAGCTTTTTCACTTCTTCTCCCCGCCACGTTCTAACAAAAAACCGATTGAAATTTGGGCGGGGAGAGGTAAAAACCCCCGAGATTTAGCTTTTTCACCTCTCCCCGCCACGTTCTAACAAAAAACCGAACTGAAATTCGGGGAGAGGTCGCCGCGCTTTTTGCGGCGGGTGAGGGGGTGTGAGCTCACAAAAAGGGCAACACAGATAATGTGCATTGCCCTAAACCCTAATCTATCAAAGACAATTTCTAGCAAGTCCTTTTTCTCGGACTCGATGACTGCCCGTCTTCTTCCTCCCTAACTTCTCCAAAGAGCTTCCGTAAATTATTATTGCGCTCACGAGCCTTTTCAGCTGGATACATATCTTTATTGAAAAAGAAACTGGACGATGAATTCGTACGCGAAAGCGGCCCTGGTATTCCGGAAGTTTGCTTTTTTCCCTTGGGTGTTTCTGCCGCTGGAGCTGATTTAGATTCTTCTACACCTTTACCAAACTTGTCTTTACGTAAACTCATAACTTTACCCCTCATTTCTATTTATGTTTAAGATTAAAAATTTTCTGTTACTCGATAATTTTGATGGAAAAATTTTACCACACTAGCCTTAAGACAAACTTAACACTCAGTTTAAAAATGGGCGGGACAAATTTAGATCATCTCAGAAGTCTTGCAGAGAAAATAAATAACGCGGGCATTTCCATTTCCACTTAAAAATTAAAATTTTATTGAGCCAGAACGGAAACGAACTATACCGAAAAAAGTTTATAAAAACTAGTACTTATCGATAATTATTTTGATTCTCGCCGTACATATACGTTATAATGCGACTCTTAAAGTTAAAGGGTAAGCTATGCCAAAAGAAGATCAAATTGAAATTGAAGGCACGGTAGTTGATGCCTTGCCTAACACCATGTTCCGCGTCCGCCTGGACAACGGCCATGTGGTGCTCGCTCACATCTCTGGAAAGATGCGTAAAAATTACATTCGTATTTTAAAAGGGGATAGAGTCACCGTCCAAATGACGCCTTATGATTTGACCAAAGGACGAATTAGTTTCCGTCATAAAGAAAAAGATGAGAAAGCACCAGAAGGCGAATCAGGAGCGGCATAATCACTTTTCCCGAGGAAGCATCGCGCTATTTTGCAGCAGATTGAGAAAAAAAGAAAATTACGCCTTATGTCCCACGTATTCTTCCACAATGAATTTGATTTGGCCTTTATCCACAGTCACTTGGACATGTCCGCCATTATTCAGCTTGCCGAATAACAACTCTTCAGCCAGTGGCTTTTTAATCTGCTCTTGAATCAGCCGCGCCATAGGTCGTGCGCCCATTTTCTTGTCATAACCATTTTCACCCAACCAAGCCCGGGCAATATCATCGACTTCCAATACCACGCGCTTAGATTCAAGTTGTCCTTCCAGTTCAGCGACGAACTTATTGACTACAGAGAGAATTGTTCTGCTATCAAGAGATTTAAATTGAATCGTCGCATCTAATCGATTACGGAATTCGGGTGAAAAGACATGGTTGGCTGCCGCTATCACATCGCCCGCCCCTTCGGCTGGATTAAACCCAATCGCCACCTTTTCCATGATATCTGCACCAATATTTGAAGTCATAATCATAATCGTATGACGAAAATCAGCCTTACGGCCATTCATATCCGTTAAGGTCCCATGGTCCATAATTTGCAATAACAAGTTATAAACATCCGGATGGGCTTTTTCGATTTCATCCAATAACACTACCGAATGCGGATGCTTGGTGACTGCCTCAGTTAATAAACCGCCTTCGTCATAACCCACATAGCCCGGAGGCGCACCGATGAGACGAGATACAGAATGTCGTTCCATATATTCAGACATATCAAAGCGAATTAATTCCACTCCTAATAACTTAGATAATTGTTTAGTGACTTCTGTTTTCCCGACACCGGTGGGCCCCAGGAATAAGAAAGAACCAATGGGTCGATTGGGATCGCGCAGACCTGAGCGTGAAAGTTTCACTGCAGCACCGAGCGTTTCGATGGCTTCATCTTGACCGAAGATCAACATTTTCAAATCACGCACTAAATTTTTAAGTGCTTCACGATCGGAGCTAGAGACATTTCTTTCCGGAATACGAGCAATCTTGGAAACCATTTTTTCAATGTCGGCAACATCAATCACACTTTTACGATTTTCTACAGGAATTAAATATTGATAAGCACCGACTTCATCCACTAGATCAATCGCCTTATCTGGTAATTTCCGATCAGAAATATAACGTGCTGCTAAACGTGCCGCCGCTTCTAAAGCTTCATCGGTATAACTCACCCCATGATGTGATTCGAAACGGACACGCAAACCTTTTAAAATTTCTATGGTTTGTTCGATAGTCGGCTCTTTAACATCAATCTTTTGGAAGCGTCGTGCCAGCGCGTGGTCTTTTTCAAAAATGCTGCGATATTCTTTATAAGTAGTAGAACCAATACAAGTCAGCTCACCTGATGCTAGCAAAGGTTTAATCAAATTGGAAACATCCATCAAACCACCAGAAGCGGCACCTGCACCGATGATGGTATGGATTTCATCAATAAATAAAATGGCACCCTTTTGTTCTTTTAATTGATGCAAGACACTCTTTAAACGTTTTTCAAAATCACCGCGATATTTAGTGCCTGCCAATAAACTACCGAGATCTAACAAGTAAATCACGCTGTCTTGTAAGATCGATGGAACTTTTTGTTCAGTGATGAAGCGCGCAAGCCCTTCAGCAATCGCGGTCTTACCGACGCCAGCTTCGCCAACCAGTAAGGGGTTATTTTTACGACGACGGCACAATACTTGCACCGTGCGTTCAATTTCTTCTTCACGGCCAATCAGTGGATCAATCATACCCAATTTGGCACGCGCATTGAGATTGGTGGTGTATAATTCCAAGGGACTAGAGCCATTTTCTTCTTGCAAGCCTTCCCCTTCCTCCATGCTGTAATGACCAAAGGTCCGTTCTTCTTTGGAGATAATTTTCGGCTTAGTCATACCATGCGCAATAAAATTGATGACATCTAAACGATTAACATTTTCTTGCCGGATGAAATAAACACTCTGGCTTTCTTGTTCACTAAAAATAGCTGCCAACACATTGGCTCCAGAAACTTCCGTTTTTCCAGATGACTGAACTTGAAAAACAGCCCTTTGAATGACGCGTTGAAACCCAAGAGTAGGTTGTGTATCTCGATCGTGAATGCTCGCGGGAATGACTGGGGTGGTTCTATCGATAAATTCAGTTAGGTTGCTGCGCATGCGATTTATGTTAGCACCGCAACTTTTTAAAACTTCGGCTGCAGAGGTATTATCGAGTAGCGCTAATAACAAATGTTCTACAGTGACAAATTCATGTCGTTTAACTCGCGCCTCGCGAAAAGCCATGTTCAGTGTGTACTCTAGCTCTTTGTCTAACATGACACCTCCCTCCGCTACAACTCCTCTTCTGCTATCAACTGGCAGGTTCCATACTGCACAGTAAAGGATGTTCATTTAACTTGGCATGTTCCATTGCTTTATCAATTTTTGAATAGGCCACATCCTTTGAATATATCCCACACTTTGCTTTTCCGTTTTTATGTGCGCTGAGCATGATTTCCTTTGCCTTTTCTTTGCTCAGCCAAAAAATGCTTTCCAAAATCCCCACTACAAAATCCATAGGGGTGAAATCATCGTTGTGTATAATTACATGATACAGAAATGGATGGCACATTTGGTTATGTTCAATCACCTTTTCCAATGATCTTGTATCATGCTTTTTTTGTACCTTATAATTCATACTCTCTACCTTTTTTATAGCCGATAAATAGGTACTTTTCCTTAGTTGCAACAAAAGAAAAATACTTGCATTTTTATATGCTTGTTTTTGGAAAAACGACTATACTTTTGGTTAAGTCATTGACCAAAAAGCTTAAAGTAGGCTGAATTCTAGCAGATATGATAGAAAATTGCACATAATGATGGATTCAATCATAAAAAATGCGAATCCACCATTATTTAATTGATTGATTAATTTTTGTACATTACTTCCTTAATTTCCATATGTTTAATCATGGCTTCGCCAAAGCCAGAACTGCTCACTTCGTGAGCACCTGACATTAGGCGTGCAAAGTCATAGGTAACGGTTTTAGCTTTAATGGCCCCTGAGATGCCACTGATGATGAGATCGGCCGCCTCATGCCATCCTAGGTGGCGTAACATCATTTCTGCGGAGAGAATGATTGATCCAGGATTGACCTTGTCTTGGCCAGCATATTTGGGTGCCGTGCCATGGGTTGCTTCAAATACTGCCACGCCATCGCCGATATTGGCGCCCGGAGCAATGCCGATACCACCCACCTGGGCAGCCAGTGCATCAGAGATATAATCGCCATTGAGATTTAAGGTGGCGATCACGCTATATTCGGCTGGACGTAGCAAAATTTGCTGTAAAAAAGCATCTGCAATAACATCTTTTATCACGATATTTTTGCCGGTTTTGGGCGATTTAATCACTTGCCAAGGGCCGCTATCTAAAGGTTGCGCCCCAAATTCTTTACGCGCCACCTCATATCCCCAATCACGAAAGGCGCCTTCGGTGTATTTCATGATGTTGCCTTTATGTACCAAGGTCACAGAATCGCGTCCCTGGGCAATGGCATATTGAATCGCCGCGCGTACTAACCTGCTGGTACCTTCAACGGATACTGGTTTGATACCGATTCCACAGTGTTCTGGGAAGCGTATCTTCTTGACTTTCATGTCATTTTGTAAAAATTGAATTAACTTTTTAGCTTCTGGGCTATCGGCCGGCCATTCGATCCCGGCATAAATATCTTCAGAGTTTTCTCTAAAGATCACCATATTGGTAAGCCAAGGTTCTTTCATTGGGCTAGGCACACCTTGAAAATAGCGTATAGGCCGTAGACACACGTAGAGGTCTAATTCTTGTCGGAGAGCCACGTTGAGTGAGCGTATACCGCCGCCTACCGGGGTCGTTAGCGGGCCTTTAATGGATACCGCAAATTCCCGTAAGGCTTGCAAAGTTTCTGCTGGCAACCAAACATTCTCACCATAAACACGGTTTGCCTTTTCACCAGCGTATATTTCCATCCATTGAATTTGGCGTTTACTGCCGTAAGCTTTTTCTATGGCCGCATCGACCACCCGCCGCATCACAGGGGTAATATCAACACCAATACCATCGCCTTCGATGAAGGGAATAATGGGGTTAGTGGGAACTTTAAGAGAAAAATCGTTGTTTACTGTAATCTTTTGACCGTTGCTGGGAACTTTAATGTGTTGATATGGCATGTTTGCCGCTCCTTTAGTGACAGAGAAAATAAGGGTCTGTTGACAATTCTACTAGTCTGGCCAGAGCATTGGGAACGTACGCTCCGCTGCTAATTTACTTGTGTGTAAACTGTAGCGGTGCGTACGTGCCCAATGCTCTGGCTCAGTCTAGCGAATTGTCAGCAGACCCTACTCCCGCACTTAATGCTCGTCAAGCACCGTTTCAGCGTTTAAAATGTACCGATCATGCAAATCACGACTGACAAAAAACATATCATGGTAGCTATGTCCGGTGGGGTCGATTCCTCCGTCGCTGCTTTTTTATTGCAAACCGCAGGCCACCAAGTGACTGGTGTTTTTATGAAAAATTGGGAAGAAACTCAAGATCAAGCCGTTTGCCCGGCGAGCATCGAAATGGCCGAAGCCCAAGCGGTCTGCGATACATTAAAAATTGAACTACGGCAAACCAATTTTGCTAATGAATATTGGGATCGGGTATTTACTTATTTTTTAGATGAATATCGCGCTGGCCGCACCCCCAATCCCGATATTTTATGCAACAAAGAAATTAAATTTAAAGCGTGCTTAGATTATGCCACCGCTCAGGGGGCGGATTACCTAGCGACCGGTCATTACGCTCGTCTACACTCCAATCATCATGGTTGGCAACTAAGCAAAGGACTGGATTCGCAAAAAGATCAAAGTTATTTTTTATATGCACTATCGCAAGCGCAGTTAGCGCGTAGCTTGTTTCCCATCGGTCATCTTACTAAAACTGAAGTCCGTGCTATTGCAAAAAAAATTGGTTTGCGAAATCACGCAAAAAAAGATAGCACCGGTATTTGTTTTATTGGTGAACGCAAATTTAAAGCATTTCTGAATGATTATCTCCCTGCACAGCCTGGTAAAATTCAAACAATTGAAGGCGAAGAAATAGGTCAACATGATGGCTTGATGTTTTATACACTCGGCCAACGCCAAGGTTTGAAAAT